>Ga0265295_1001957_pt1 | contig 34393 bp, 21 predicted proteins | sample Munlansysbiofilm_FD_192503 | JGI IMG/M metagenome (GOLD analysis project Ga0265295, IMG submission 192503) | Leachate microbial communities from a municipal landfill in Southern Ontario, Canada - Methane capture system biofilm | ecosystem: Engineered > Solid waste > Landfill > Unclassified ... | reverse complement strand
GAACTATTTTTAAAATTTAGACACAAAGTTCGTCTCACACCCGAAAAAATGCTTCTATTAAAGTATTATGGGCTTTAAAGGGCATAAAATTCTCGATTGGCAATTTTGGTTACGAAATAATTTGAAGAAAATTCCACTTTCTCACTAAATTACAAAATGAATACCTTGGACATTTACACAACCTATATATCTATACAACAGTGTGTTATAACTTGTCCACATCACTTTTTTGTGGGAATGCCTTCAATGTTTCAATCCTTGATTTAATGGACTGTAGAGTAAAAACCTCTGCTTTTGCCTTTCTATATGATGGCGGATTTAGAGTTTCAATCCTTGATTTAATGGACTGTAGAGTAAAAACCTTGCACCAATCACTTGATAATTGATCTTGTTTCCCAGTTTCAATCCTTGATTTAATGGACTGTAGAGTAAAAACTGTCGTAAATTTTGATTGTCCTTGGACTGTAAGGGTGTTTCAATCCTTGATTTAATGGACTGTAGAGTAAAAACATGAATATTTTATCTTTTTCAAACGCGTTATTGACGTTTCAATCCTTGATTTAATGGACTGTAGAGTAAAAACACCCACTTTGATATTGATAATCTGGATGTGAAAATGTTTCAATCCTTGATTTAATGGACTGTAGAGTAAAAACCTTTCTGCAACCGCTATAGGATGATATTCAAGGCAATGTTTCAATCCTTGATTTAATGGACTGTAGAGTAAAAACTCCAATCCTGTATATTGGAAGAACCCCAAGTGATTATGTTTCAATCCTTGATTTAATGGACTGTAGAGTAAAAACCAAATTCCAGAGAAAGAACCAGCTCCGATTGAAGAAAGTTTCAATCCTTGATTTAATGGACTGTAGAGTAAAAACGTGATGCAGTTTTGGGAAACATTTCATTCAATAATGCGTTTCAATCCTTGATTTAATGGACTGTAGAGTAAAAACTTGAACAAAAAGAATATGACGAATCCGAAGAAGAAAGTTTCAATCCTTGATTTAATGGACTGTAGAGTAAAAACGTATAGCGGTTGCTGAAGCAAATTCTTATTGATGAGTTTCAATCCTTGATTTAATGGACTGTAGAGTAAAAACCTTAATTTTGTGTCACGTGGTCATCATCGTCTTCAATGTTTCAATCCTTGATTTAATGGACTGTAGAGTAAAAACAAGCATTTGGATATAATTGAATAATAAGGTTCATAAGTTTCAATCCTTGATTTAATGGACTGTAGAGTAAAAACACATAAGCTCCGTGTTCTACCAATAGCCGTTCAATATCAGTTTCAATCCTTGATTTAATGGACTGTAGAGTAAAAACGATTATCCTTAATCAGGAAGTTACCAATTTCTGGCCAGTTTCAATCCTTGATTTAATGGACTGTAGAGTAAAAACAAACCGCATTTTAAGCTCTCTGGTGAACTTTCCAAGTTTCAATCCTTGATTTAATGGACTGTAGAGTAAAAACGGAAAGCTTTATTGATGAGAAAGACGCTTGGAAGGGTTTCAATCCTTGATTTAATGGACTGTAGAGTAAAAACAGGATGATAGAATTCGCTTCCTATTATCCCTATCAATCGTTTCAATCCTTGATTTAATGGACTGTAGAGTAAAAACCAAAAAGAAGGATTTATTGGAGTGCAAAAACTCTAGTTTCAATCCTTGATTTAATGGACTGTAGAGTAAAAACATCTACAAGGGTAAGAGTGATTGTTTGAGCGTTGCGGTGTTTCAATCCTTGATTTAATGGACTGTAGAGTAAAAACAGCAACTATTGCGATTTATCTATTTCTAAAGTAGAGTTTCAATCCTTGATTTAATGGACTGTAGAGTAAAAACCCGATGGAAACCTGGCGTGACTGGACTGGTCGTGCGTTTCAATCCTTGATTTAATGGACTGTAGAGTAAAAACATGGCAAACAATTATTGAAGGTGGAAATTGGGACGAGTTTCAATCCTTGATTTAATGGACTGTAGAGTAAAAACTCATTGCTAATTTATTTTCCTCTTGAATTTTAGCATAGTTTCAATCCTTGATTTAATGGACTGTAGAGTAAAAACAGAATTACCAGCGGTTGCTGCAGGAGTTGAAAGCATTCGTTTCAATCCTTGATTTAATGGACTGTAGAGTAAAAACTTGTCTCCCGTGATAATATCAAAGCTGAATTTATCCGGTTTCAATCCTTGATTTAATGGACTGTAGAGTAAAAACCATTACAAGACCCTGCCGCAGGGATTGCTGGTGCTGGGTTTCAATCCTTGATTTAATGGACTGTAGAGTAAAAACTTGACCGATCCACTGGAATTCAAGTTGGAACCATCGTGTTTCAATCCTTGATTTAATGGACTGTAGAGTAAAAACTTGGGAGTGAGCTCTGGCTCGGATGACGCTCTGAAAAGTTTCAATCCTTGATTTAATGGACTGTAGAGTAAAAACGCAGTATCAGCGAAGTAGTCAATTGCTTTGTAGTGATGTTTCAATCCTTGATTTAATGGACTGTAGAGTAAAAACCACTCCGCAAGTTCGTAGAATTGAACTTTCCCTGATGTTTCAATCCTTGATTTAATGGACTGTAGAGTAAAAACATCTTGACCATTATTATTAGAATCTTCATTGTAAGCGTTTCAATCCTTGATTTAATGGACTGTAGAGTAAAAACTTTGTTCTATGAAGCACTTGTCACCCGTTATGATGTGTTTCAATCCTTGATTTAATGGACTGTAGAGTAAAAACTTGAGGAACCATCAATGCCACCAATGCCTACTATTTGTTTCAATCCTTGATTTAATGGACTGTAGAGTAAAAACTTGGCAAATGATTATTGAAGGCGGGAACTGGGACGAGTTTCAATCCTTGATTTAATGGACTGTAGAGTAAAAACCTTTCTTTACGGTCGCCGTTTCTTTCTTTCTTCCCGGTTTCAATCCTTGATTTAATGGACTGTAGAGTAAAAACTCACTTTCCGTGTCTTGCATTTGCCTGCGGATGGTATGTTTCAATCCTTGATTTAATGGACTGTAGAGTAAAAACAGTTTCCGTAATCAGCACACCCAAATCCCGCATTGAGTTTCAATCCTTGATTTAATGGACTGTAGAGTAAAAACCCTTGGAGATACAATATATCAAGATGTGGAATATGGTTTCAATCCTTGATTTAATGGACTGTAGAGTAAAAACTCATCGTTCTTTGCAATGGTAACCCGACCATCTTGATGTTTCAATCCTTGATTTAATGGACTGTAGAGTAAAAACTGCCAGTTCCCAAAAAGGGAAAAGATGTTAACGCCAGTTTCAATCCTTGATTTAATGGACTGTAGAGTAAAAACTAACTCGTTGCCTACTTGTTTAATACAGCCAAGATAGTTTCAATCCTTGATTTAATGGACTGTAGAGTAAAAACTTGGATGCTGACGACAGAGATAAATTCCTTAAAGAATGTTTCAATCCTTGATTTAATGGACTGTAGAGTAAAAACGACTTGGTATTATGAAGGAGCATTGCCAAGAAGTTGTTTCAATCCTTGATTTAATGGACTGTAGAGTAAAAACTCGGTCATTTCGTCCTCCTATATATTTGTTTCAATTCGTTTCAATCCTTGATTTAATGGACTGTAGAGTAAAAACAAGTCGTTTATTCCGAGAATGCTTTCAAGAAATTATGTTTCAATCCTTGATTTAATGGACTGTAGAGTAAAAACCCAGCTGTTGTTGCGTGATGTAGTTCGGCATCATCGCGTTTCAATCCTTGATTTAATGGACTGTAGAGTAAAAACTAGGCAGTTCGGTAGAAAAAGGGGACATCAACAATTAGTTTCAATCCTTGATTTAATGGACTGTAGAGTAAAAACGAGGAACAGTGGATAAAATCAACGAAGAAGGATATGGTTTCAATCCTTGATTTAATGGACTGTAGAGTAAAAACCCTTTTTTTTAACCCTTTTTTCGCCTTAATAACTTAAGTTTCAATCCTTGATTTAATGGACTGTAGAGTAAAAACTGTGGCTTGCTGGACGGTTGGCGGTCTTGCAGTAAGTTTCAATCCTTGATTTAATGGACTGTAGAGTAAAAACCTGCTCGGTCATCCTGACATCTATGACCTCACGATAAGAGTTTCAATCCTTGATTTAATGGACTGTAGAGTAAAAACGGAAGCAGCTCTGCCACAGAAGAAAAAGAAATTGAGTTTCAATCCTTGATTTAATGGACTGTAGAGTAAAAACCAATACGGGCAAATTGAAGCTCGTCAAAGAGGATAAGAAGTTTCAATCCTTGATTTAATGGACTGTAGAGTAAAAACCGAATCTCGCTCGCCGAGCCAAATTCACTATCACTGGTTTCAATCCTTGATTTAATGGACTGTAGAGTAAAAACGGTAGCCACCTATCCCGCCGTGACAATGGCGCAATTGTTTCAATCCTTGATTTAATGGACTGTAGAGTAAAAACCCTCTAATTCTGTCACTAATGAGCGGAAATGAGTTGAGTTTCAATCCTTGATTTAATGGACTGTAGAGTAAAAACCATTTTATACATCCTTTTAGAATTTTTTCCCTATTAGTTTCAATCCTTGATTTAATGGACTGTAGAGTAAAAACTCCATATCAATAGGAATTGTCCCGTTTGTTTCTAAAGTTTCAATCCTTGATTTAATGGACTGTAGAGTAAAAACTTGCGTCCACCTAACATACAGATTCATCTGTTTGGAAGTGTTTCAATCCTTGATTTAATGGACTGTAGAGTAAAAACTTCCAATAGTTTAACTTTTTTTCCGCACTATATATAGTTTCAATCCTTGATTTAATGGACTGTAGAGTAAAAACTGCTCCCTGCTTCACTGCCCACATTATCGCTACCAGTTTCAATCCTTGATTTAATGGACTGTAGAGTAAAAACAGTAATTTTTCCCGCCACTGTATCTTATATGAGTGGGTTTCAATCCTTGATTTAATGGACTGTAGAGTAAAAACGCAACCCGCTATATGACATACACTTATACAAGTGGGTTTCAATCCTTGATTTAATGGACTGTAGAGTAAAAACCTTCTCTGCCAAGCATTATTCAGCTCCGCATTGTATTTGTTTCAATCCTTGATTTAATGGACTGTAGAGTAAAAACCCCAGGTCTATCCAAACCCAAACATTATCTACAAGGGGTTTCAATCCTTGATTTAATGGACTGTAGAGTAAAAACCTTTGCTATCAATGATGAGAATTGAAACCTGATAATGTTTCAATCCTTGATTTAATGGACTGTAGAGTAAAAACACTCACTGTTTTGGGTCTGGCTTTGGCTGCCGCAAAGTTTCAATCCTTGATTTAATGGACTGTAGAGTAAAAACAAGGTTTCAATATCACGAGATTGCTTTCCTACAATATGTTTCAATCCTTGATTTAATGGACTGTAGAGTAAAAACCGGGCGGGGTAAAACCCCTTTTGAGCAGGAATCTCTGTTTCAATCCTTGATTTAATGGACTGTAGAGTAAAAACCGCCTATTTTCCCACTTAAAAACGCCACTGTAGGTGGTTTCAATCCTTGATTTAATGGACTGTAGAGTAAAAACAAGTGATAGAGCTTACAGCCCTTATGCTATTTTTGTGTTTCAATCCTTGATTTAATGGACTGTAGAGTAAAAACTCTATCCTGTGGAACACAGAAGTCAGCGAAGCATAGTTTCAATCCTTGATTTAATGGACTGTAGAGTAAAAACAGATGTTCTGCGAGAAAGAGGTATCCTTCAGCTCATGTTTCAATCCTTGATTTAATGGACTGTAGAGTAAAAACATTATAAAAAATTAAATATTTATATAATAATATTTATAGTTTCAATCCTTGATTTAATGGACTGTAGAGTAAAAACAGTGATAGAGCTTACAGCCCTTATGCTATTTTTGTGTTTCAATCCTTGATTTAATGGACTGTAGAGTAAAAACTTATTTATCAAGCAGTTAAGCCCGATTTTTTAGAGTGCGTTTCAATCCTTGATTTAATGGACTGTAGAGTAAAAACCACAATTTCATCAATCCGTCTGGTAATTCAATAGGAGTTTCAATCCTTGATTTAATGGACTGTAGAGTAAAAACGCGGACTTCCTGTATCTACAACTGCCCCATTCAATCCAGTTTCAATCCTTGATTTAATGGACTGTAGAGTAAAAACCCGACTGAAACTGACGAAGCATATTCTCACTTCTCAAGGTTTCAATCCTTGATTTAATGGACTGTAGAGTAAAAACCATATCAATTCCCGCATAGCACGCCCCGCATATATAAGTTTCAATCCTTGATTTAATGGACTGTAGAGTAAAAACCGGGCTTAATAGACCTGTTGCTTTTTGTCCTTCTGTGTTTCAATCCTTGATTTAATGGACTGTAGAGTAAAAACATTTGCCACTGCTTCAATGTCTCTTTCCCGAAAGGGAAGGTTTCAATCCTTGATTTAATGGACTGTAGAGTAAAAACATCTGCTGATTGAGTTAGAGATCGACCAGTATTCTGTTTCAATCCTTGATTTAATGGACTGTAGAGTAAAAACGGTAAGAAAGAAAATATAACAGTGATGCTAATTGTGTTTCAATCCTTGATTTAATGGACTGTAGAGTAAAAACGTTTACTGCCTTTTTCTGCCGCTTCATCTATCTATGTTTCAATCCTTGATTTAATGGACTGTAGAGTAAAAACGATGCACCTATCCAACAGGGCAAACCGCTACGGTTAAAGTTTCAATCCTTGATTTAATGGACTGTAGAGTAAAAACCTATCGGTGGTGCTTCTGCCTCCGATATTACCGTCAAGTTTCAATCCTTGATTTAATGGACTGTAGAGTAAAAACCTATGAACTGCGTCTTACAAATGAGGAAGTGGAGATGTTTCAATCCTTGATTTAATGGACTGTAGAGTAAAAACCGCTTCGGGATAAAACTGGTAATTGATTATGAACACGTTTCAATCCTTGATTTAATGGACTGTAGAGTAAAAACGAGGAGAGCCATCGGAAAGAATAGCTTTGCGCAAAAGTTTCAATCCTTGATTTAATGGACTGTAGAGTAAAAACTTTGTCTCGGCTGATTACATCGCTATCTTCCCTGGGTTTCAATCCTTGATTTAATGGACTGTAGAGTAAAAACCGGGGTGGACAGTATTAGTTGGGGCTCAAGGATCAAGTTTCAATCCTTGATTTAATGGACTGTAGAGTAAAAACCATAATCCCAAATACCAAAGCTACTACTATAATCCCGTTTCAATCCTTGATTTAATGGACTGTAGAGTAAAAACAGCATTGGGATATGCTGTTTTCGGAACAAGATTACATCGTTTCAATCCTTGATTTAATGGACTGTAGAGTAAAAACCGGGCTTAATAGACCTGTTGCTTTTTGTCCTTCTGTGTTTCAATCCTTGATTTAATGGACTGTAGAGTAAAAACCCCAATCACCTTGCGAATCCTTCACATTGGGCTCGGTTTCAATCCTTGATTTAATGGACTGTAGAGTAAAAACGAAGCGGAGAAGACCTTAGCCGAATTAAGACGAGAGAGTTTCAATCCTTGATTTAATGGACTGTAGAGTAAAAACAGAATTGTCGTTGATAACGAACCCAGAGATATTATGTTTCAATCCTTGATTTAATGGACTGTAGAGTAAAAACCCAATTCATCTTTTCCTATTTTTGGGATTTTCAGGTGTTTCAATCCTTGATTTAATGGACTGTAGAGTAAAAACTTTCGGTTCGTGGCTTGTATGATGTATCGCCAAGGTGTTTCAATCCTTGATTTAATGGACTGTAGAGTAAAAACTCTATTGCATTGGAATAGGTAGTTGCCGCCTCAGTGTTTCAATCCTTGATTTAATGGACTGTAGAGTAAAAACCGGGAGTTGTAGTGTTGCCAACGCAAGCATAGATGCGTTTCAATCCTTGATTTAATGGACTGTAGAGTAAAAACTATATTGAGATAGAGATAAGGTATAAAATTGAGTATTAGTTTCAATCCTTGATTTAATGGACTGTAGAGTAAAAACGTGAGATTGTTTGTAATTTATTGGCTAACATTGAGAGTTTCAATCCTTGATTTAATGGACTGTAGAGTAAAAACAGACGATCTGATCGTGGCTTTGGTGAACAGAGCTTTGTTTCAATCCTTGATTTAATGGACTGTAGAGTAAAAACTCCTTCCTGTTGACGCTTTCTTTGATAACTTCTTCGTTTCAATCCTTGATTTAATGGACTGTAGAGTAAAAACCCGTTGAAAAGGGCGATATTAACAACTATAACGATAGTTTCAATCCTTGATTTAATGGACTGTAGAGTAAAAACCGTCCCAAAGCGCTGTATAATCCGCGGGAGAGATGGTTTCAATCCTTGATTTAATGGACTGTAGAGTAAAAACGATACCAGCCACAATTCTTTCACCTGTAGAGGATTCTGTTTCAATCCTTGATTTAATGGACTGTAGAGTAAAAACTCACAATGCGGCAGTTTGAAACAGGTACTTTGGTTGGTTTCAATCCTTGATTTAATGGACTGTAGAGTAAAAACCCTAAAACACCCCTCACGCCTTTATCCATCAGCAAGTTTCAATCCTTGATTTAATGGACTGTAGAGTAAAAACTTATTGGCTTGATGATATGCCAGATGGCTATGATGAGTTTCAATCCTTGATTTAATGGACTGTAGAGTAAAAACCAGGATGGGAGGAGCATAACTTGCGGGCATATATGAGTTTCAATCCTTGATTTAATGGACTGTAGAGTAAAAACAGTGATGGATTATATCCGGATGCACCTTGATAACCGTTTCAATCCTTGATTTAATGGACTGTAGAGTAAAAACGATATATTATCTGCCATCCCGGACAATATCTCTGGAGTTTCAATCCTTGATTTAATGGACTGTAGAGTAAAAACGATGCTGACCGAGATGCCTAAAGCGGAGCGGATGGAGTTTCAATCCTTGATTTAATGGACTGTAGAGTAAAAACCTGAATGTGGACAAGAGCACGGTATATAGAATGATGTTTCAATCCTTGATTTAATGGACTGTAGAGTAAAAACTCAAAGGGATTATGCTCACAATCCGCAGAAAGCATGTTTCAATCCTTGATTTAATGGACTGTAGAGTAAAAACCAAATCTGGGCAGAATGCTACTCTGCTTATTGGGAATGTTTCAATCCTTGATTTAATGGACTGTAGAGTAAAAACATGAATAGCACCTCTCGTGTATCTTTTGAAGATATATGTTTCAATCCTTGATTTAATGGACTGTAGAGTAAAAACATATTACCGTCAATAACGCCACTCAAACCCTCACCAAGTTTCAATCCTTGATTTAATGGACTGTAGAGTAAAAACTTTAAAGTAGATGGTGATTCAATGGCTCCCGATATTGTTTCAATCCTTGATTTAATGGACTGTAGAGTAAAAACCAGCCCTTTGGAGATTGATCCTTACATTATTAGCGAGTTTCAATCCTTGATTTAATGGACTGTAGAGTAAAAACTGTTATGCGCGGGCTGGAATGCATTAATTACATAATGTTTCAATCCTTGATTTAATGGACTGTAGAGTAAAAACGTGAAAGAGGCAATTATGAGTTTATCCTCCCTGTCCTGTTTCAATCCTTGATTTAATGGACTGTAGAGTAAAAACTGTTTATTTGGATGAATATGCTTTCACCATTCACGAGTTTCAATCCTTGATTTAATGGACTGTAGAGTAAAAACAAGCGTCTGCACAATGCGATAATGGCTTATGTGAGGTTTCAATCCTTGATTTAATGGACTGTAGAGTAAAAACAGCACGGATAGACGGCTGGAATATGCCATTTGTGCTTGTTTCAATCCTTGATTTAATGGACTGTAGAGTAAAAACCTTGCGCTTCAAATACTGTCATTCAACTTTTATCCTGTTTCAATCCTTGATTTAATGGACTGTAGAGTAAAAACTATTTACTTTTTGGGTAATTGCCAATCTTGTTTCCCGGTTTCAATCCTTGATTTAATGGACTGTAGAGTAAAAACTCGCCTATTTTCCCACTTAAAAACGCTACTGTAGGTGGTTTCAATCCTTGATTTAATGGACTGTAGAGTAAAAACAGTGATCATATAGACGCCTTCGCCTATTTTCCCACTGTTTCAATCCTTGATTTAATGGACTGTAGAGTAAAAACTGGAAGGGGGGTTTGGGGGGAGGGAAGAAAGGGCGGTTTCAATCCTTGATTTAATGGACTGTAGAGTAAAAACCTTTATAAAAAGCTGTATACATTAGCTGTATAAAGGTTTCAATCCTTGATTTAATGGACTGTAGAGTAAAAACTCTCTGCATAATGCTTCTTCTCCACTTCATAATTCAGTTTCAATCCTTGATTTAATGGACTGTAGAGTAAAAACTAGAATATCTTTTTTTCACCTTCCGCTTCACCAGTGTTTCAATCCTTGATTTAATGGACTGTAGAGTAAAAACATGGTCATTTTGCCTCTCCCATCGCAACTTTTTTACCGTTTCAATCCTTGATTTAATGGACTGTAGAGTAAAAACGAAGTTGCCAATTTCAGGCCAGAAGGTATCAATATTGTTTCAATCCTTGATTTAATGGACTGTAGAGTAAAAACACGAAAAAGATTACCATTCTAAACATTGCAAATTGGAGTTTCAATCCTTGATTTAATGGACTGTAGAGTAAAAACTCTTATCTGCAAGAAATGGAAAAGGCGAACATATACAGTTTCAATCCTTGATTTAATGGACTGTAGAGTAAAAACACTGCTCATCAATCTTGCCCTGATGGTGGATTACCGTTTCAATCCTTGATTTAATGGACTGTAGAGTAAAAACGAAAATGACAAACTTTCTCTAGATGACATTAAAAAGTTTCAATCCTTGATTTAATGGACTGTAGAGTAAAAACTCTGCATTTGCCTGCGAATGGTATCAATGGAGCAATGTTTCAATCCTTGATTTAATGGACTGTAGAGTAAAAACTTGATTTCGTCAGAGCGTCACAAGTGATGTATTTTGCGTTTCAATCCTTGATTTAATGGACTGTAGAGTAAAAACTATCTGCATTGTAGCATTCCCCTTCATTGCGCTTTGTTTCAATCCTTGATTTAATGGACTGTAGAGTAAAAACAATATATTTCGTCGTCTAGAGACGATGGCAGGGAAAAGTTTCAATCCTTGATTTAATGGACTGTAGAGTAAAAACACATTAGGCAATCCTAAAGGCTTCCCTGGATTATATGTTTCAATCCTTGATTTAATGGACTGTAGAGTAAAAACAAATCTTTACCTGTTCAGAAAAATTTCCGTAAGGAGTTTCAATCCTTGATTTAATGGACTGTAGAGTAAAAACTATGAACCTAAAAAGGTCTGCTTCCATAGATTCGCGTTTCAATCCTTGATTTAATGGACTGTAGAGTAAAAACGCAGAGATTTTTCTCCACTCTTGATAATGCTTCTGTTTCAATCCTTGATTTAATGGACTGTAGAGTAAAAACAGAATTACTTAAGATGGCATTATTGAAACCTACTGGTTTCAATCCTTGATTTAATGGACTGTAGAGTAAAAACATTGATGAAGACAATCAAACCTATGCCATCTACGAGTTTCAATCCTTGATTTAATGGACTGTAGAGTAAAAACTTTGTCTCGTATCATATCTATCGCTATCATTCCACGTTTCAATCCTTGATTTAATGGACTGTAGAGTAAAAACTTTCTGGCAGTCCTGGCGAAGCAATCCGCTATGAAGTTTCAATCCTTGATTTAATGGACTGTAGAGTAAAAACTGCTTCATTCATAAAATTCGGGAATAATTCTCTAAGTTTCAATCCTTGATTTAATGGACTGTAGAGTAAAAACAAAAAGTGATTTATTACCGCAGTTTGGGCTTGACGGTTTCAATCCTTGATTTAATGGACTGTAGAGTAAAAACCCGGTGTGCAAGGGAAAGGGCACATTGACGGAAAACGGTTTCAATCCTTGATTTAATGGACTGTAGAGTAAAAACCCTGAGATTGACCCGTGGACGCAGTATATGCTGAGCAGTTTCAATCCTTGATTTAATGGACTGTAGAGTAAAAACTCATCTCTGGATCCCGATGATCTTCTGCATCTCACGTTTCAATCCTTGATTTAATGGACTGTAGAGTAAAAACCGGCAAGTGCGCTCAATTTTGAATCTATCAGAAACTGTTTCAATCCTTGATTTAATGGACTGTAGAGTAAAAACTATATAATTGCTGCAGATAGAGTCCGCCTTCTCGGGTTTCAATCCTTGATTTAATGGACTGTAGAGTAAAAACTTGATTGAATTTTTCAGCTTGGGTGGCATCCTCATGTTTCAATCCTTGATTTAATGGACTGTAGAGTAAAAACTATATGACGCCCAAGACCTTTGCGGTGAGTTTGAAGGTTTCAATCCTTGATTTAATGGACTGTAGAGTAAAAACTTTTACAGAACAAAGAAGCATGGATATTTGAGCAGTGTTTCAATCCTTGATTTAATGGACTGTAGAGTAAAAACGTGCAGCAGTTGAAGAAGGAATTGAGCGAGATCCAGGGTTTCAATCCTTGATTTAATGGACTGTAGAGTAAAAACCTGGAGAAGGTGCTTGCCTTCTTACCCCGGAAGGTGGTTTCAATCCTTGATTTAATGGACTGTAGAGTAAAAACCGCTTGCCTTCCGATCAGTTCTGGGCTATAAAACGGGTTTCAATCCTTGATTTAATGGACTGTAGAGTAAAAACAATACATTGAGGCGCAGGTGGAAAAAGAACTGGTAAAGTTTCAATCCTTGATTTAATGGACTGTAGAGTAAAAACCGCTTGTAGATGGGAAGCATAAGAATTCCGATATTGGTTTCAATCCTTGATTTAATGGACTGTAGAGTAAAAACTGGATAGTGCAAGAGATGCTCTGTATAGGTATTCAGAAGTTTCAATCCTTGATTTAATGGACTGTAGAGTAAAAACCCTGATACCGAACCTCTTTTACCACGCATATTTTAGCGTTTCAATCCTTGATTTAATGGACTGTAGAGTAAAAACACATTATTATATGGTCAATTTGCAGTTTAAGAAGGGTTTCAATCCTTGATTTAATGGACTGTAGAGTAAAAACTTGGCGGAAAGGAGCGAATGGAAAAGAGGAGAATTAAGTTTCAATCCTTGATTTAATGGACTGTAGAGTAAAAACCAACTGGATTATCAAATAGATTGTATTTAATTGGGGGTTTCAATCCTTGATTTAATGGACTGTAGAGTAAAAACATATTAGTTTTGGTCGGAGCTCGTTTCACACTGAGGTTTCAATCCTTGATTTAATGGACTGTAGAGTAAAAACTTGTTTGTGTTGTTCCTGATTTTCCTGAAGTATGCGCTGTTTCAATCCTTGATTTAATGGACTGTAGAGTAAAAACAAAATTAAAATAAGACAAGATTCAATTATTGAAAAGTTTCAATCCTTGATTTAATGGACTGTAGAGTAAAAACCAATATGCTATCCTTTGGTGTAGGTGGCGATATCAGTTTCAATCCTTGATTTAATGGACTGTAGAGTAAAAACTAAGGTTTTCAGCCCTAAAATCCTGTAGTTTTTTCAGTTTCAATCCTTGATTTAATGGACTGTAGAGTAAAAACTCTATCAAGATGAACTTGCTTGTGCTGATATAGTAAGTTTCAATCCTTGATTTAATGGACTGTAGAGTAAAAACCTATACTTTTCTTATATTTATAATGATTTATATAAAGTTTCAATCCTTGATTTAATGGACTGTAGAGTAAAAACCATTGACACACGCTGGAGAAACGAGGCGAAACACTGGTTTCAATCCTTGATTTAATGGACTGTAGAGTAAAAACCCGTGTCACCCGCAATAATGGTCTGATTGCCAGACGCGTTTCAATCCTTGATTTAATGGACTGTAGAGTAAAAACGGAAGAGTAATCTATCATCGGAAGCCTGCTGGACAGTTTCAATCCTTGATTTAATGGACTGTAGAGTAAAAACATACTCGGGCTCGGGCACAAACACACCCGTCTCAAGGTTTCAATCCTTGATTTAATGGACTGTAGAGTAAAAACCACAATCATCCAGCCTTGGTCAAGCAGAGCTAGTGAGTTTCAATCCTTGATTTAATGGACTGTAGAGTAAAAACTGCTCTACAAAGTTGCCGTCCACGAAGTCGCCACCCAGTTTCAATCCTTGATTTAATGGACTGTAGAGTAAAAACTCTGGAAAATAGGCAGGAAAAAAAGATGGTTATTGGTTTCAATCCTTGATTTAATGGACTGTAGAGTAAAAACCCTCGGGCACATTCTTGGTCGGGTTGAAGTGCGTGAAGTTTCAATCCTTGATTTAATGGACTGTAGAGTAAAAACGGTCTTGAATGCTTGGTGTCTCAATATGGAGGTGGTGTTTCAATCCTTGATTTAATGGACTGTAGAGTAAAAACAAACTTTTAGCCGTATCTGCCTTCTTTGCTGAATAGGTTTCAATCCTTGATTTAATGGACTGTAGAGTAAAAACGGATAGAGCAGAAAGAAAAAATTACTCGTTTCTTCTGTTTCAATCCTTGATTTAATGGACTGTAGAGTAAAAACCCAGTTCAATATAGTTTTTAATTTCTTTCACCCTAAGTTTCAATCCTTGATTTAATGGACTGTAGAGTAAAAACCGCGCACAGCGCCAATTTTAAGCTGATTTTCGTCAATGTTTCAATCCTTGATTTAATGGACTGTAGAGTAAAAACTAAAACTTGGATACGGTTTTGACGAAATCAAAATGAGTTTCAATCCTTGATTTAATGGACTGTAGAGTAAAAACTCGGGATACCAATTGAAGTTGAGCAAAATTGACATCATGTTTCAATCCTTGATTTAATGGACTGTAGAGTAAAAACCTCATCCAGCGCACCTTGTAATGCAAGCTGGTGCTGTTTCAATCCTTGATTTAATGGACTGTAGAGTAAAAACTGTAGCCCGATACTATTGTCGGGTCTTGACTTACTCGTTTCAATCCTTGATTTAATGGACTGTAGAGTAAAAACTATTGCCAGAAACGAAGACGGGAGTATCTGTTTGGGTTTCAATCCTTGATTTAATGGACTGTAGAGTAAAAACAAAAAGGACAATGTAAATTACATCCGTGAAACCGGGTTTCAATCCTTGATTTAATGGACTGTAGAGTAAAAACACTTACATCTTCATAGGAAGGAAATATAAGAGAAAAATGTTTCAATCCTTGATTTAATGGACTGTAGAGTAAAAACACGAAGGCACATCTCCCTCAAAGGGAGTTAAAGCACGTTTCAATCCTTGATTTAATGGACTGTAGAGTAAAAACCCCGGTTCTTCATTTTGCCCTTCACCGGGGAGCTGAGTTTCAATCCTTGATTTAATGGACTGTAGAGTAAAAACAAAATCTTTACGAACAAAGAAGGCCGATTGACCTGAGTTTCAATCCTTGATTTAATGGACTGTAGAGTAAAAACAGCCGATTATACCTCTTTGTGGGACGACTTGATGACGTTTCAATCCTTGATTTAATGGACTGTAGAGTAAAAACTATCGGCGTGGTGAGTTTTATCTTCAGTATCGTAAGTTTCAATCCTTGATTTAATGGACTGTAGAGTAAAAACTGTAATGCGCGCTGGTTACTATTTTCGTGATGACAGGTTTCAATCCTTGATTTAATGGACTGTAGAGTAAAAACTTATGGCTTAGGCAGTCAGACGCCTATTATGCTACGTTTCAATCCTTGATTTAATGGACTGTAGAGTAAAAACACCTGTGCCTGAATATAGACACCCGTTTCTGTTGTGTTTCAATCCTTGATTTAATGGACTGTAGAGTAAAAACTGTCCTGTAATCTGTTTTCCAGCCACTTCTTACTATGTTTCAATCCTTGATTTAATGGACTGTAGAGTAAAAACTCACTGATCGTATTTTTGTATCCTGCGGAGCTACTGTTTCAATCCTTGATTTAATGGACTGTAGAGTAAAAACCAAATGATAGATGCGGATATAGATCATTATGCTCAGTTTCAATCCTTGATTTAATGGACTGTAGAGTAAAAACTCTACCAGTTTTATACTTAATGCGAGTGCGGTAGGGTTTCAATCCTTGATTTAATGGACTGTAGAGTAAAAACTATCCCAATATAGATAATGAGATTATGAAAGATAAAAGTTTCAATCCTTGATTTAATGGACTGTAGAGTAAAAACTATATTAGTTGAAAATAATTATCAATCTGATCTGAGTTTCAATCCTTGATTTAATGGACTGTAGAGTAAAAACTGAAACTCCCGAAAATAAAACAAAATGAACTCAATTTGTTTCAATCCTTGATTTAATGGACTGTAGAGTAAAAACTCGGATACAGGCATCAGATTGGAGATGGGCGTCTACGTTTCAATCCTTGATTTAATGGACTGTAGAGTAAAAACCAGATTAGGTGTAGCAGGTGCCAGCGAAGATGCACTGTTTCAATCCTTGATTTAATGGACTGTAGAGTAAAAACTGTAGTTAGGTCAATGTGCACTGGGTCCGACATCAGTTTCAATCCTTGATTTAATGGACTGTAGAGTAAAAACCTTGGCGCCCCCGCAGGCGTTACTATTTGGGGGGAAAGTTTCAATCCTTGATTTAATGGACTGTAGAGTAAAAACAGTGGTAAATTAGGCGAAGGCGTATATATGGTATCAGTTTCAATCCTTGATTTAATGGACTGTAGAGTAAAAACCCTAATCCTGAAATATCCATATTGATGAGAGGCAGACGTTTCAATCCTTGATTTAATGGACTGTAGAGTAAAAACCAGAAAAAAATACCAATTAAAAAACTGCTATATTTGTTTCAATCCTTGATTTAATGGACTGTAGAGTAAAAACGTTGAGGTTAACGGAGAGCGGTTGTATCCCGATTGCTGTTTCAATCCTTGATTTAATGGACTGTAGAGTAAAAACGTTACCGAGAATTCTATGAAGATGAGCGCCCGAGAGGTTTCAATCCTTGATTTAATGGACTGTAGAGTAAAAACGGTTATCGTGTCAGATACACAAGTTTCTCGGCTTGCGAGTTTCAATCCTTGATTTAATGGACTGTAGAGTAAAAACCAAAATTGATGAATAGTCGGATGTTATCCTCTATCGGTTTCAATCCTTGATTTAATGGACTGTAGAGTAAAAACCCCGACGCAAAATACATAACTCCTGAAGCGAAGAGTTTCAATCCTTGATTTAATGGACTGTAGAGTAAAAACACTATATTACAGTATAATCAGTTCAGCTATTGTGTGTTTCAATCCTTGATTTAATGGACTGTAGAGTAAAAACATTTCATTGCTTTAATTTCGGGAAAATCTCTATACCTGTTTCAATCCTTGATTTAATGGACTGTAGAGTAAAAACTCATTATTGGTCTGAATTGATATTCCATTCTGGAACAGTTTCAATCCTTGATTTAATGGACTGTAGAGTAAAAACTAAAATCTACAACCATCCCGTCGCTGTTGAGTTGGGTTTCAATCCTTGATTTAATGGACTGTAGAGTAAAAACAACAGCGATAATCATTGCCACCAATTAATATTGCGAGTTTCAATCCTTGATTTAATGGACTGTAGAGTAAAAACTTATCAGGGCAAGCCATTCACTGAATATGCGGCATGTTTCAATCCTTGATTTAATGGACTGTAGAGTAAAAACTTTTCAGTATCAGAGATAGAGCTATCATTGCTTATGTTTCAATCCTTGATTTAATGGACTGTAGAGTAAAAACCTTGCAAAAAGCTTTCGTTTTGTTTGCAAATTTCTGTGTTTCAATCCTTGATTTAATGGACTGTAGAGTAAAAACATGAACCTTATTATTGAATTATATCCGGATGCCTTGTTTCAATCCTTGATTTAATGGACTGTAGAGTAAAAACTCGGGATGATAATGTCAATATAGTATGTGACAAGCCCTGTTTCAATCCTTGATTTAATGGACTGTAGAGTAAAAACTACTGCGGGCAATTCGGTCACGATAGGAAATGTATGCTGTTTCAATCCTTGATTTAATGGACTGTAGAGTAAAAACCTCTATTCCCTTCCTATGGTGATGTGATTGACGCATGTTTCAATCCTTGATTTAATGGACTGTAGAGTAAAAACCATTGAAAGTTCCGATGTTTCATCACTTAAGTATTGAGTTTCAATCCTTGATTTAATGGACTGTAGAGTAAAAACCCTGGAAACGGGTATTCAGCTCTTTCATTCACTGCGTTTCAATCCTTGATTTAATGGACTGTAGAGTAAAAACTCATTCAATTATTCATCCTGATACAGATATAGATGTTCGTTTCAATCCTTGATTTAATGGACTGTAGAGTAAAAACATTAGGAAGGATGGAAAATGGGAAAACCTATTACAAGTTTCAATCCTTGATTTAATGGACTGTAGAGTAAAAACAAATATTTGCGTGAAACCGAATCATTCAGATTTACCTGTTTCAATCCTTGATTTAATGGACTGTAGAGTAAAAACAGATGGAGAAGAGAGCAATCATTCGTGTTTGACTGGGTTTCAATCCTTGATTTAATGGACTGTAGAGTAAAAACAAAGGAGAATAGAATGTCTACCTATCGCAAAGGATAGTTTCAATCCTTGATTTAATGGACTGTAGAGTAAAAACAATAAGATTTTTGATTTGGTATCTATTGTCAAGATGTTTCAATCCTTGATTTAATGGACTGTAGAGTAAAAACATAATCAGAGCATAGTAATGATTGGAGCTATAGTGAGGTTTCAATCCTTGATTTAATGGACTGTAGAGTAAAAACTTATTGCGCCCAATTCTATAGGAGGGAGATAGCATAGTTTCAATCCTTGATTTAATGGACTGTAGAGTAAAAACACAAGCATACATCTTTACAATCAGAAAATCAATGACAGTTTCAATCCTTGATTTAATGGACTGTAGAGTAAAAACTCGCTTGGTATTGCAAAATAAAAAAATGCCTCTACAGTTTCAATCCTTGATTTAATGGACTGTAGAGTAAAAACCAGTTACCTCGTTGATGCTGTTTATTCTGGGATTATTGTTTCAATCCTTGATTTAATGGACTGTAGAGTAAAAACTTGGCGGGGAATAGATGATTCAATATTAGGAAAATGTTTCAATCCTTGATTTAATGGACTGTAGAGTAAAAACAGAAATCAGTAATTGTCTGATGAGAAAAATAATAGTGTTTCAATCCTTGATTTAATGGACTGTAGAGTAAAAACCATTGGAATGCACTACAAGAAGATGAGAAACGGGCAAGTTTCAATCCTTGATTTAATGGACTGTAGAGTAAAAACGTTAGTAAAGATATTGAAGGTTTTGTGTTATTACAGTTTCAATCCTTGATTTAATGGACTGTAGAGTAAAAACTTTGCTTAATCTAAGCGATTATAAGAACAGAGGAACGTTTCAATCCTTGATTTAATGGACTGTAGAGTAAAAACCAGAATCGGTGTCTGAATTACCTCATATTCTGCTGGTTTCAATCCTTGATTTAATGGACTGTAGAGTAAAAACCGCACCTGCAGCACGAATTGGAGGACAGCAAGAGGGTTGTTTCAATCCTTGATTTAATGGACTGTAGAGTAAAAACTTTAGATTGGGAGTGAGTTCTGCTTCTGATGACGCATGTTTCAATCCTTGATTTAATGGACTGTAGAGTAAAAACAGGCAGAGGATGAACTTTATCCTACGATTTTGCAGGAGTTTCAATCCTTGATTTAATGGACTGTAGAGTAAAAACAACAAGAATGATTGCTCTCTTCTCCATCTATTAAAAGTTTCAATCCTTGATTTAATGGACTGTAGAGTAAAAACATCAGGTGGAACTATCTTCCCAGTTTTTTCCATCCAGTTTCAATCCTTGATTTAATGGACTGTAGAGTAAAAACATTTTTTTATCTCCTTATATATTTGTTTCTATTCTAGTTTCAATCCTTGATTTAATGGACTGTAGAGTAAAAACCTTATTGGTCTTTTCCAGTTCACTTATTTGATTTTTGTTTCAATCCTTGATTTAATGGACTGTAGAGTAAAAACATCAATTGCAGAAGATGGGCACTGAAGAAGAATAATGTTTCAATCCTTGATTTAATGGACTGTAGAGTAAAAACTTAGAGTGGGCAAGAAAGAAGACAGGGGAAAATGGTGTTTCAATCCTTGATTTAATGGACTGTAGAGTAAAAACAGTGCCGGAATCATCTCCCTGGTTGCCACCCCTTTGGTTTCAATCCTTGATTTAATGGACTGTAGAGTAAAAACTAAGGATTGCCATAATAGGCATTAATTAAGGTTTGCGTTTCAATCCTTGATTTAATGGACTGTAGAGTAAAAACCAGGCTAAAATATGGGAAGAAAGGGATTACAGCCAAGTTTCAATCCTTGATTTAATGGACTGTAGAGTAAAAACACGCTCAACTTCTTTCCATCCAATCAGTTTGTCAATATGTTTCAATCCTTGATTTAATGGACTGTAGAGTAAAAACATATATTGATTTCTTACGCCCTCTACCCTTTGTTTTGTTTCAATCCTTGATTTAATGGACTGTAGAGTAAAAACTTATTTCCCACTTTATTACCACTATATTGTGGCGTGTTTCAATCCTTGATTTAATGGACTGTAGAGTAAAAACATATCCCACCGGCATTCTTGCCGCTGCCTCAAACCAGGGTTTCAATCCTTGATTTAATGGACTGTAGAGTAAAAACAACATCTCGGAGTGGTAGAAAGATGGGAACTTATAGTTTCAATCCTTGATTTAATGGACTGTAGAGTAAAAACTTTATTCAGTTGATAGCACATCGTGGATAGCTGGTAGTTTCAATCCTTGATTTAATGGACTGTAGAGTAAAAACACATAGATGTTTCGCCTTACTGATTACCATCACGCGTTTCAATCCTTGATTTAATGGACTGTAGAGTAAAAACGCAATTCCTCGGAAATATTGCTCGTCCTGACATAAGTTTCAATCCTTGATTTAATGGACTGTAGAGTAAAAACGTTATTGATTGAACCTTATAAAAAATTTATTGATTCGTTTCAATCCTTGATTTAATGGACTGTAGAGTAAAAACAAAATCCTCATCCTCGTCATCACTATGACTTCCAGTTTCAATCCTTGATTTAATGGACTGTAGAGTAAAAACATGTCCTTGTCCAGATTTTGTAGGACATATTTTTTGTTTCAATCCTTGATTTAATGGACTGTAGAGTAAAAACAGCGGGACAGGCATTGATTTACAGTTTGAAAAACAAGTTTCAATCCTTGATTTAATGGACTGTAGAGTAAAAACATGCCCGTCACTTAGCCATAATTCTCCAAATTGAACGTTTCAATCCTTGATTTAATGGACTGTAGAGTAAAAACTGTAACATTGACCGATACGGGTAGGATGATGAATTCTAGTTTCAATCCTTGATTTAATGGACTGTAGAGTAAAAACAGGAATTGAAAGCATTTCAGGAAAGGAAGGACTTATGTTTCAATCCTTGATTTAATGGACTGTAGAGTAAAAACTCTGCACGCTTCTACTTAAAACGCTTGAAAACACGATGTTTCAATCCTTGATTTAATGGACTGTAGAGTAAAAACACTGTCAATGTGGCGTGGATAATCTTCATCCGTCCCAGTTTCAATCCTTGATTTAATGGACTGTAGAGTAAAAACCCTGATTTCTTCAGAGTTTAGGTTTGTGGTAATTAGTTTCAATCCTTGATTTAATGGACTGTAGAGTAAAAACCGCTTGAAAACACGATTAAATCGTACTTTTCACCGTAGTTTCAATCCTTGATTTAATGGACTGTAGAGTAAAAACCCTTTCCATTTTTAATCTCCTTCGCCAGATGGAAGTTTCAATCCTTGATTTAATGGACTGTAGAGTAAAAACCTATTGTGGATACAGGAAGTCCGCAGACACTGGACTAGTTTCAATCCTTGATTTAATGGACTGTAGAGTAAAAACTCTATCGGCTACAATCGTGAGGTTGTTGCAAGCAAGTTTCAATCCTTGATTTAATGGACTGTAGAGTAAAAACTGACTGTCATTGAATATTCAGATTTGCGCTCCTCAGTTTCAATCCTTGATTTAATGGACTGTAGAGTAAAAACGCTGATTCTCCCTCGGAAACTGCTCCCGGATACGAGTTTCAATCCTTGATTTAATGGACTGTAGAGTAAAAACTGCTATATAATTTTAGCTTATGTTTGCCTCACCAAGTGTTTCAATCCTTGATTTAATGGACTGTAGAGTAAAAACTGTAGCGTTCCTGATACCAGAGCTCAAGCTCTTTCAGTGTTTCAATCCTTGATTTAATGGACTGTAGAGTAAAAACAGATAGCAAGTCACTGCTTCTGCGAAATACTCTTTGTTTCAATCCTTGATTTAATGGACTGTAGAGTAAAAACACTGTAAAACACTACTGTTTTCTTCTGTCGTATAGGTTTCAATCCTTGATTTAATGGACTGTAGAGTAAAAACTTAATCAGATTATCACGCAATTTCTTGTATTTCCCAGTTTCAATCCTTGATTTAATGGACTGTAGAGTAAAAACTGGTCTGTTTGGCTGCAAGAGTAAGAATGATGTGCGAGTTTCAATCCTTGATTTAATGGACTGTAGAGTAAAAACGGGTTATAAGACGGTAACGGTTACCTTAAGTGGTGTCTGTTTCAATCCTTGATTTAATGGACTGTAGAGTAAAAACGTTATCGGGTGATTGAAGGATATTAAAATGAAAACTGTTTCAATCCTTGATTTAATGGACTGTAGAGTAAAAACTCTCCATCTATTAAAATAATTGCTGGATAATTCTTTCCTGTTTCAATCCTTGATTTAATGGACTGTAGAGTAAAAACCTTCCGCATAAACCCAAGCGATAACATCCCGTATTTGTTTCAATCCTTGATTTAATGGACTGTAGAGTAAAAACAACTTAACGCACAAGTTAGCAGTTGTCCCTTTCTAGTTTCAATCCTTGATTTAATGGACTGTAGAGTAAAAACCCTACAGGAATTAATCTTAAGTTTCGCAAAGCATTATGTTTCAATCCTTGATTTAATGGACTGTAGAGTAAAAACTATTGCTACTGCAACTCAATGCACTTGGGTATACAAGTTTCAATCCTTGATTTAATGGACTGTAGAGTAAAAACAACTTGCGGACGAATTAGAAAGTTTGATAAAAAAATGTTTCAATCCTTGATTTAATGGACTGTAGAGTAAAAACTTGCTCCCGAAAGAATTACCGTTCGGCTCCGAAGGAGTTTCAATCCTTGATTTAATGGACTGTAGAGTAAAAACAATACCGGTGGAGTCGGCAGAAAAGCCCATCCAAAAGTTTCAATCCTTGATTTAATGGACTGTAGAGTAAAAACCGATTTTGCTGTTTTCTCGCTGGACAAAAAAAGGTGTTTCAATCCTTGATTTAATGGACTGTAGAGTAAAAACTCAAAGGAACCCCAACTGCTGTTAAAACCACTCCCAGGTTTCAATCCTTGATTTAATGGACTGTAGAGTAAAAACTATGGTTGGAGTTACGGCTGCTTTTGCGACCGCAAAGTTTCAATCCTTGATTTAATGGACTGTAGAGTAAAAACCCTGAATTAGTTTTTAGTAGTTCAATTGAAATTAAGTTTCAATCCTTGATTTAATGGACTGTAGAGTAAAAACAGCATATCCCAATGCTATTTGATCACTGTCTACCAAGTTTCAATCCTTGATTTAATGGACTGTAGAGTAAAAACCGGTAATAAGGATATCATTAGGTTGCTTTCATCAAGTTTCAATCCTTGATTTAATGGACTGTAGAGTAAAAACTCATCTCCACCTAATATTGATAATACAGCCGGCGGGTTTCAATCCTTGATTTAATGGACTGTAGAGTAAAAACAATCGCAATTTCTTCAGTTCTTCTGGTTTCATCTTCAGTTTCAATCCTTGATTTAATGGACTGTAGAGTAAAAACCTGCCGTAGGTAAATGAGATGTATCAATCTGAGTAAGTTTCAATCCTTGATTTAATGGACTGTAGAGTAAAAACCCAATCTCTGTATGAGACCAGCTCCAGAAATTGCGAGTTTCAATCCTTGATTTAATGGACTGTAGAGTAAAAACACTATCTCTATCTGCCAATTTATTGAACTCTATGAAGTTTCAATCCTTGATTTAATGGACTGTAGAGTAAAAACTTAATCATTTTAATCTCCTCAAGGATTAACCTCTAAGTTTCAATCCTTGATTTAATGGACTGTAGAGTAAAAACCTACAACATCGGCTCGTCTGTCATTACAGGTGACAGTTTCAATCCTTGATTTAATGGACTGTAGAGTAAAAACTCAGGCACCTATGTTGTCTTTCGTCAAGAAATTACGTTTCAATCCTTGATTTAATGGACTGTAGAGTAAAAACTCCTGACACTGATCCCGTAGTGTCTGTAGATCGAAGTTTCAATCCTTGATTTAATGGACTGTAGAGTAAAAACTCTTGCTCGGCAACCCTACCATTTCTGTCATCTCTTGTTTCAATCCTTGATTTAATGGACTGTAGAGTAAAAACACTTAATGCTATCCTGATGGCTGTGGATAGTTATGGTTTCAATCCTTGATTTAATGGACTGTAGAGTAAAAACTCGCTACCTGCATTTTACGATATGCTTCATCCCGATGTTTCAATCCTTGATTTAATGGACTGTAGAGTAAAAACTTTTGTGCAGGGAATTATCCCTTTTTTTATCGCTCTGTTTCAATCCTTGATTTAATGGACTGTAGAGTAAAAACAGATGTAAATGAAATCGTAGAAGCGTGGAATAATAGTTTCAATCCTTGATTTAATGGACTGTAGAGTAAAAACCTGATTACATCGCTATCTTCCCTGGTAAATGTGCCTAGTTTCAATCCTTGATTTAATGGACTGTAGAGTAAAAACATTATCCAAGCTTCGGACAATGTATCAAGATCGGTTCGTTTCAATCCTTGATTTAATGGACTGTAGAGTAAAAACCTTACCGCCCTTTTTGCCGGATAACCAGTGATTGCAGTTTCAATCCTTGATTTAATGGACTGTAGAGTAAAAACCCATCATCGTCTTGAACATACTTCACCCCGGCAATCTGTTTCAATCCTTGATTTAATGGACTGTAGAGTAAAAACCCATCTTCTTATATAAGTGCCTCACAAATAACAAACTTAAACCGGTTTTTCAGATAATCCAAACTGATAGTTTTGATAAAAAACCAGTTCCCAAATACGCCAAAAGGCAATTTCGGGCAGGCACAAACACTCTATAAATCTATAAAAGAGCAAAAAGGTACTAAAGAAATCAATAAATTCTTCTTAGATTAAGATAAACGGTATCTTTAAAAAGCAAGTATAATGTTAATTTTTTCATCCAAATTAAAACAATATATTATCTTTAATGATAGGGGCGAAAGTAAATTAGCATTAATAGTTTTCACCATAAATCTATGGATTCCACATCAAGGGTGGAATGATAACACCATTAAATTAACTAATGATGTTTTATTCATTCTAACAGCCAAGAGCTGGATTTCCATAATTTTCTTTCTTATTCCAGCAAACACTCTATACATAAAAACATATATGTGAATAAATCTCATATTCAGGCAGAGCACAAATTCCGATAAGTGCAGTCCAGGCATTTTCTTTTTGCTTTGGCAGGTTTTGGATATTTTTCCAAGTTAATTATCATAAAAATCTCGTCAAGGATCAATTTAGCTTTATCCAGCATTTTAGGGGTAATAGCCAATTCTTCCAGATGGTTTTGAGATCTGGTATACACAATAAATGCTTTATACACCGGAACCTGAAAGTTTTCCATAATCAGAAGCGCATAGAGGATTTGTTGATATTTAAGGGTCTTATAGACCTTATTTTCCCAAAAGGCATATTTATAATCCAGGGGAGCAGCACTGCCATCTGCCAGGAAAAGAACTTCATCTACTTTTCCCACCAGTTTCAATTTTTCGGAGGAAAGATAAACATCAGTAAGTTTATCAATAGCGCCTGCTTTCTTACGCAGATAGTCCTTATTTTGCACCATTTTCAGTTTATGAATATCTCTGCCTTTATTAACGAGGGTTCTTCTGTGTTCATGCTGTTCAATTTTCATTATGTTCATATAATAAACGAAACGAGGGCAGAAGAGATATTCCATCACTTCGGAAGGAGTGATAAACTGAAAATCGTTCATAAGAAAAATGCCTTAATTTCATCTGTAATAAGAGCGGGATCAAATGCCTGACCAAGCAATTGACAGCTTTTAAAGTCCTCATTGCACATTGGGAAAATATAAACCCGGTCTATTTCAGGATTGATTAGTTCCTCAATCTGACAGCTTAATTCTTTGCATTTGGTACGGCTCATTTCACCCAAAAAGACAGAATATTGAACTCTGTATATTCCGGCTTGTTCACAGCATTTGGAAACTTTATTCCGGATTTTATCTTTAACGATATCATACATCACCCAAGTTAACATTCTTCTTCTCCATTATCTGCAAAATTGCTGTTCAGGAAATTTTGCAGTTTTCTATTAATTGAGGTTTCCAGATAGTTTTCCCTTTTATCAATTAAGAAATTGGCAAAAGCGTGAGCATCGGTTTGAATCATATCAAGGCGTTTGCGGTTTTTATTACGGTACCGAATAATTTCATCAAAATGTTCTAATAACAAAGGAGCCAGGAATTTTTTACCCGCTGTGCTAAGTAAAACACCTTGATGAACCGGTTCAATGAAATCAGGAGAAAATTTATGCCGGGAAAAAATGTAAAAAACGGGCTCATCCACCAAAATACGATAGGGCTCTATAAAATCAAAGACAAAGGACTTCTTATTGTAATTATCACTATGCAAAAGCCCCAAGTAGGGATCAAGACCAGCAATAATTAAAGCTCTCTCCACTTTAGAATAGAGAATGCCATAACCATAATTCAGCATAGCATTGAAAGCATCTTTAGCAGGACGCGAACTTCTGCCCTCAAATTTGTATGCATCAGGGATCAATTCTGCCAAAATGGAAAAATAATTCTTGGAGGCACCTCCTTCCCAACCCATAAAAGAACCGGAAAGTTCTTCCAATTTGCCTTCTGCCTGCATTATACAAATAGCCGCTTCCTGCATATTTTGCATCCGGGTTTCAAAATTACTTTTATCGCAATCACGCTTGGATAGCAAACGCTGCACAAAACGGTATTGATTCATTATTTTTATGGCAATCCAATTTTTGATGAATTGTAAACCTATGTTATCAGAAAGCATTTCCAGCTGCCTTCTTCTAATTAAAACAGTACTGCCAATTTTGGGAAACCAAATCCTGCCATAAGGAGAGCCATATTTATCCAGAAAAACAATATCAATATTATAAGCCATCGCCAATTGAATGGCATCCGTGGTTATTATAGCCGCATTGGAAATAACAATGGAAGATATCTTTTCCGGAGAAAGCTTGGTTTTCCTATCCTCAATACTCAATTCAAACATTTCATCTTTTTTGCGTAAGTAACTGCCGTAGGTATTTAAGTGGACTTCCATCAGAGAGCCAAACAGCTTGATTTAGCTGTAGAATATAGTTTAAAACCAGTTTCAATGTCATAATACAATTGCATTGAATCTTTATCAATCACAAATATCGGATCATCAGAAACTATATATTTCTTGTTGATATTTATTATATACGGATTCATTCTTCTAACCTGATCTCTTAATTGAGCACTCCATTCATAAAAATCATCAAAATGTGAAGTTAAGAGAGATAAGTATTTACTTAATAAGTTTGAAGCATCAGTATCATATTCCACAAAAACAGTTTTAGTTAGATAGCTTTCTATCAGATTGAAAGCTTTTGGGTTGATTTTTGGATGATAGTAGAAAGCTGAATCAAGATTTAATAAGGAAAGATTATTTATGATATCCCTTGATTCCTCAGATGAAGTTATATTCGGTAGCATTTTGAAATAAAATTCACTAAGAGAATAAAGTTCAGATTCAGGAATTATATTTGATTCTACTTTATCCAGAGTTTTAAGAGTAGCATTTATTAGTGTTTCATCATAAATATATCTCCAATAGGGCTTATTATTATCCACCAATTGAAGAACAATAACTGTTGCTTGTGATTTAACATAATTTCTATTGCATCTTCCTGATGCTTGAATAATAGAATCAAAGGGAGCAAGATCTCTATAAACAATATCTACATCAATATCTACACCAGCTTCAACTACTTGTGTGGAGACAATTATCATTCCCTCATTTTTACTGTTTTTTATTTGCTCAATCCTATCCAACCTAACTTTTGGAATAACATTTGAGGATAAATAAATGAACTTAGTATTGGATAACTTTTCTGTTAAAATCTTATATAATTCCAGAGAACTTCTGATTGTATTTACAATTATTAACCTTTTAACTGTAGGATTGGCTAAATGCTCTTTTTCTATTATACCAGCTAAATCTTCAATGTTAAGCTTTTCCGCTATTCGTGTTTTATCAATCTTGATACGATTAAGCTCACCAAACCAGTGCTCTTTATCTGTTGCTAATTCTATTATGGGATCAGATTTTGGATTATAGATCATAGGTAAAGTGGCAGTAACCAAAATAATAATTGAATTTAAACGAGAAGTTAATAGATCAAAAATATATTTTAGTAGTTGCCAATATTTATGAGGAACATTTTGAACTTCATCAAGAATTATTACTGCATTAGCTAAACGATGAAAACGTTTCAGGTTCCTATTTCTTATAGATAGACAGGATGATAAAAGCTGAACAAAAGTTGTTATAATAAGTTCACTATCCCATGTTTCAACTAAAAATTCGGATTCATTGACAGAATATTCATATTTATCTTCAATATAAGATAATTCGGAAAGATGATGGTGAGCTAAAATAATATCTGAAGTAACGGGAATTGAATTTAATTTTAGAATATCCTGAAATACTTTATGATTTTGGTCTATAATTGAAGTAAAGGGTAAGCTATATATGATTCGTTGAAGATTTTTATGTTTTTTTAAAAGTTCAAGAGCAACTTTTAGAGAACAAATAGTTTTCCCTGAGCCGGTTGGCATATTTATAGAATAAGTATTATGATGTTCTTTCAGGTTTAAAGGGAGTTCATTATATGCTTCATTTCGGATTCTATCAATGGCTGATCCAGTATTCGCCAATTTATTCTTATAATTATCAACATATAAGCTTTTCCATTTTCTTTCGTTTAATCCACTTTGAGTTTTATGGAAAATCGCCACATTTTTGTCAGCCCAGATAAGAAGAGAAAATAAGTAATATATCCTTATCCATTCATCTTGTCGCAATTTTCCTTTTATTGCTCTGAACTTAGCCCTAAATGGTTTTTTTTCTATTTGGCTAAATATTTTCCGAAATATTTCTTCTGATAGAGTAACATTAATGCCTAAATCAACATATATGTTATTCAGTTCTGGATAATCTAAATTAGAATTAATCTCTAAAAGCTCTTCCATCTCAAGATCTGGAACTAACTTATCTAAAATATCGCCTAAATCACTATGATGATATCTAACAATGAAATATGCAATTAGAGAACTTAAATCATCAAGATTAAATTGTTCCAGACAGATGCAATATGCCCATATAGCAGAAAATTCACTATGTTTACATAAATTTGATCCAGGTCTTTTAGCAGAAAGATATTCTTGAAAATAAGTAGATGCTTTACCTAAATCATGAAAAGCAAGGATCACCTTGAGTAGTTGCAAATCATCCTGATATAATTGATTTTCTTCAAATCTATTTAGACCAGTAACCAGTACCTGCTGCAGGTGATCCTTTAAAAGTATCCCGGGATGAGAATAGAGATTAAAATCCATGTATTACATCTTGTAATTCTCTAACCAAATAGGTGCTATCTTTTACTATAACATCAATAGGAGCTCCATTTTGTTCAAAAAGGATTTCCTCATATTTTAGAACTTCCCTTTGATTGTTCATAAAAGCAGGGATAACAACTTTCTGAAGATTTAATGTTTCTTCAAGAAATATTTCCTGTATTGAAACAAAAGGAATTACTGTATTCACTTTCTGTCTTAATTCTGATGGATTTGCCACTACTTCAAATTCTCCTAAAAATTCAAAATTAGCCAGACAACCACTAATTCCCAATGAGACAGTATAATAAGAGCAGTGACTTACTAAAAGTTCTTTTAATTTATTATATGTATCTTGCTCTGAACAAGAAAAATAGATTCGGTAACGGACATCTTTCAAGAATTCAATATTGGTAGGTTTATGTTCTTTAAAATCATAAACCTGATTAAGTGAAGTATTCGTTTTTATATAATTATGAGTAATCTTAGTTTTTTTCACTGGCGATAATAATCTGAGAGCAATGAAACTATTACTTTCATTAAATGTTTCAGGATTTATCTGTTTATCAATCCCTAAAATTGCTCCGATAATTCCTGTTAGAACAGTTCTGGGTGGGATAGAAAAGCTTAGTGGAGACATATTTGCAAAGAATTTTTTAAATTGAGCATAATCCCCAAAAAGCTCAAAACAAAGAATCTTATCGGGATTCATATCCTCTCCTATTAATTAGATTTGAAATAAGTTAATCCCAGCCCGTTAAAACAAGATTTGGATCTTTTTGTAAATAAATTTCCGGTTTGTTCTCTCCCATATTATCAATAATCTTTTTTAATTCAGACATATCCAGCTTGAAATCAGTTATGTTTCTAATTTGTTCATCTCGTAGATCAGTTACAAGTTTTATATGTTTATCCAATTCTCCAATAAAGTAATTACTTTCTTTATGTTCAAGCATTAATAGCATTCTGGGATTATGTTCCATTTTAGATCTGGTTATTAGTTGTTTAGTACCATTCCAGAGAGCATCTTTTAAAACCTCAATATCTTCCTTTGTTAAATTTGTTTTCTCAGCTGCATTTTCATTGATAATGCCATAAAAGGCAATGAATGAGTAAGGCAATATATACTCTTCTCTAAATGTCTGTTGCTTTGCACCTGGTTGTGAAGCAAAAGCTCCTGTACCTTTGATATACATTCTTTCGACTTTATGTAAAGAATGTCCCATTTTGAATTGAACTGGACCTGTAAATGTTATGGAAGATTTTTCCTTTTTCCCTTTTGTACTTTTATTAGCCTGTGCAGATTCTGTTGATGTTTCAGAAGTTTCTTCTAAAGGAATAACACCACCAAATAAACGAATATCAATACAGGCAGATAGTATTTTATTGAGGTCATTTTTATATTTTTCAGCTCTTTTTTTCCCATCGTTCAGACCTTGTTTAGGATCATCATTAACATAGGTTTGTCTGACAAATATGTCCTTTACACCATCTTGGTTATAACCTAAATAATTGAACATATAATCTCTAACTGTTCTTTTTAACCTAACATCTGTAACGATATTAAGTTTTGACTGTTCATCAATACGGGGTTTGTTTTCGTCCGTAGGATCACCATTAGGATTACCATTTTGGACATCATAGAGAAATAGTATCTCTGTCCTTTTGATATTATTCATTGTTTCCTCCATTTTGTTCTTCTTGTTCTTTGTCTTTTATTTCTTTAAAATCCTTATTCAAAGCCATCCCTAAAGTAAAGAAAAAGCTGATTTCATCATTGGAGAGCTTTTCTAATCCACCTTGGATTAAGAGTTTGGCTATATCTGTCTCAATTTCTTTATAGTAATTTTTACCGTACTCTTCTAGCTTTTCTATCACTTCAGAAAAAATTCTTGGGATAAGTTCCTTATTTAGTTTCATACCATTTAATCTGTTTCTAAAAGGAGTAGCTCCATTTTTATCAACATATTGAATATTAAGAAGAAATTGAGTTAATACACCCAACATAAATATACTTTGTTTAGCACTGGAATCAAAGAAATCCTTGTGCTCTTCGAAAAAGGTGATGAATTTGGGATTCATATTTTCCTCCATATTTAGTGATTCTTTATTGGTATCAATTATTCCCAGATAGGACATAAACTTTAATATCAGAAATGCCTTCCGAGCATATAATTCATAATTTTCATCGTTTACAAATTTTTTCCTTATAATGTTCATCATAACCTGAAGCATAAAATCATAAGAAACTGGTTGCTGAACAAATATCTTCCTTGTTATTTCCAAAAATGCTTTAGAAAAATCACCATCTATACCTTTAGGCAAAAATTCCTTTAAAACTACAAATCTAAATTCTAGATTATATACCTCATCTTTTTGTTTTCCAGGAAGATTCCTAAAAATACTGTGCTGCTCAGATTTACGCTTGGCTTCAAATATGTTTTTAAAGTGATGGGGAAATACATCTTCTATTGTCATTAAAACTTTAAATTCAGCTTGTTGAGCTTTATAAAAAAGCATTGTATAAGATGCAGATTCATCGGTTTCTGCCAAGCAATCAAAAACTTCTTTAGTATCAGCATCTACTATTTTTTTTCGTTCACTCAAAGTAAAAGTTCCAAGACGGGTCTTTAAATTGATTGCTGATGTAGAATCTCCTTCATATTGGGTAACCATAATGTCAATAATAGTATTTATAGCTTCATCATTAGTTCCTAAAGTCACTATTTCCGGAATTAACACATAGTCAAATCCGCAAAATTTGAAATTAAAGTACTTATCAATTACCGGTTTCATTCTTTTAAGTTTGGCTGCACAATCAGGACAGACAGGATAATTTCTATATGCTTTCTTTTTGTCAAAACCTCCAGCAATTGGTGCAAATTCAGTTTTTGCCGCATAAAAATTATAGATAGATACATAGCCCCATAATTCTTCCTTTTTTTGCAAACACATAGAACACATTAAATTTTCTCCTACTACTTTTTCATCATTAAGCGTATAGAAATCCCGATAAAAATCCTCAATAGCTTTTTTCCTTATTGGATCAAACAGAGGGCTTTTGCCAATATATTCCCCATCTATTCTTACAGTTAACAGATACATTTTCTTCATATCTGGATCAAGATGTGGTTTTATTTGTTCAAAAACGAGTTCCGGTGAGTTTCTAAAAAAATCTAAGAGACCTTGCAGGTCAGGATTTATCTCTGTGTTATTTTTTAAAATACGGATTATTTTATTGTAATCCTTAGAATCAACAGAAAAGATTGAACTATTTTTTATGCAAAATCCTTGTCCGGTAACTATTAAAGATAGAAAAGGAGAGATAGTATTTGCTGGTGCTCTTCTATAAAAAAAATCAGTTGTATTCTTCCGGGAATCATAATCGGATAAATTATCCTCTTTACCCTCTAAATAATACTGATTCCCTTCCTTTTTAAAATCCAGGGTAATAACTTTTAAATCGGGAAAAGGATTTAGTTCAAGATCATATTCGTCTTGCAAAGATGAAATAATTTCTTCTGGTATATGTTCATAGAGAGCATACATTTTATGGATCATTTTTCCTCCTTTCTTTTTCTTACTACACCAAAACCGCGAGCACTTTGTTTTCCGAGACCAAGGAATTCGGGGATCAGGAAATTGGTAGTGAAATCACCTGTAAAGCATTGCATTGGTTGATTGTGGAAATTTACTTCCAGGGGTTTAAACCAGCCATCTACATTTAGTTTATCCACCTCCGGAATCCAATAATCAAATGCCTTGGAAAGGGTTTTGAGGTTATTTTTCAGGATGGTTTTTAATCTTTGGCTACGCTGGAAAGTATTCAATTTATTATATTCCTGATAGTTTTCTTGGTTTAGTGCCATCCAGGGAGAAGCAAAAAAGTAAGGATAATAGTCCTCGGTTAAGCCAAAGTCCTCTTCTTTCAGGGAGATTTCTCTTTCGTTGGAAATGAGTGTCTTTCCGTTAATTTCCAGTTTATCCACTTCCAGAAAGACCTTTTTGATGATATCTATGCCTTCATTGATTGCCAGCAGAGCAGGATGTTTTTCAATAACCCGATATTGAATTTGGGGTGCCTTATAGTTATATCCCACGCCAGGAAGGTGATTATGAAAAATATGATCTTCAGGAAACTGATTTACAAAGAAACCACGCAATTTGGGAATATCCCGTGGCTCAAGTAAAACATCAGTCCAGCTGACAATCAAATAACGAATTTTCATTGTGGCTACATCCTATCCCTTTAGAGAAGGGAATTAATATTTTATTTCTTTTTTTGAAAATCAACCAATTACTTGAAAACAAAATTTTAATATCCTGTCAAGCATAATTTGTTGTTGGCATTCCCATATTTTTTACAGGAGCCTTATTTTCATTTGATGCTGGTCGATACGTTCTGCTAAACTTAGTTTTCGTTTATACTGGACAATGAATTTAATACATTCTGAAAGAACTTCAGCTATTCTGTAGTATATAAA
>Ga0265295_1001956_pt1 | contig 34403 bp, 29 predicted proteins | sample Munlansysbiofilm_FD_192503 | JGI IMG/M metagenome (GOLD analysis project Ga0265295, IMG submission 192503) | Leachate microbial communities from a municipal landfill in Southern Ontario, Canada - Methane capture system biofilm | ecosystem: Engineered > Solid waste > Landfill > Unclassified ... | reverse complement strand
GATTTGACGAAGCAAGCGCGTTCTGAAGGTATGATTACAATTCTAGAATCTGGTTTACAAAAGATTAAAAAAGGTGTTACATCACTTGAAGAAGTGCTCAAAGTAGCCAGTGAACTGGAGTGATAAAGGATGGATCTTAGAAATTATAAGTATCTTGCCACCAACGCAGATGGAAAAACAGTCAGAGGAAACATTGAAGCATTAAACCGTAATGTCGTTGTTAAGTATTTGCAATCCAAAAATTACAATATCCAAAATATCACTGAATATAACAATCTTTTAACAAGACTTGATAAGATTACCTTTGGGAGATTATTATCACCCAAACAACTCATCTTCTTTTTAAAACAATTAGGATCTTTATTAAATGCAGGGATTAAACTTATATCCGCATTAGAATTGTTATCCTTACAACAGGATAATCGAAATCAAAGAAAACTTTATTTTGAGCTTTATCAACAAATTAATAATGGTTTAACATTTTCAAAAGCATTATCAAAAAGACCTAAAGATTTTCCAAGTCTTCTTGTTCAAATGGTTGAAGTTGGTGAATTATCTGGTGAATTAGGTCCTACTGTGATTCATATGGCTGATTATTATGAAAATCAGTTAAAGGTTCAAACAGAGATTAAAGGAGCTTTAAGAATGCCTTTGATTTATTTAGGGGCAGCGATTGTAATCTCAATTGGTATGTTACTCTTTGTTTTTCCTAACATCACAGGACTGTTCGCATCCTTTGAAGGCGCAGAATTACCAGCAATTACTCAGATGTTTTTAAATGTCGGTGAGTTTTTGAAACAATATGCCTTGCTTATCTTTGGATTACTCTTTGTTTTAATTACTACAGGTATATTACTCAATAAATATGTCGAGAAGTTTCATTATGGATTAACGCTTATTTCTTTGAATATTCCGATTTTTGGGAATTTGATTCAAATGAATAATCAAATCATGATTGCTAATGCATTATCCCAAATGTTAGCGAGTGGTGTGAACTCCATGAAGGCACTTCAAACGGTTAAAAATGTTTTAACAAATGTTGTATATAAAGATTTAATGATCAAGACACTTAAATATATTGAAGATGGAAAACCATTTTCAAGGGCTTTTGAGGAAAGTAATTATATTGATCCGATTATGGCAAGAATGATCTCTACTGGAGAAAAAACAGGGAACATTCCGAAGCTGATGGAAAACTTGTCACATTACTATAATGGTATTACTGAACTCAGGGTACAACAGCTTAAAAATTCGATTCAGCCAATTCTTTTAATTGTTGTATACGCGATTGTTGGAGTTTTAATCTTAGCGATTATGTTACCAATGCTTTCATTGGGCTCTCAAATCTAATTTCTTACGTTTTTATTAAACCGTCATAGAAACACTTTACTTATCATCAATTCGTGATAATATTAAGATATAGGAAATAACCTAAATAGGAGGATAATTATGTTAAAGTTATTGAAGAATAGAAAAGGTGTTACACTCGTTGAATTGTTAGCTGTTGTTGTTATTTTAGGGATTATTGCTGCGATTGCTGTTCCTACTATTGGTGGGTTGATTGAAAGACAGGAAGAAAGAGCTGCTGAAGCTACATTTGATACCATTGTTGAAGCTGCTAAATTATATGCAGAAGATGAAGATGTTTTTGCACTTAGCGTATTAGTTAGTGAAGATTTTATTGATTTAAAAGACAATAAGTTTTCATTTGATGGAACAACAGCTGAATTAACAACTGCAGTTTATGTGAAGGTTGTTGGTAATGTAGTTACATTCTATGAAGATGCTTTGGGAGCAACCCCAACAGATTTATACATTAATGGTCACATCGTCTACGACGTAGCATAAGACTAAGTTTTTAAATCAATTGGAGGTACCACGACCATGGTCCTCCTTTTCTTTCATAAGGAGTCCATATGGAGATCTTTTATGCAGTTATCACATTCATTTTAGGAGCACTCCTAACATCCTTTTATCAACTTATAGCTGAGCGCATTCCCAAAAAAGAATCTCTTATGGGAAGATCACATTGTGATCAATGCCGTGAAACATTAAAATTCATTGATGTTTTACCCATCATCGGATATCTTATCAACAAAGGGAAATGTCGCTCTTGCCGAAAAAAGATTTCACCATGTTATCCCATGTACGAACTCATTGGTGGACTCATTTTTCTATTGACTTATCTTTATGTAGGTTTTTCATATGAAATGCTCATCATCATCACGATGTATTCCGTCTTCTTCATAGAAGCCATTTCTGATCTCAAACATACCATCGTTATTGATCGAATCTGGATGATTGGTGTTATACCACTGATCATCATACGTATTCTTGAAAACACATGGAAAACTTATCTTTTATCATCACTCGTCTTATTTGCATCACTTTTTATCATTGCCTATCTATCCTCTATGTTTTATAAAAAAGAAGCACTCGGTGGAGGAGATGTAAAACTTTACTTCTTTATTGGGTGGTTATTAACACTTACTCAAGGCTTTTTATCACTATTTCTTGCATCTATACTTGGTCTCATTTATGGTATGATAAAACTAAAGAAGAAATCACAAGCATTTCCTTTAGTTCCGTTTATTGCATATGGTGTCGTGATTTCTTATTTTTACGGAGATGCACTTATACAAGCGTATCTTAATCTGTTTGGGATGTGATCTTTATGTTTAATAAAAGAACAGATATCGCTATCTTTTTCACCGATGAAACCGTTGGTTTTTTTCAACGTCAACCCTTCTTAGATCAAGCAGCTTTTGGTACTGCACAACTTGAAAAAGGTGCGATTGAAAACGGATATATCAAAGAACCAGAAAGTGTTTTGGAAACCTTAAAAAAATTATTTGAAAAATATAGCATATATCCTCGTACAATCACATTGGTCATTCACGATGAGAACTTGCTCATTCGGGATGTCAAAATCAAACGAGAAGAACTCGGCAAGAAAACAATTGATCAGTATTTTACTGAGCAGGTAGGTAAGTCACTTCATTTTCCTTATCCAGAACCAGTAATTACACATTTCATCAGAGAAGAAAATGAAGAGCTCATCAGAGTGATTGCTCTCATAACAGATGGTCATTTACTTCATGCCTACCATGATATTTTCGACCGTTTGAAAGCTAAAGAAGTTTTATATGAGATTTCAGCAGTACCCTTTTACAACAATTATCAAAACAAGGTTGGCCAATTAGATGATGTCACCATGTTTGTTAATTTATACAACGGTATGTTCTCCATTCAAATTCTTGAAAAAGGATTTCCAATTTTCAACCTGATTGAAGAAAATGATGGTGGAAAAGAAGAATATGCTCAAATGATAGAAAATTATGTTGAGCGTATTGCCAATTACTACAAATATAACTTGAGAAAAGGCAAACAAAGTATTGGTAAAGTTCTCTTTTTTAACATGAATGAAGATATACAAGATGAAGAACTTAATAAGTTGCTCATCAAGAAACTAACAGCCTACAAGGCTCAAGTTTGTACATTCAATGTCGAAGAAACATTCTCTAAGTTATTACCCAAAGCATGTAAACTTCCTTATGCAGTATTATTAGGTGAATCATTACGTTTGCAGCATAACATCGATTTTATCTTAGAGAGAATTCCTAGAAATAGAATTCGTGGGCACCAACTCATGGTTGTAACTTTCAGTATTATCGTCTTTATGTTATTAATTTATATTCCATTTTATGCGATGTCTGAAGAGATTAAACTTCAACAAAACAGAAATAACGCTTTAGAGATGCAACTTGATATGCTCATTGAAGAAACACCACAATCTCAAGAAGTTCCTGTTGATCAATTAAACTACAATATTGCATATGATTACTTAATCTCTAAGCAAGATGTCTTTACGACGTATATCACTGATATTGCAAACCTACAAACACCTGAAGTTACATTGACAAGCTATCAAGTAAGACCTGATACAGATGAGATCGTGATTTCTATTATTGGAGATTCTGATCAAGATCTCTATGAATTTGTGATTCATCTTTATGAAACCCACGGCGTTGTTACACAAAAAACAACAACAAGATGGATATCAGAACTTCCAACCTACCGCTTTACCGCATCTTTAACGATGGAGGTGACGATCAGTTATGCGTAAATATGATATTTTTGGCAAACGTATTAGCCAGGTTAAATTTATTTATTTACTTGTTATCGTCTTTCTCTTAGGTATCGCAGGCTATTTTGGTGTGATCAATATTCAAGAAAATAGACTTTATGAACTTGAACAAGAAGAGAAGAAAATACAGCGTCAAATTGATACGATCTTAGCGATTGATGAACCTGTTTCATATGCAACAATTGATGAATTATTGCCTTATTTACCACAATCATTTGATCAATATGTCATTAATAATGAACTCACTGCAATTTTAAATGAAACAAGTTTTACAAACGTCATCGACTATAATGTGACCTATATGATCGACACATCATCGCCGTTTACTGAACCTCTACCAGACACACTTCAATATGTTAGAATCGCTATCAACTTAAGCGTGTCTGAACCAGAAAAGCTTTTAGATTACATCGATTACCTTGTTGATGCTGAACGTATCTACTACATTCAAACATTCAATGTGTCCTATGCAACAGAAGGAGCACTCGCAACGCTTGTGTTATTCACATTTTATAATGATATCAATTAAAATTGATGATTGGGAGCTTCGGCTCCCTTTTTGTTGCTATTGAATTAACGCTTTGCACCTTTTTTCATGTTATAATATACTTTAGGAGGAAAGGCATATATGTTCGTTTTTTTAACACTTGGACCCATCAGGTTTGATTTATCGACCCTTGTCAGTTTCTTACTGGGTATAAGCTTTGGCTTTTTAGTGTTGTTACTCATTTATTTATATGCAGTTCTTCGCAGTATGAACAAAGGTTTAAAACTTAGAAAAACAGATGAACAAGATATTGATGAAGAAGAGATTAAATGGTTAATTCAAGATGGCATCAAACTTTTTAAAGATAAAGATGCACGAGAAGCTGTTGGTTTTGGTAAACATCTACTCGAAGTCAATCGGGAGTTATCCGTTGATATTGCTAAAAAGTTCTATCCTAAATCGAAATATCCTTATCTAGAATTAACGATTGATGAAACCCTCATGTTAAATCATTACATCACGGATCGTTTTCAAGAACTCATGTCATCTTCTAAAATATTAAAACTAACCAGGGGATGGACACTTGCTAAAATCGTTGAGATGAATGAAGTTAAAACAAAGATTGAAAACAATCCTATCGTTAAAACAGCTAAAAAGTATGCAGGTGTAACAAAAGCTGCTGGTGCTGTGATTAACGCTGTTAACCCTGTCTACTGGTTTAGAAGATTTACGAAAGAAGTTGCTTTAAAAATTGTCAGTATTCAAATAGGTGTTGCTCTCATCAAAATTACAGGTGAGGAAACATATAAGATCTACAGCAAGAAAGTCTTTAATGAAGAAAAGACGATTGACATGAGTGTCGATCAAATCTATAACGATTTAAAGAAAGACTTTAAGTCTGTTGTTGAACAAGGGGATGAATAAAATGAAAAAGGTTAAAGAAAATTTAGAATTAAACATCACACAAACACCTTTTGTTATTCCTCAATTTGTTAAGCTTGAAGGTATTAGAGGCAAACTAAAATATCAAAAAGACCGCTTTGTATCACCTATTTTTGGTCGTAGCGTTAAAGATGTTGTTACGGTTCCTTTTACAGTCAAAGACACCGGTGATACAACACGCCGTTTTGATGCGTTTAGAACCAAACCCAAATTATCTGAACAAGAAGCCATTAAAAAACATGGTAACAAATACTATGAATTCACGAATATCGTTTCGATGAAAACAAGAGAAGACTATTTTGGACCATCTTCATATGAACCCAGTCAAGATAAAAATGTTGAAGAAAAAGAAGAGAAAAAAGTCTTTAAGCCAATCGCTCGGAATGTTAAAGAACTCACACCGGAATCAGATCCAATGCCCTTTAAGGCAAACCCTGAACCCAAAAGAACGGTTGCTTATGTGCCACCTGTTATGCAAGAAAAGAAAGTGGAAACAGAACCTGTCTTTGAGACGTATCGTCGTCCACAAAATGAAAAACCTGTGGTGACCTCTGACTTTGGTGCATCACAACAAGATGATGAAGATGACTTGCAAGAAATCTATAACAAACCAACCTATCAACCTGTTCAGGAAAAGCATTATTTATACCCGCCTGTCACGTTGTTCTCAAAGAAACAAAGAGATTTAGATGAAAAGCCACAATGGCTTTTAGATCAAATCGATGTCATCAATTCAACGCTTAATCAGTTTGGTGTTGAAGGTGAAGTGTCAGGTTCAAAAAAGGGTCCTACCGTTACACGGTATGAAATTGCTCTTGAACCAGGGGTTAATGTTAAACGCGTAACATCTATTCAAGAAAATTTAATGATGAACCTTGCCTCGAAATCGATTAGAATTGAAGCGCCTATCCCGGGAAAACCTTACGTTGGTATTGAAGTGCCAAACGTTAAAACAGAGATTGTAGCCTTTGGTAATGTCGTAGACACCAAGGATTTCATGGATGATCGCGATCATCCACTCAAGGTTGCTTTAGGTGTCGATATCGATGGTGAAAACATTTATGTCGACATTCAAGCCATGCCACATGGTTTAATCGCTGGAGCTACGAATTCAGGTAAATCTGTTTGTGTGAATACGGTTTTAGTAAGTTTACTTATTAAAAATTCACCTGAAGATTTAAAACTGATTTTAATCGATCCAAAAATGGTTGAACTGACTCCATACAATGGTTTACCCCATCTCGTAACACCAGTCATTACGGATGTCAAAATGGCAGCCGCTGCTTTAAATTGGGCTGTCAATGAAATGGAAAAAAGATACCAGTTATTTGCTGGTAGCCGTTCAAGAGATATTAAATCGTTTAATGATAATGTGAGACGTGGTATCGTTGATCATTCTAAAATGCCTTACATCGTGATCGTGATTGATGAGTTAGCTGACTTAATGATGGTTGCACCTCATGATGTTGAAGATTCGATTCAACGCATCACTCAAAAAGCAAGAGCTGCTGGTATTCATCTGCTTGTAGCAACCCAAAGACCTACAACGGATGTTGTTAAAGGAACGATTAAATCCAACATTCCTGCACGTATCGCATTTAAAGTATCATCATTTGTCGATTCGACAACGATCTTAGATGGTGCTGGAGCAGAAACATTGCTTGGTAAAGGTGATATGCTCCTAAAGAGAGCAGATCGTACACATCGTTTACAAGGCGCATATATTCCAGATGATGAAATTTATGCAGTTACTGATTTTATTCGTAAGCAATCAGAACCAGATTATATTTTTGAACATGATGCATTAAAACAACAACTCAAGAATAAACAAATCATTACTGATGATTTATTCAGCGATGTCGCTCGTTATGTTGTATCAACAGGAAGTTCATCCATCAATACGATTCAAAAAGAATTTGAAATCGGATTTAACCGCGCACAACGACTTTTTGAAATGATGGAAGAATATGAAATCGTTTCTAAAGGACAAGGAACGAAAGCAAGAGAAGTTTTAGTTACACCAAGCGAATTAGAGGATATACTTCAAGAAATTGTTTAATAAAGGATGGTTAACATGACAGTAAAGAAAGCCTATCAAACATTATTCATCACTGTATTCTTTATGATGTTAGCCATCATTTTTTATGCATTAAATGTGTCCAAACTAACCCTTTCATGGGCGATGTCAGGATTTGCATTTTCAATGATTGTTTCCATTTTGACAGTTGTTATGTCCATTCGTGAAACGAAACATCGTAGAGAAGTTAGTGAAGGGTTTTGGGCAAAACAGCGCTTTGAGATCTTGGATTGGCTCACTTTTTTAAGCGTCAGTCTGATGGGTATTTTCTTGGTCTTCATGTTTTTGATTCTACCTTCGATCGTTAAGTATTCATCAATGTCACCTACTTTAAGTGAAGGTGATCGCGTGGTCATTTACCATTTCCAATACGAACCTGAATATTTAGATATTGTGATCGTTCAAATTGATGAAGAAACCTACTATATCAAACGTGTTCAAGCACTTCCTGGAGATACCATTCGCTTTTTTGATGATGGATTAGGAAGCTATATTATTCAGATTAATGGTGAATTTCCTAAATCCCCAGAAGATATTTTGTATAAAACGGATCAGCGTGGTAAAGATCGTATGGAATCAATGATGGATGGTGAAGTTTTAATGGCTAACTACTATTTAGTTTTTGGTGACAACGCCAATAACTCCATTGATTCAAGATCAAGTGATATCGGTCCTGTCCATATCGATCAAATCGTTGGCAAAGCCATTTTTAGGCTATGGCCGTTTGGAGGATTACAATGACCGAAAAACAAATTCAATGGTTTCCGGGGCATATGTTCAAATCGCTTCGTGAAATAAAAGAAAAAGTCAAATTAATGGATATCGTGTTCATCTTACTTGATGCTAGATTACCCTTTTCATCGATGAATCCAGAACTCCATAAAATCATTAGCCATAAGCCCATGATGTTACTGTTTAATAAAATGGATTTAGCAGATGATAAAATCACGAACACATTTATCAAACACTATCAAAGTGAAGGTTATCATACCTTAAAAATAGATGCAGCTAGTGGTAAAAATGTGAATAAAATTAAGCCGTTTGCTGAAACAATTCTTAAAGAAAAACTTGACAGAGAAAAAGCAAAAGGGCTAAAGCCACGTGCCCTACGCTGCATGATTTTAGGAATACCTAATGTGGGCAAATCAACACTCATTAATAAGCTATCAAAATCATCAGCAACCAAAACAGCGAACACACCCGGTGTTACGAAGACCCAGCAATGGATTAAACTGGGTGATGATTTTGAACTCTTGGATACCCCTGGTGTTCTTTGGCCTAAATTTGATGACGCTAAAGTAGGGTATCATTTAGCCATCACTGGCGCGATTAAAGATAAAATTTTACCTGAAGATGATGTCGTGCATTACGCTTTAGATTATCTTCAAACACATTATCCAAACCGGTTAGATTTGCGTTATGGTATCAGAAAAGATATGGATTATTTAACGATGTTACAAACCATCGGATCACTTCGTGGATGCTTACTTAAAGGTGGCGAATTCGATTATCCAAGAATTTATCAGATTGTCTTATCTGATATAAGAAATCATCATTTAGGAGGACTTTCTTTTGACAGACCCTATGATGTATCAGTATGAAGAAAAGCTCTTTAAACAAGGTATTAACTATATTGCAGGCGTTGATGAAGCAGGCAGAGGACCGTTAGCTGGACCTGTGGTTGCTGCTGCAGTGATTCTAAAAAAAGATGCGAAGTTCACATACGTTAATGATTCAAAACAGTTAACAGAAAAAGAAAGAGATTTAGCATTGATTGAAATCAAGGAACAAGCACTAGCGATAGGTATTGGGATTTCATCTGTCCAAGAGATTGATCTCATCAATATTTACCGTGCAAGCAGACAAGCTATGTTATCAGCCATCAGTCAATTAAAGATCAAACCAGAATTTATTTTAAGTGATGCAATGCCCATGGAAATTGATATTCCCATGGAATCCATTATCAAAGGTGATCAAAAATCGGTATCGATTGCTGCAGCATCCATTGTTGCTAAAACAACAAGAGATGCATACATGATCGAAATGGATAAACTCTTTCCTGCTTATGGATTTGCTAAGCATAAAGGCTATCCGACAAAAGAACATGTTGAAGCGATCAAAACGTATGGGATTTTACCGATTCATAGAAAAACATATGAACCGATTAAATCGATGTTAAAAAAGGATTTATTTAATTTTGATGAATAAGGGAATTGAGTTCCCTTTTTATTTTTCCTTATATATAGAAAGTAAAAATGTGTGATTTTGTGTAAGATAAAGTGACGAAAAAAAGATATATATTAAAGAAATATATATGGGATGAGCTTAAAAACTTTATGCTTGACAATTGATTTCTTTACACTATAATTGATATGGAAACGGAAGTGACTAACTTGAACAAGAAACTCATTATTGTGGAATCACCATCTAAATCAAAGACGATTGCGAGTTACGTCGGCAACGATGTACTTGTTTTGTCTTCAAAAGGTCACGTCAGAGATCTATCGACATCTGGTGTTGATGGCCTAGGTTTGGATATCCATGATCACTTCAAACCCAACTATACGTTAATCAAAGGTAAACAAGTTTTAGTTAAAGAGTTAATCGCAAAAGCTAAAGGAAGAGATGTCCTTATCGCAACCGACCCGGATAGAGAAGGTGAAGCGATTGGTTGGCATTTAGCTGAAATTTTAAAACTTGATCCACAAGCAGCTAACCGTATTGTGTTTCGTGAAATCACAAAACCTGCGATTTTAGAAGCTTTAAATCATCCAAGACCGATCGATCAACATCTTGTTTATTCTCAAGAAGCACGCCGTATTTTAGATCGCATCATTGGATTTAAGCTTTCTAAATTATTGCAAAACAAGATTAAATCAAAATCTGCAGGTCGCGTCCAATCGGTCGCATTAAAACTGATTGTCGATCTCGAAAAAGAAATTGAAGCTTTTATTCCAGAAACATATTATGAAATTGAAGCTGCATTTCCTCACTTTACAGCTGATTATATCATTCCAGAAAAAAAGAGATTATCAAAAGAAGAAGCTGACCAGATTGTATCTGAGTCAACCAATCCTTTCACTGTTAAAGAGATTCAAACCAGAGAATCAAAAAGACAAGCTAAACCACCATTTATCACATCAACCTTACAACAAGACGCATCAAGCAACTTAGGTATGAGCGCAAGCCGTGCGATGATGGTCGCTCAAGCGTTATATGAAGGTAAAGAAATTCATGGCGAACTCATCGGTTTAATCACCTATATGAGAACAGACTCAAATCGCCTAGCTGAGCCTTTTGTTCAAGAAGCTAAACATCATATCATAAAAACCTATGGTGAGAAATATGTGGGTAGATATAACGTATCTACGAAAGCGAATGCACAGGATGCTCATGAAGCGATTAGACCAACATCATTAGATCGAACACCTGAATCTTTAGAGCCTTATTTATCTAAAGATGAACTAAGATTGTATAAACGTATTTATAATCGAACTCTCGCATCACTCATGGCTCCAGCCATCTTTGATATCACGAAAGTATCACTAACATCTCATGATCATCTTTATCAAGTAGAAGGAAGTATCTTACGTTTTGATGGACATTTAAAAGTGTTCCAAGACGCTAAATCAAAAGATAAAGTTTTACCTGCTTTTGAACTCAATCAAGAAATCAATGCGAAAGATGTTATAGCGATTGAAAAGGTGACAACACCACCGACAAGATATTCAGAAGCTACCCTCATTAAAGAATTAGAAGCTCAAGGGATTGGTAGACCTTCAACCTATGCTCAAATCATTCAAACATTAAAACATAGAGATTATGTCGAACTTGAAGATAAACGTTTCAAACCGACAAAACAAGGGAAATTGACCGTTGAACAACTCGATTTATTCTTTGATAAAATTATTAATGTCGAATACACATCCCGCATGGAAACCGTGCTTGATGAAATTGCAGATGGTAAACAAAAAGGATCTCATTTGATTTCTAGATTCTATAACAGTTTTATCCCAATGGTTGAAGAAGCAGAGAAGAACATGAAAAAGATTGGACCCAAAGAAACAGGCGAATTATGTCCTTTGTGTGGAAAGCCTTTAGTCATTCGTAAATCGAAGTATGGTGAATTTACTGCATGTTCCGGTTTTCCATCATGTAAGTACATAAAAAAAGATGACTTTACAAAATAATGAAGTAATGATATGATAGTCATGCATCCATAAAGGATGTTACTTATCCCCTATTAACGTGTGCTTAGCACACAAATCCCCTAATGATTCCCCTTCAATTATGGAGGGGAATCACATTTTATAACATCCTTTAACAGGTATGATATAATGTAAGTGAACGATGAAAAAAAGGAAAGGATATCCATGAAAACATTCAAAGGAAAACCAATCACATTACTTGGAGAAACAAAAAAAATTGGCGATTTAGCCCCTGACTTTCATGCACTAAATACCAAAGGTGAAGTAAAACATTTAAAAGATTACAAATCAAGATATGTTATTTTAAACGTTGTCCCATCACTTGATACAACCGTTTGTGACTTACAGGCAAGAACTGTGAACAGTGAACTTGCTGAAAGACAAGACGTGACAGTCTTAACTGTGAGTAACGACCTACCATTTGCACAAGCGCGTTGGTGTGGGAATGCTGGTTTAGATAATGTCATCACATTATCAGACCATATCGATTTAGATTTTGCCCAAAAATATGGAACAAACATTAAGGAGTTACGACTTCAAGCGCGTTCGGTATTTGTTCTTGATGAACATAGACGTATTGTTTATCTTGAATATGTCGATGAGATGAGTCAACATTTACAGTTTGATGAATTATTGAGTTTCGTCAAAAAATTACCGAAAGAATAACTTTCGGTTTTCTTTTTTTTCATGGTATAATATCACAGGATTAGGAGTGAGATTTTGGGACTATTTCAAAAACTGTTCGGTAAAAAACCTAAAAATGAACGCTATCAGCTTGGCCTACATAAAACCAAAGAAAATTTTGGTAATTTAAAACAACTACTCGCACGTTCATCAAAAATTGATGACGCGCTTTTTGATACCTTAGAGGAACTCTTTATTCAAGCAGATATTGGTATTGATACGGTGATCTATTTTATTGATGAACTTAAAAAAGAAGTTTTAAATAAACAGGTATCTGATCCCAATGATCTTGCTGAAATGATTGTAGATAAAATGTTTGAAATCTATTTAAAGGGTGAACTCGTTTCTACCGATTTAAATTATGATGAACATGACATGAATGTTTATCTTTTCGTTGGTGTGAATGGCGTCGGCAAGACGACAACGATTGGTAAATTAGCTAAACAACTCAAAGATGAAGGCAAAAAGGTGATGCTTGTTGCTGGCGATACGTTTAGAGCTGGTGCGATTGATCAGCTTATTGAGTGGGGAAAAAGAAGTAACACCCCAGTCTTTCATAAACCTGCTGGAACTGATCCATCATCTGTGATCTATGATGCTTTAGAATTAGCTAAAAAAGAAAAATTTGATGTCGTTTTATGTGATACTGCAGGTCGTCTTCAAACCAAAGTAAACTTAATGAATGAACTCTCGAAAATGAAAAGAGTCATTCAAAAGACGCTACCTCATGCACCTCAAGAAACACTCTTAGTGATTGATGCCACAACAGGACAAAATGGTATGCGTCAAGCAGAGGTTTTCAAAGAAGCAACCGATGTTTCAGGTATTGTGCTAACCAAACTTGATGGCACTGCAAAAGGTGGTATCGTCTTAGCGATTAGACACATGTATAACCTACCGATTAAATATGTTGGACTTGGTGAAAAGATTGATGATCTTGTCCAATTTGATATTGAACAATACATTTATGGATTGTTTAGAGATTTCTTCTAAAGGTGACTTATGGAATCATTTGAGAAAAAAGAATGGATGAATCAACTCTTTGACCTTTATGGCCATTTGCTAACGGATAAACAACAAAGCTATTTCAAACTTTATTATTTTGAAGATTATTCACTACAGGAAATTGCTGATGTTTTTAAAGTGAGCAGAAATGCTGTTTTCGATCATTTAAAAAAAGCAGAAGAACATTTAATAACCTATGAGGAAGGTCTCAAACTCAAAGAGAAAAAAGAAAAACGAGCATCTCTTTTATCTGAACTTGAAAAAGGATTCAATCAAGATATCATTGATGCATTAAGAAAGTTGGATGAGTAATGGCAGAAAATTCATTATCCTCAAGACTTCAAATGGCGATGCGCCGTTTAACGGGTAGAGGATTTTTAACAGAAAATGATATCGATGACATGATGCGTGAAGTACGTCTTTCTTTATTAGAAGCAGACGTTAATTTTAAAGTCGTCAAGTCATTTATTGCAAATATTAAAGAACAAGCTGTTGGAGAAAAGATATTAAAAGGGTTAAACCCAGGTCAACAGGTTGTCAAGATAGTTCATGATGAATTAAAGCGTGTCATGGGTGAAGATGCTGAAGGCATCAGATATAACATGAACGGTTTAACCACCATTATGACCATTGGTTTACAAGGCTCTGGTAAAACAACAGCTATTGGTAAATTAGCTATCTTCATTCGAAAGAATGAAAAGAAAAAGGTTTTACTCATTGCAGCAGACGTTTATCGTCCCGCAGCGATTGAACAGCTTCAAACGATTGGTAAACAAATCGATGTTCCTGTCTTTTCAGAAGGTCTCATCGATGCAAGAGATATCGTCAAAGATGGTTTAAAATATGCCAAAGAACATCAATTTGATGTTGTTATTATCGATACCGCAGGCCGTCTTCATATCGATGAGAAGATGATGCAAGAACTTGTCGATGTCAAAGCAATCGCAAAACCCAATGAAATCTTGTTAACGGTTGATGCGATGACAGGTCAAGATGCTGCAAACATCTGTAAATCGTTTCATGATCAATTGGAAGCAACCGGTGCGATTCTAACAAAACTTGATGGTGATACCCGTGGTGGTGCTGCACTATCAATTAAAGAAGTTTCAGGCATTCCGATTAAATTTGCTTCATCAGGTGAAAAAATGGATGCCTTTGAGGTTTTCCATCCTGAACGTATGGCATCCCGTATTTTAGGGATGGGTGATGTTTTAACACTTATTGAAAAAGCAACCGATGCCATCGATGAAGATGAAGCACAAAACATGATGGAAAAACTGATGAGTGATTCGTTTAATTATAACGATTTAATGAAACAGTTTAAAATGATTAAACGTATGGGTTCCATCTCAAAAATACTTGGGTTTCTCCCAGGTGCAGGTCAAATGAAACAAGCGATGAATCAGGTTGACGATAAGCAATTTGATAAGATGTCTGCTCTGATTTCATCGATGACAGAAGCAGAAAAGAAAGATCCTAAACTGATCGATACTTCTTCAAGAAGAAGAGAACGTATTGCGAAAGGCTCAGGGATGAGTGTCGCTGATTTAAATCGTCTAAGACAAGCTCTTGAAGCACAAAAGAAGATGATGAAACAAATGATGAACATGGATGAACGACAACTGGAGAGTTTACAGAAAAACCCATCGAAGTTAATGGCTAATCAAAAGGTTAAAAAAGGTAAAGGAAAAGGTAAGGGTCAATTTCGGGTGAGATGACCCTTTTTTTCTCCACAAAGATTGTGGAAAAGTTTAAAAAAATGACGGTGTATAATAAAGGAAAAGGGGAGTATGACATGAAGAGATTGGTACTCATCGACGGTAATTCTATTTTGTTCCGTGCATACTATGCAACGGCTTATCCTGGGGCGAAATTGATGCAAACCGCATCGAGCATTTATACAAATGCTGTTTTTGCGTTTGTTGGGATGTTCGAAAAAATTGTGACACAAGATGTCACAGATGTTTTGGTAGCTTTTGATACCAAAGAACCTACAAAAAGACATATCGCTTATGAAGGATATAAAGCAGGGCGTGTTAAGATGCCTGAAGAACTCGCACAACAAATTCCACTGGTCAATGAATATATTTCATTATCTGGTGTTAAAGCTTATTCAAAAGCTGGTTATGAAGCAGACGATATCATTGGTACGTTAGCAAAAAGAGCGGCTAAGGAAGGTGTCTTAGTCGATATTTATTCTAGTGATCGTGATTTACTCCAATTAGTTGATGACAAAATTACAGTTAACTTATTGAAAAAAGGGATGACTGAAGTTGCCAAGTTTACACCAGCTTCACTACTTGAAACCTATGGTTTAACGCATGAACAAATGATTGACCTCAAGTCACTCATGGGTGATCCTTCAGATAATATTCCAGGTGTTCCTGGTGTTGGTGAAAAAACAGCGGTTAAGTTATTACAAGAATATCAAAATCTCGAAAAAATACTTGAAGTTAAAGATGAGATTAAAGGAAAACTTGGAGAGAATATAAGAAATAACGAACATTTAGCCATCATGAGTAAAGAACTTGTAACCATTGATACCGATGGAGATATCGATTTAACGATTCATGACCTCAAAAAAGAGGATGTTAAAAAGCCTGAGTTGATGTCGTTTTTTCAATCACTTGATCTTCATGTTTTCGTTAAAAAAATGGAAATACCAGAAACAAAGAAAGAAGATTGGACATATCTAGAAATCAACGATGATGAAAAGCTTAAAAAAATCCTAACTTCTGATCTTGCACTTCACTTTGAATTTTCTGATTATAATTACCATAAAGCTGATTTATGGGGAATAGGCATTTCAAGTGATCAAGGCTATTATTTTTTAAATGCAGAATATGCTTTATCATCACCTGTTTTTAAAGCGTATTTACTTAGTGAAGATATGCATAAATCGGTGTATGATTACAAAGCCATCAAAGTCTTTCTTCTATGGCATCATCTCGATTTAGTCGGCGTAACGTATGATCTTTTGCTATCTGCTTATCTCATCAATTCGCATTTAGGTAAAGAAGAATTTAAACGTATCGTTTCTGCCTTTAATTATGAAGATATCTTATACGATGATGTCGTTTACGGAAAAGGTGCTAAAAAAGGACTTCCAGAAAAAGAAGTTTTTGAACATCATATCGTTTCTAAAGCTAAAGCTATTTTTGAACTTAAAGCATCGCAGCTTAAAACGTTAAAAGATCAAGAACAATTGCATTTGTTAGAAGAACTCGAAATCCCACTTTCTGAAGTATTAGCAGAAATGGAATTCCAAGGACTCTATGTCGATCAAGAAGAACTTAAAGCACAATCGAAAGATTTAAAACAACGCATCGATAAAATTGAAGAAGAAATTATTGACTTAGCAGGAGAAAACTTTAATGTGAGTTCTCCTAAACAATTGGGTGAAATTTTATTTGATCGTCTCAATTTACCCAATGGTAAGAAAACAAAGACGGGTTATTCAACGTCTGCCGAAGTTTTAAATGAACTCAAAAGTAAACATCCCATCATTGATAAGATTTTAGATTATCGTCAACTGACAAAACTTTATTCCACGTATATTGAAGGATTGAAAGCTAATTTGTTTGATGATGGTAAGGTGCATACGATTTATATGCAAGCTTTGACAACTACAGGACGTCTTTCTTCACTTGATCCTAATTTACAAAATATTCCAATCAGAACAGAAGAAGGAAGAAAGATTAGAAAGTTATTTATTCCAGAAAAAAATCATGTTTTTCTAGGTGCTGACTATTCACAGATTGAACTTAGAGTACTTGCATCCATGGCATCAGTTAAAGCATTAATTGAAGCATTTAATCAAGGTTTAGATATTCATACAAAGACTGCACAAGATGTTTTCCATGTTGAAGAAGTCACTTCAGATCAAAGAAGAGCAGCAAAAGCTGTTAACTTTGGTATCATTTATGGCATCGGTGCATGGAGCTTATCTGAAGATATCAAGGTCACGCCGAAAGAAGCACAAGCCTTTATCGATCGTTATCTATCGATTTATCCAGAGATTAAGACCTATATGGAAGATATCGTTAAGTTTGCTAAAGAACATGACTTTGTTGAGACCTTAATGAAAAGAAGACGTTATATTCCTGAATTGAAGTCACCTGTGTTCACCCAAAGAGCATTTGGTGAACGCACAGCGTTAAACGCACCGATTCAGGGAAGTGCTGCAGACATCTTGAAAAAAGCGATGGTTGATTTATATCGCTATCTAAAAAAGAACAATAAGAAATCACGTTTACTCCTTCAGGTCCATGATGAACTTATTTTAGAAGTTGATCCTGATGAAGTTGATGAAATGAAAGAGATTGTTCCTCACATGATGGGACAAGCCATCAAACTACAAGTCGAATTAAAAACATCATGTGACATCGGTCCAACATGGTATGATCTCAAATAGGTGAAAAGATGCCAGAACTACCAGAAGTAGAAACTGTAAGAAGAACACTTGAATCGCTCATTAAAGGGAAAAAGATCACACAAGTTGTCATATCTTACCCTAAAATTATTCATATGGATCAAGCTTTGTTTCAAAAGAAAATCGTTGGTCAAACGATTCAAGACCTTGATCGTATGGGTAAATATTTGATATGGAAACTGGACCAGGATGTTTTAATCATCCATCTTCGTATGGAAGGTCGCTTCTACATAAAAAAAGAAGATGTGCCATTATCTAAGCATGAACATGTCGGGTTTCATTTATCATCAGGAGAGGTTTTGACATATCATGATGTTAGAAAATTCGGAACAATGGATTTATTACCGATTGATAACTATCTTCAATTAGACCCACTTAATCGTTTAGGCAAGGAACCCAAAGATTTAACCTATGATGCATTTTATGAGAAGATCAAAAAAAGACATACAGAGATCAAAGCCATCATGCTTGATCAATCAGTTATTGCAGGTTTAGGGAATATTTACGTTGATGAAACGCTCTTTCAAGCGAAAGTTCATCCTGAAAGAAAAGGCATCACCATCACAAAAAATGAAGCGATCAAATTATTAGATGCAGCTAGATGGGTTCTAAATGAAGCCATCAAGCAAGGTGGAACAACCATTCGCACATTTCAAGCGATGGATGGTGTTCACGGAAGATTCCAAAACGAATTAGCTGTACATACCAAGGTTTCCAAACCTTGTCCGATCTGTCAAACACCGATCATTAAAATTAAAGTCAAGGGACGTGGAACATATGTCTGTCCAAACTGTCAAACATAAACCCTATATCATCGGTTTAACCGGTGGTATTGCCAGTGGGAAAACAACTGCATCCGATTATTTTAAAGAAAAAGGAATTCCCATCATCGATAGCGATGACATCGTTAAAGATTTATGGCAAAAAGATCAGCATATGGTTCAAGAGATCGAAGATACTTTCGGTTACAAAATGACTGCTGAAGGAAAGAAAAGATTAACACAAGAAATCTTTCAAGATGATTTTAAAAGAGCACAGCTGAACAGAATCATTCACCCAAAAGTCTTTAAAAAGATAGAAGATGAAAAAAAACGGTATCAACATGAAGCCATCATCTTAGTTGATATGCCACTATTAATCGAGGTGGGATATCAAAAAGAAGTAAATCAAGTCGTTTTAGTTTACGTCGATAAAGACACACAATTAGATCGCTTGATGAAAAGAGATCACTTATCAAAAGAAGATGCGTACATGCGCATTAATAGTCAAATGTCTATGGAGGAAAAAAAGGAATATGCGGATGTGATCTTAGATAACACGCATGACATCTCAACTTTAAAAGAAGCGATTGATTCCTTTCTAAAACGTATCATACATGAAAAATAGTAGCTTATTTCAAATTCAATCACAAACCGATTTATCAGCCGCTGATTTTAAAGTGCTCGCGCTGCTTTATCAACCCTTAATGGGTCTTGAAGCACACGCACTTTATACAACGCTTTATCAATTGGTGAACAAAACAGGTCGTAAAGCATATACACATGCTGAACTTTTTGATTTGTTGAATTTGAAACAAGCAGATTTCCTTAAAATGCGCTTTAAACTAGAAGCATTAAATCTTTTAATTACGTATCAAAAAGAAGATACGTTCATCTACCAGATGAAAGCTCCATTAACAGCAAGAAGTTTTCTCGTTGACACCATCTTTGGTTCTTATCTTCAATCTGAGATTGGAGAAAAGAATGTCAGTATTTTAACAGATCTATTTAAAATGGAACTTATACCAACTGAAGGTTATGAAAATATCACGAAATCCTTTGATGAACTCTATGAGTTTAAGAGTCTAAGTTTATTATCAGTTTCACATCCTCTTCAGGGAAGAACATCGAATGGTGGTTCTCATCTCAACTATCAGTTTAATTATGAATCATTTATTGATCATGTTCCTGAAAGACTTAAAACCTCACAACTCTTAACAGAGAAATTTAAAGATCAAATTAATAAGATTGCATTTGTCTATCAATTTGATGTCTCAGATATGGTTTCAATCTATGAAGCTGCGAGTAGATCAAATAAACTTGTAACGTTTGCACAGCTCAATTTAAAAGCTAAACAACATTATGAAGAAAAACATCAGCTTTTAACAGTTAAAAAGAAAGAATCATCGCCAACCATGATTGATCAAGTAGCTCCTCAAGTCATCATTCAAAAATATGCGAAAACTGATCAACAAGGTTTAGCCTTACAAACAGCCACACAACTTCTCGAAAGAAATGCAGTTGAACCAGGTATTATCAACGTCATTTTAATGCTTGTCTTAAAACATAAGGATGGTGTTCTGCCGAACATCAACTACTTAGAAAAAGTATTACATGACTGGTTAAATAAAGGTGTTCAAACCACAGAAGATGCGATTAAGCATTCATCAAGTTTAGAAACACAGTATGAGACACGCAAGAAAACCGAACGCATAAGCGTCAAAGAGCCTGACTGGATGGATGAATACATTCAAGAGCTTGCTAAAATGGAGGGATAACCCATGACAATTGAAGAAATGAGAAAAGTTGTCTTAACAGATCCTGAAACAAGAAATTTAAAGATTTCAGATGTTGATTTATACAAAGTTTTTGTATATCTTCAAGATCGTGATCAAAAAACGATTATCGATGGCTACAAGCCTGTCCTCAAGACAGACCCATACATCGAAATTGTTTATGAACCTACAAAAGAAAAAGAAATCGAAATTAAACGAAGTAAAATTCGTAAACATCTCAAATTCTATGATAGTGAAATCTATATTCAGGATGCCTCTTTATCACGCTTTGAAGTCTTTAACGACGAAAGAGAAAAAGCCTATCGCTTAGCCTTAGAATTTGTTGAAAACTATAAACGTGACCATTATGTTAAAGGTTTATACATCTTTGGTAAATATGCCACGGGTAAGAGTTATCTTTTATCAGCGATTGCTCAAGCTTTAGCAGAAAGAAACATGACCGTTCTTTTCGTCTATATGCCTGATCTTGTCAGATCTATTAGACAAGGCATGAATGAAGGTAACATGGAAGAAAGAATTAATCAGTTAAAACAAGCAGATATTTTAATGATGGATGATGTTGGTGGAGAAAATATGACACCATGGTTTAGAGATGAAGTTCTAGTACCCATCGTACAATACCGTCTATCTGCAAAACTTCCTGTCTTTATGACATCCAATTATGAATATGTTGGATTGGTTGATGTGATGACCGTGACAAAGGATGAAACGAATCGTGTGAAAGCCGCACGACTCATTCAACGGATTAAAGATTTAATGACTTATGTGAGATTATCTTCAGATCAATACCCTGAAAGATAAGGCTTGCAAAAGCATTTTTTAGTGATATAATGAAATATAGAAACGATGAAGAGGACATGGTGAAGTCACTTTAGCGACGCAGGATGGTGAAAGCTGCGAACGACTGAATTACTCCCTCTGAGTTGGCCTCGAAAGATGAGCCCGGTTCGCCTCCGTTACAGGTATGATAAGTGCTAGCTATGCTAGAACTAAGGTGGTACCACGCAATTAAGCGCCCTTAGCCATAGGGCGTTTTTTTATTTTAAAAGGAGTGAATAAAATGATTCAAATTATGTTTCCAGATGGAAGTAGTAAATCGTTTAACAAAGGTGTTAGTGCATTTGATGTTGCTATGAGCATATCAAGTGGACTTGCAAAAAAGGCGATAGCCGCCGTTTTTAACAAACAGTATATCGAACTTTCTAGAACGTTAGTAGAAGATGGAAGTATCGAGATTTTGACTGAAAAAGATCCACGTATTTTAAATGTCGTTAACCACAGCACAGCGCATTTAATGGCTCAAGCCATTAAACGTCTTTACCCAAAAGCATGTTTTGGTGTTGGACCTGCGATTGATGAAGGTTTTTATTACGATGTTGATTTTGGTGATGACAAAGTCACTGATGAAGATTTAAGCAAAATCGAAAAAGTGATGTTAGATCTTGCTTCTGAAGATTTTAGTATTGTAAGAAAAGAAGTTTCTTATGAAGAAGCGAAAGACCTTTTCAAAGATGATCCTTACAAACTTGAATTAATTGAAGAATTTAAAAATGATGGCTTAACGGTTTATAGTCAAGGTGAATTTACGGATCTATGCCGTGGTGGTCACGTGCCATCAACAAAAATTCTAAAAAACTTTAAACTGCTCAACTTAGCAGGTGCTTATTGGAGAGGTAACTCAGATAATAAGATGCTTGTTCGTATTTATGGTACATCATTCTTATCGAAGAAAGATTTAGATGCTTATCTTTTACTTCTTGAAGAAAGAAAACAAAGAGATCACCGTAAGCTCGGAAAAGAACTTGATTTATTCTTGATTTCAAAAGAAGTTGGAGCAGGTCTTCCTTTCTGGCTACCTAAAGGAGCAACCGTCAGACGTGTCATTGAAAGATATATTACAGATAAAGAAATATCTTTAGGCTATTTTCATGTGTATACTCCAATTCTAGCGAATGTTGACTTATATAAGACATCAGGACATTGGGATCATTATCAAGATTCCATGTTTCCTCCGATGGATATGAGCGAAGGTGAAATGCTTGTTATTCGTCCTATGAATTGTCCACATCATATGATCATGTACAAAAACGATGTTCACAGTTACCGTGAATTACCACTAAGAATTGCTGAACTTGGCATGATGCACCGCTATGAAAAGAGTGGCGCATTATCAGGTCTTCAGCGCGTGCGTGAAATGACGTTAAATGATGCACATATTTTTGTTCGTCCAGATCAAATCAAAGATGAATTTAAACGTACTGTAGCATTGATGCTTGATGTGTATCAAGATTTTAACATCACAGATTATGAATTCCGTTTAAGTTATCGTGACCCTAAAGATTCACATAAATACTTCCCTGATGATAACATGTGGAACGAAGCTGAAAAGATGTTAAAAGAAGCGATGGATGAAATCGGAGCTCCCTATTATGAAGCTGTTGGTGAAGCTGCATTTTATGGTCCAAAACTTGATGTTCAAGTCAAAACTGCTTTAGGTAATGCAGAAACCTTATCAACCATTCAAATCGATTTCTTGTTGCCACAACGCTTTGATTTAACCTATGTTGGTGAAGATGGTAAAAATATTTATCGCCCAGTGGTTATTCACAGAGGTATCGTCTCAACGATGGAACGTTTCGTTGCATATTTAATCGAAGAATATAAAGGTGCATTCCCATTCTGGTTAGCACCTGTTCAGGTAAAAGTGTTACCTGTTAATGTACAGCACCATATGGGCTACGTCATGGAAATCCATGAAGCTTTAAAGCAAGCTGGTTTTAGAGTCGAAAGTGATCTAAGAGAAGAAAAACTTGGCTACAAGATTCGTGAAGTCCAGACGATGAAGATCCCTTATTCCCTAGTTTTAGGCGATAAAGAAAAAGACGAAAAGTTAGTTACATATCGTAAATATGGTGAAACAGAACAGATTACAGTACCATTTGATGCATTTATTGCGATGATTTCGCAAGAAAATAAAAAATAATTAAAAATAATATATACATAATTTAAATTAATATGATATAATAATGATGGTAAAAACCAATAGGGGGGGAGATACTATGACAAGCTTATTAAGCGTGGGTATCGTTGCAGTTATCATCATTATTTTAGTTGTCTTGCTCTTTACGACGAACGATAAAGAGGAATAGTTTAAGTATTTTTATAAAGGAGTGACATCATGTTAGAAGTCAAAAATGCACGTATGCTCTATGGTGATTTGGTAGCGGTCGATAGACTTTCATTTACCATTAAACCCGGAGATATCTTTGGTTTGCTCGGTACAAATGGTGCTGGGAAAACAACAACGTTCCGTATGATTATGGGTTTATTAGAACCCACGGAAGGTGAGGTCCTTTATCATGGACAGCATGTAGGATACCATAATGTCAATGAGATTGGCTATATGATTGAAGAAAGATCGCTGTTAACAAAAGTAACCGTGAAAGAATTAATGCTTTATTTTGGTCAACTCAAAGATATGGAACCTAAAGTTATTTTAGAAAGACTTGATTATTGGTTAGATCGTTTTCAGATCAGTGAATACAAAAACAAAAAAATCAAGGAACTTTCAAAGGGTAATCAACAGAAGATTCAGTTCATTTCAGCGATTATCAACAATCCTAAACTTTTAGTATTAGATGAACCGTTTTCTGGATTAGATCCAATAAACACGGAACTCTTTGTTGAAGTGATTAGAGATTTTCAAAAACAGGGAGCGATGGTTGTTTTCTCATCGCACCAACTCGATCACGTTGAATCATTTTGTGAAGAACTGATTGTTTTAGAAAAGGGTAAAGTCATTATTGAAGGTCGTATTGATCAAGTTAAAAAAGATTTTAAAAAGCAAAATATAAAAATCAAGGGTGATGTTGATGTTGAAGCATTAAAACAAATCCCAGGTGTTTTTAAAGTCGTTGAAAACAGTGATCAAACCATTGTCAAAATTGAAAATGATGATGTAGCAAAAGCGGTATTTGAATATATTAAGACATGTCAAAACATCACAAAATATGATGTTGAACAAGCATCGTTATCAGAAATATTTATTGCAAAGGTAGGTAAGTCACATGAAGAAGTTTAAATTTCTCGTTAAATACGGCTTACTCAAGCGCATTGGAAGAAAGTCATTTATTATCGCGAATCTCGTGATTGCAATCTTGTCGATTCTGATTATTAATTTACCATCCATCATTGCACTTTTTGGTGGTGATGATGATCAGTTAACAGATATTCAGATTGAAGTTGTTAATAACATCGGTAGTGCTACTTTAGCAGTTGATTTACAAAACCAATTCAATTTAGGATTACCTTCAACTTTCTATTATGTGACAGATATTCCAACTGCAGATGTTGATGCATTCTGGGAAGATGAAGAAGTTGATATCTTGATGACATTCGAAGGCGACCTAGATGATCCAGTCATTACACTTTACAGTAAATTCCCTGAAATGAACGCAAGTATGCTGAACCAAGTTGAGCTCCAATTGATCAGTTATCAGCTCGGCGGAACATATGAAAGACCACTGTTCCAAACAGTTATGGCTCCAGATTATGAAGATCCAGAAGCAGGCATGATGGTAGGCTCTATCTCAAGTTTATTGATTTTACCACTCTTTATTTTAGTCACCATGGCGACACAATTTGTCGGTGTTGATATCATTGAAGAAAAATCAACAAAAGCCATTGAAACCATCATCGCAAGCGTACCATCGAATACGCATTTCTTGTCAAAAATTGTAGCATCTATTTTCTTTGTAATTATTCAAGGTGGTCTAATTCTCTTTTATGGATTAATTGCTTCCTTGGTATCTAAATTATTCCAGTCAGCACCGATGATCAATTTACCACAAGGTGAAGGGTCACTATTAGAGTATTTGGGTGAAATCTTACCTAACTGGCCGATCTTACTGTTAATGACTGTGCTCTTTATTATTGTTGGAACATTATTCTATTTAGTGATAGCAGCACTTTTCGCATCTATGGCAGTGACACAAGAAGACTATCAACAATTCCAATCACCATTGATGCTCATGCTTCTAGGTGGATTCTATATTGGTATCTTCGCACCTCTTGCAGGTGGTGAAGGGTTTATGAAGGTGATGGCATTTGTACCCATCTTCGCTCCTATGGTTGCTCCTGTAGCTATGGCAGGTGGTTCTATGACGATTTTAGAAGGTGTCATTGCATTGATCGCATTAATCGCTTTCTTAGCTGTCATGGTTTATTTCGCATCACCGGTTTATAAGGTAGCCATCTTAAATTATGATCAAACCAAATTCTTTAAACGTATCGGTGATAACTTTAAAAAAGCGTTTCATCGTACAAAAAAATAAATAATAAACAAAAAAAGGGGCGAAATAGATTCGCCCCTTTTACATTTTTTTAGTCAATGAACTGATGTTCTCTCATATAGTTTTCAATTTGGTCGAGATATTCTTCATTTTCATCTGCAACCCTTAGTTTAAATATTTCACCTTTGGCTAACCCTAAACTCATGATGGCCATGATGGATTTAGCATCAGCTGTGAAATCTTTATGGATGAGATGAACATCCACAGGCAAAGAAGCGATAAACATGACGAAATTTGTCGCTGGACGTGCATGTAAACCTGTTTCTGATATCAATTGATATGTTCTTTCCATTATGAATCTCCTTCCAATGTAATCCATTTTTTGATTTCGCGAAGCACTTGGTCTTCACTCTCGTATTTTAACACGCTTTGTGCGATTTGGGTCAATTTATCATATGAATTGATGCTTAAAACCCTTCTCATCTTTAAGATTTCGGATGGTGTCATCGATAATGAATCAACACCAAGACCTAAAAGAAGTAGCCCTTGAAGTAAGTTTCCTGCCATTTCACCACAGACTGAAACCTCAATCTTTTGATGATGTGCTGCTGTAACAACCATATCAATCATTTTAAGTATTGAAGGGTGAAGAGGTTGGTAATACTGACTTAATCCCTCATGGGTACGGTCTGCTGCAAACGTATATTGAATCAAATCATTGGTTCCAATCGAGAAAAAATCAACTTCTTTAGCTAAAACATCAGCAATCATCACAGCTGAAGGAACTTCAATCATGATACCGAGTTGATATGTTCCATATGGAATATTCTTTTCATCAAAATCATCTTTTATGCTTTTAATGATCTTTTTAACTTGAATGATTTCCTCTTTCGTTGAAATCATAGGAATCATAATTTTCAATTGACCGTAAAGACTTGCTCTCATGAGTGCACGAAGTTGTGATTTAAACACTTCAGGATAAGTGAGTGAAAGACGGATGGCACGCTTTCCTAAAAAAGGATTAAGTTCATGTTCTAATTTTAAATAGGGTAAGTATTTGTCGCCACCGATGTCAAGTGTTCTAATCGTAACAGGTTTATCACCCATTTTTTCTAAAACTTCTTGATAGGCTAAAAACTGTTCTTCTTCAGAAGGCATTTGTGTTTTATCCATGTAAAGCAGTTCAGTTCGAAATAAACCGATGCCTTCAGCATCATTGGATAAAACCAAATCAACATCTTTAGGTGAACCGATATTGGCAAGCAGTTTTGTTTGATAACCATCTTCTGTAGTAGATTCTTTACCGATATAAGATGATAAAGATGAAAGAAGATCATGATAATGTTTTAATTTTTCAATGTATTCAGCCTTTGTTTTCTCATCATAATTTAAAATCACTTTTCCTGTAAAACCATCGATGATGATTTCATCACCATCTTTGATTCTTTTAAACACATCTTTAATCCCTGCAACAGCAGGTAGATTGAGTAATCTTGCAATAATAGCACTATGCGATGTCATACCACCTTGTTCTGTGATAAATCCTTTGATATACCTTGTATCAAGTTGTGTTGTTTCAGAAGGTGTGATATCTTCAGCAACCAAAATGACTTCTTCATGGATATCTGATAAATCATGACCTTGGATGCCTACGGCAAACGATAAAATACGTTCAGAGACATCTTTTAAATCAAGAGCTCTTTCTCTTAAATATTGATTATCAAGATCATTGAAAAGCTTTAAAAAGCGATCAACAACTGTCTTTAATGCATACGTTAAATTACATTTTTCATGTGAAATCATCGATTCAACAGATGTTTTAATTTCTGGATCTTCAGCAATCATCAAATGTGCATCAAAGATTTTTGAAGTTTCTTCACCAAAGCGTTCGATGGATTTCATACGCAATTTTTCGATGGCATTTTTGGTTTTTTCAATGGCATCATGATAGCGTCTAATTTCTAAATCAGGATCCATAACAATCCTTTTTTGTGTGTCGATTTTTGGTTTATTTAGGATAAACGTTTTTGCTATTGCGTAACCTTTACTGACAGGAATACCTTTGATCATGAGGTGCCTCCAGATGGGTGGATTGTGCATCACTTGTGATGCAGCTTAGTTCTATTATAGCGTAAAATGATGTAAATAGCCTTGAAAAACCACAATTTCTCGTTTTCATTGGCAAGAAAGTTAACAAGTGTTATAATAGTTTCGAGGTGAAACTATGACATCGTATGATGAACTAAAAAAACGGATTGATGAGATGATTGATCCAGGCTTTAACCTTCCATTTAAACAGGTAGGTGGTATTAAAAAATTGGTCGTTGGACCAACAGGTGTCGTTGAACTTGAGCTTAATATTAAAGACAAGCAAAAAAACGAACAAGCATTAAAAATTCAAGTCATTAAACTTGTGAAAATCGAACTTGGATTCCCAGGAATAAAGATTGACTTTTTTGAATCAGAATATATTCCTGAAGGTGAAAAACCGATTAAGTATTTAGCTATCGCTTCCGGTAAAGGTGGCGTAGGTAAATCATCAGTCACAGCGAATTTGGCAGCAGCTTTAATTCGTCAAGGCAAAAAAGTTGGGATTATTGATGCAGACGTTTATGGACCATCTATTCCTAATATTTTAAGAATTGATATCAAACCATTAAATTCAACAGAAGATGAAAAAATGATTCCGCTTGTTAAAGATGGCATTGAAGTCATTTCTACTGAATTTTTTATGCCACCAGAAAAACCACTGATGTGGCGTGGACCGATGTTAGGTAAAATGCTTGTTCACTTTTTCAGTGGTGTTAAATGGCAAGATCATATTGACTTAATTTTAATTGACCTTCCACCAGGAACCGGTGATGTTGCACTCGATGTGAAAACATATGTTCCAAAAAGCAAGGTTCTAGTGGTAACAACTCCACACGTGAACGCGTCACATATCGCCGTCAAGGCAGGTATCGGGGCACAAAACATTGGTCATGAAGTGATTGGTGTTGTTGAAAACATGAGTTATTATTTAAATAGCTGTTCGAAGACGAGAGAATTTATCTTTGGACAGGGTGGCGGTGAAACGGTTGCTAAAAAACTAGGTGTTCCTGTTTTAGGACAGATTCCTATTGGTCAACCTGAAAAAGATGGGTATCTTTTTACAGAAAAAGATGAACCTGGTAAGATCTATGATGACATTGCTAAAAAAGTCATCCAAGAAATGGAAATATAATATCAAAATACTGGGCTAACTTTGTTAGCCTTTTTATTTAAAAAAATAATAGATTAAAATTAAATAATAACGATTTCTTAATGAAATCAATTGACAATAGCCAAAAAAATGCGTATATTAGTAAGCGTTGGAGGAACGATGATGAAAAAGAAAATTCTTATTATTGGCGGTGTTGCCGGTGGGGCAACAACAGCCGCACGTCTAAGACGTCTTGATGAATTTGCCGAAATTATACTTTTTGAACGTGGTGAATTTATCAGTTTTGCTAACTGTGGTCTACCCTATCACATCGGAGGAGTCATTAGCTCTCGCGATGCTTTAGTTGTACAAACAGTTGAAGATATGCACAAAAAATTTAACATTGATGTTAGAACATTCCATGAAGTTTTATCGATTGATCGTAAACGTCATGAAATTAAAATTAGTGACTTAAAAAATGGTCAAACCTATACAGAAACCTATGACAAATTGATTATGTCAACAGGTTCTCAACCGATTAAGCCACCCATTCCAGGAATCAATGAGGCTAAGAACTTATTCACGTTAAGAAATATTCCTGACATGGATCAAATCAAAGCTTTTATTAAAGAAAACAAACCTAAAAAAGCTGCTGTTATCGGTGGTGGTTTTATTGGTATCGAAATGATGGAAAATCTTCATCATTTAGGTATGAAGGTTACCTTAATTGAAATGGCACCTCAAATCATGAATATGTTTGATTTTGAGATGGCGCAAATTATGCATCAGCATATCGTTGAACAAGGTATATCTCTCATTCTCAGCGATGGCGTTAAATCATTTGATCAAGAAGGTAAACAAATTACGCTAGCCAGTGGAACTAAGGTAATGACGGATTTAATTATCTTTGCGATTGGCGTTAAACCAGATAATAAACTCGCTAAAGATGCGGGTCTTGAACTTACTGAACGTGGAGCTGTTAAAGTTGATGAGCACATGCTCACATCAGATGAAGATATTTACGCGATTGGTGATGTTGTTGAAGTACCACATATCGTATCTAAGAAGCATATGCTTGCTGCATTAGCTGGTCCTGCAAATAAACAAGGCCGTTTTGTTGCTAACCACATCTGTGGTATTGATGATACCTATGAAGGAACATTAGCAACTTCAGCTGCTAAGTTACTAGAACTTAATATCGCATCAACAGGTCTTAATGAAAAAACGTTAAAACAATTAAATTTGCCTTATAAAGCTATTCATATACACCCAACTTCACATGCAAGTTATTATCCAAATGCTGAACCTATGGCACTTAAAGTGTTATTTGATCCAGCAACAGAAGAAATCTATGGTGCACAAGCTGTAGGTGGCGAAGGTGTTGACAAGCGTATCGATGTTATCGCAACTGCGATTTATGCGAAGATGAAGGTCACTTCACTTAAAAATCTTGATTTAGCATATGCACCACCTTTCTCATCAGCAAAAGATCCAGTGAATATGATTGGGTTTGTTGCAGATAATATCTTAAAAGGTATGGTAGATACCATTACATGGAATGAGATGCATGAACTTGCAGCTAAGGGATCTTATGTCTTAGATATTAGAGAACGTGCAGAGTATATGCTTGAATATTTACCAGGTTCAGTCAATATTCCGTTGACTGAACTTCGTGATCATTTAGATGAAATTCCAAAAGATCAACCTGTTTATGTCTACTGTCATGTTGGAACACGTGGTTATACAGCATCACGCATCTTAAAACAAAATGGCTTCAATGTTAAAAACTTAGATGGTGGATTTAAGTCATATTCATGCGTCTTTGATCATGATGGCAGTGAAATTTGTTTTACACTGATTGATGAACTTGGTATTCCCGTTGTTGATCAAAAGAAGATGGAAGAAGCTATGCCAGTCGTCGATGAGAAGAAAGTTAAAATTTCAGTTGACGCGTGTGGCTTGCAATGTCCAGGTCCGATTGTAAAAGTTTATCAGACCATGCAGGAATTAAACGATCAAGAAATCTTAGAAGTTAAAGCAACCGATCCTGGCTTTATGAAAGATATTAAAGCTTGGGCAGATAAAACAGGAAATACCTTATTAAATATCGAAAAAGAAGGTAAGACAATTACCGCTTATTTAAAGAAAGGTACACCTAAACAAAGCAAACAAGGCTTTGAGGTTAAAGAAAGTCCACAAGGAACAACCATCGTGGTCTTCAGCCAAGACTTAGATAAGGCTATTGCAGCATTTATTATCGCTTCCGGTGCGAAATCTTTAGGTAAAGATGTTTCATTATTCTTTACATTCTGGGGATTAAATATCTTAAGAAGAACCAAGAAAGTCAGAGTTAAAAAAGCTTTCATGGAAAAGATGTTTGGCTTTATGATGCCAAGAGGTACTAAGAAGTTACCTATTTCCAACATGAACATGATGGGTATGGGACCTAAGATGATCAAAGGCATTATGAAGAAAAAGAATGTCGATTCTTTAGAAACATTAATGACAAATGCACAAGCGATGGGCGTTAAGATTGTTGCATGTGCAATGTCGATGGATATTATGGGTATTAAGGAAGAAGAATTGATTGATGGTGTTGAAGTTGCGGGTGTAGCAAGCTATTTAGCTGATACGATGCAAGCTAACCATAACCTCTTTATTTAAGCATCACACCTAAAGTTATTGACTGCATGAAGTGTTCATGATATGATGTTTCAGGATGAATAAAAATTCATTTTGAAAACAACTATAAGGAGAACAAAATTAATGAAAACTGCTAATCCTGCTCCCCTTGGATTACTTGGCTTTGGTATGACAACAATTTTACTCAATTTACACAATGCAGGACTGATTCCATTATCGATGATGATTATTGGTATGGGTGTTGCTTTAGGTGGATTGACACAAATTGTTGCTGGATTACAAGAACTAAAATTAGGCAACACATTTGGTGGTACAGCCTTTACGGCTTATGGATTTTTCTGGTTAAGTTTAGTCATCATTTGGTATTTCCCAAAAGATGGTCTTGAAGCAGATAAAATATCTATGGGTTATTATTTAGCGATTTGGGGTTTATTCACAGCATTTATGTTTATCGGTACGTTAAAGCATAACATGATCACACGTATTGTGTTTGGATCACTCGCACTTTTATTCTTTACCTTAGCTTTAGGTGATTTCACAGGTATTCATGAAATTACAGTTATTGCAGGTATCATTGGCATCTTCTGTGGCTTCTCTGCGTTCTATAGTGCAGTCGCTCAAGTGATTAACCAAGAGTTTGGAAGAAAAGTTTTACCGATGTAGTTATTGATCAAACAAAAACGAGTAGTCGCCTACTCGTTTTTTTGTTTATCTATTTACTTTATATCTTTAAATTTAACAATTGGTTGTCTCGCAGCCTTTGCTTCATCAAGTCGTCTGACGATGGTGTTATGAGGTGCTGTTTTAACAAGTTCAGGATCTTCAATCGATTCTTTTACGATTTGACGCATCACCTGAATAAACTCATCTAAGGTTTCCTTAGATTCACCTTCCGTTGGTTCAACCATCATCGATTGACTAAAGATGAGTGGGAAATAAATCGTAGGAGCATGGAAACCATAATCGAGTAAACGCTTAGCGATATCTAAGGTTTTAACACCTGTTGATTGATCCTTTAAGCCATCAAAGACAAATTCATGCAGACAGTAACCATCAATGGGTAGTTCAAATAAATCCTTGAGTGAATCTTTGACATAATTCGCATTTAAAACAGCCATCGGTCCAATATCTGATAGATGTTCGTTACCGAAGGTCATCATGTAAACGTATGCTCTAATATAAACAGAAGCATTACCATAAAATAAACCGAGGTGACCAATCGAATCTTTTGCTTGATCTAAGAAGTAGCGTTCACCACTCTTTTTAACTACAGGATTCGGTAAGAATTCAACAAGCTTTTCACAGACACCAACAGGACCAGAACCTGGGCCACCACCACCATGAGGTGTTGAGAAGGTTTTATGAAGATTGATGTGGGTAATATCAAATCCCATATCACCAGGTTTTGCTTTACCTAAAAGTGCATTTAAGTTTGCTCCATCATAATAAACTAAACCACCTGCAGCATGAACTAATGATGCAATTTCAGTAATATCTTTTTCAAAGACGCCAGCTGTATTTGGGTTCGTTAACATCAAACCAGCGATTTCATCATTTAAGACAGATTTTAAAGCTTCTAAATTAACGGTTCCATCAGGATTGGACTTGATTTCAACAGTATCAAAACCACAAACGGTTGCTGATGCTGGATTTGTACCATGTGCTGAATCAGGAATGATGATTTTGTTACGTTTAAAATCTTGATTTTTTTCATGGTAAGCTTTAATGATCATTAAACCAGCAAGTTCACCATGAGCTCCGGCATAAGGATTGAGTGAGTACGCTTTTAAACCTGATACAACAGATAGCATATGCTGTAAATCATAATAGATTTTTAATAACCCTTGGACTGTTTCTTCAGGTTGCAAGGGATGGATGTTAGCAAATCCTGGAAGAGTTGCGAGCTCATCGTTGATTTTAGGATTGTACTTCATTGTACATGATCCTAAAGGATAAAAGCCGTTTTCAACACCAAAGTTTTTTTGACTGACATTGGTAAAATGTCTAACGACATCAAGTTCAGATGCTTCAGGAAGGTCTGCTTTTAGATTTCTAAGAAGATGTTTAGGCAAATTAACTTCTGGTAAATCTGATGATGCGATGTTATAACCGATGCGGCCAGGTTTAGAAATTTCAAAAATGAGTTTGTTATAGTATTTCATCAGAAGTTCACCACCAATTCTACAAGCTTATCGATTTCTTCTTTAGTTCTTTTTTCTGTCACAGCGAATAGCAAGTTATTTTCACCGATATTAAGTGGCCCTAAAATGTTATGCGCCAAGCATTTCTTGTCAAAAGCTTCAACATCAAATTTAGCTTTTAACACAAATTCTTTGAAGAATGGTTGATTGAATACGATATCAAATTTGTTCGTTTGAAGTAATCTTTCATAAAGATAATGGGCACCCTTCATTGACTCATTGGCAACTTGGATTAAACCTTCTTTACCCATAGCAGATAAATAGATTGTTACAGCAAGTGCCATTAAAGACTGGTTAGAACAAATGTTCGAATTAGCTTTTGCTCTTCTGATGTGTTGTTCTCTTGCTTGAAGCGTTAGAACAAAGGCACGTTTGCCATCAACATCAGTGGTTACACCACAAATACGTCCTGGCATTTTTCTTACATATTTCATTTTGGTTGCTAAATAACCTAAATAAGCACCACCAAATGAGAGTGGAAGACCTAAGGATTGCAGATCACCACATGCGATATCTGCATCGTATTCACCTTGTGTCTTAAATAGACTTAA
>Ga0265295_1001955_pt1 | contig 34409 bp, 26 predicted proteins | sample Munlansysbiofilm_FD_192503 | JGI IMG/M metagenome (GOLD analysis project Ga0265295, IMG submission 192503) | Leachate microbial communities from a municipal landfill in Southern Ontario, Canada - Methane capture system biofilm | ecosystem: Engineered > Solid waste > Landfill > Unclassified ... | reverse complement strand
TATTGGGCTATAATGTTGCCGAAGGAGGGGATTACATGATGGGATTTAAAGACAAAATAAAGGAGCTTAGGCAAGAAAAAGGTCTCTCTCAACAAGCAGTGGCAGATAGTATATATGTTAGTCGTAGTGCAGTAGCTAAATGGGAAAATGGATTAGGTCTTCCAAGTAAAGAATCATTGAGACTTTTATCTGAATTTTATAATGTTGACGAAAACAATCTTCTCGAGGAACAAATTTATGAGAAAGAATTAGTTTCAAAAAACATTAAAATCAAAAGAATGAAATTATCGATATTCTTAAGTTGTGGAGTAATTGGGGTATTAATCTTAACGATGGTAATATTAGGTTTTACCAATAACGGGGTAGGAAATAATCCCTTACTTTATAACAGTATTCCAGTAGTGACTATAAATAATGAAGAAATTAAATATTCTGAAATTAGTTCTGAATATAAAATTGACAGTAATGGTGATTTTAGACAATATGATTATGCAATGGTTTTTCCTCGAATTGCAGAATATGAAAACATGAACTTAATAGTAGCGAGTGATACCTATCAAATTAGCTTGGAAATTACTTCAAATGTTATCGGTGAATACTACTATTTAAATGATGATTATAGTCTTTCAGAAGAAACAAGTGGTTGGACATTAATTCAATTACATGATTTAGATATTGATGATAGTGGGACATTTAGTATTGAGAATACGAGTTTTTCTTATGTGGTAATTGTGATATATGCTGAGTTTCCTGACCTGAAAGTTAATTATTATTTCTTGATTGACTTAAGATAGCACATATATCTAATTTGGCAGAATTTGATTTCAGAATATATAATTCATGTAAAAGAATTGTTGTCTCCATAGAGCGATAAAGCATCAAAAATATATGTATAAACTTCGAGTCATCTTTTCGGCACTATTTTAAATTATTGTTTAACTGAGAAAGGCTATTGATGTTCAACTGCCTTTTGTTTTATAGTGAAGAAGAATTAGCAATTTTTGATGTGATGAAAAGAAATGGAAATTATGAATATCTAAGGTCAAATGAAGTGAGTTGAATTTTGCCCTCATACATGAACTTCTAAGAGTTTTATTTATAAAAATATTGTATCTAATGAATTAATGAAAGTGATAAGAGAAAAACCTAAAAATCAAAGAATCTCTATTTCCATATCCTCTTTAATGACAGAAAGCAAAGCAATCATAAATTGTGATACAAAACCAAAGATAAACGATTCAAAATGAAACGATATTATAATCTATTGTTGCAAGACTTATTTATCCATAAAGGAAAGTGGTTTTTGTTTACATTATTTTTCGACTGAAAAAAAGAACGAATAAAGTATATTTGACCGAATTTGCGAATGAATCATGAAATACAGTTTATTTTATCGAGCCATTTATTTACATGAAAAGTGACTAGATTTCGTGTTATGATTAGCATGATGAGGTGTGCGATATGTTTGATGTATGGAGTAAAGATAAAATAGCAAAACTATCAATTAAAGAAAAAGAACAATGGTTCGATGTTTTAAATGACAAACTAGAAGAGGATAGGGAAATATCCTTAAATGATCCAGAGCTATTTCAAAAGCAAAAAGAAATAAAATATGATTATATGAAGTATCTTGAAAGTTGTCCGAATCGTAAAGAATTTTACAAATACTATATCTACAAAGAACAAAATAAGATCATAAGCGTTTGTCGCATCAACGTTTATGAAGGCAAACATTTACTTGAAGGATTGCAGACGCATAGAGATTATTATCGTATGGGGTATGCAAGTAGGTTGATTCAGGGAATGATTGATGAATTAAAAAAAGATGGCATTAAAACGCTCTACTCAGAAGCAAGAGTTTGGAATGATGCTTCGAATAATTTGCAAACCAAATTAGGGTTTATTAGATATGGCGAAGAAAATAATAATTATTTGTATAAACTTGATTTAGTACATATATTTAATGATTTATATAAAGGGTTAGACATTTTTGGAAAAGCATACGGAAACATGTATAGAAACGATTTGCATGATAAAGATTCGGTTGACTATAAACTGTTAGAAAACATGATCCTTTTAAACAAAAAATCTTATAAATTTCTATACGATGACTACTTGCCAAATGTCAATCAGAAAATTAAGTTGCATGAGTTGTACGCTTTTGCACAAAAATTTAAAACTGATCATGATATAAAAACGATCGAGAATGTTCTTTCTTTCACTAAAGATATTGTTGAAACATTTAATGTGCCTTTCAACGATATGTTTTTTGGTGGAACTGAAAAGGAAATCATTGATCGAGGGACTGATTGGTGTACCGATATATCAAGGGTTGGTTGTGTTTTATTACAATGTTTAAGCATTCCATGTAGAATGGTTTACCTAGCAAGCACGAAATATGCCTATAATGGACATGCGGTTTGTGAATCGTTTGTAAACAATGAATTTATTCTATGTGATTTCACTTATGGTGTGCAAGGTATAATAGGGAAAAATCATTCTATATTCAACTTGATAAATAATCAAAAGAATGTTAAACAAATATATAATGACTTTTGTATATCGCAAGAAATGACAGACTATTTTCTAGGTGTGTTTTCAAGCGCAGGGATAAGCGATTATGATGCGATGAGAAATCATCTTTATACAACTACAAAAGCTAATGAGTATTATAAAAAATTGATGACTATTGAACAGGATGGGAAATGGAAAATGGGAGAAGACAAATAGTCTTAAATCTTGATTATGTGTATCAAATGTGATACAATATTAGTGAGGTGGACTGTATGAGAAATGATGTTATTCATGTCAGAGTTTCCGATGATTTAAAGAACAATGTTGAATCAATTTTAAGTGATCTCGGAATTACTTTATCCTATGCCGTTAATATATACTTAAAGCAAATAGAATCTAGAAGAGGTATTCCTTTTGATGTAGTTTTACCAAGTCAAGAGAAAGCTAAAGAAATTGAAATGCTAGCAAACGCGATTAATTTAACTGGGGGGAAAGAAGTATCTACTTATGCAAATCGGATATTAAGTTTATATGCTCAAGACTTAATCGATTATGAAACAGCAGTATTTGCACTTGGAAGAAACTTATAATGAAAGATCCATATATTTACAAAGACTCTGATGTTTTAATCAACAAAGCTAACATTAAAGATAAACACATACTCGATGAGTTTGAGAACCGTATGACAAATCTTGCTTTGATTTCATTAATCAAAACCCCATTAAAGATTAGCACATCAAAAGATGTCTTGAAAATCCATAAGAAATTGTTTGAGAATGTTTATGATTGGGCGGGTGTACCAAGAAAAATTGATATTTATAAAGAAGAGCCTATCATTAATGGTAAGAGCGTTTTTTATACAACGCATCAGAGTATTATCAACGAATTGATTCATATAGATCGTCAATACTTTAAAACTGAGTGGATATTACTGAAGAAAGAAGACTTCATTCATTTATTTACTCGAATGATTGCGGATGTTTGGAAAGTACACCCGTTTAGAGAAGGGAACACAAGAACAGTTGCAGCGTTTGCTTACCTATTTTTAAAGCAATATGGGTATGATTTCAATGCCGTACTGATTTCTCATCACGCTAAGTATTTTAGGAATGCCCTTGTGATGGCTTCATTAGGACAGTATGCAGAGTATCAATATTTACAAAACATATTAATTGATGCTGTGTCAAACAAAGTAGATATTGATAATAAAGAAAAATATACCCAAATTAAAGATTATCACGTGGATCAATACAAATATGCTTATCACAAGGCAAAGTGATGAAAATATATGTATAAACTTCGGGTTCTCTTTTCGGCAACACTTTTAATTAACTGACTCTAAAAGTTGGAGATAAGATATATTAATGATACCTAATCTTCAACTAAGGAGTCTTTTTTTAACCTTTACATATGATTTTTTTCAGTTAGTCATTTCTCCCAAATATTGATACCTATTGTAATGCTTATAAATAAATATGTTATACTAAACTCAATCAAAATACGTTTAAAGGGGGGTATCCAAATGTTTTATGATATATTGTTTAGCGTGGTTGCTGCAATTATATTAATTTATATTATATTTTTGCTGGCATCATTTTTTTTAATTGGATTTTTGTATATAAAAACAGAAAAACATTACAAAATTTAAGAAGTGTTGAACGTTTAGAAGAAATAGAAAGAATAAGTAAAAATCACAACAAATATGTTTCATGGTTTATAAGTAAACGAATCATATTAAGTTTTTTCACTTTTGAAGATTATAAAAAAACAATCATTAAATCTTTAAATGATGATCACAAATTACCTTTACGAAAACCTGGTGTAGACAGCATTATCTTATCGATAATCATTATGGTTTTCAGTTTTCTCATTATAGGCTCTAGTTTTAAAACAGATGTATACATGATGGAATTACTAACACATACGACAAGACTAATAAGCGTTGTTGCTGCATTGTTTTTGATTTATAGAAACATAGAGTTAACACTTCTTCAATTCAAATACAATAAAAAATGGATAGCTTTTCTTGCATTATTTTTTAATGTTTTATGCATTTCTTATTTTATTTTTGTTTCAATCTTTTCAATCATTGAAATATTTGGTTAAAATATTATGACCACAGATTTTTTATTCACATTCCGTTATTAAAGGGGGAAAGTACATGCGAGTTTCAAGTAAATACTCATTAAAACGTGTTAATGTCATGTTGGCAGCATTATTTGGAATCATTTCTATTATTGGATTAATCATTTATTCAGAGCTGAACACTGGAGAGTTTGTTATGTCAGATCTTCCACCAGTTGACTCACCACTAGGTATCATGGCTTCAGATAATATTGCTTTTGAATATGCAACGACAAGATTAATGGCTGATGCACTTGTTGATAAAATAGGTATTGCATATCAATCTATTAGCATTGATGACATATTACATAGTGAAGGGCAATACATTGATCCAGATCAAAAGTATTTGGCATATAGTTTTTATATTAAAAATACAGGTACCAATACAATTAATGTCGAATACTATATGAGGATATCTGAAGTGTTTGGATGGATGGATGAATATGTAAGAGTTTTGATTATTGAGGATGACACGAATTATCGCATGTATAAAAAAGCAGATCAACCTGATCAAGACAACAATTTGCCTAATTATAATCATATACCAGTAGCAGTTGATTTTCTTTCCGACAATTTCATTTTTAGAGATAACTTTTCTCAGTTTAAACCGGATGAAGTTAAATCTTTTAGAATGGTTATTTGGCTAGAAGAACAAGATCCAGATATTATTTATAGTGATCAAGTAGGTAGATTTGTAACACAATTTCATTTTCGAATTGTTGAAACAGAGCAACTTAATAGTGGTAATATTCACTTATTATCAATTAATGAAAAAGAAATTTGGTTACCGGTTTATAGTATTGTTAACATAGAACTATCAATTTTTAATGAAACTGACGATACTGAATGAATTCATAATATATTATTATGAAATCTGTATACTTTTATTAAATGCATGTTTTTCACAATAAATTATCTTTCAAGGCACTGATGAAACACTAATATTCTAATTATGATAATTTTTAAAACCACTACCAAATATGCTACAAAATTAACAAGTTATGTCATCAATAATATTTTTGATGACTTTTTTTATATGATGTATGTAAGCGCTATTACACACGTTTGTTATTTTTATGTATTAATTTCTGGTTATTTGGAAGCTAAATTTATGAAATGGTAAATCGATAACTCATCAACCAACACAACATTTTAATTACATGTTAAAATACAAGGGTGAAATTGGTGAGATTATCAAAAAATAGGAGGAAGAAATGGGTTATTTAAATGTTAGAAGAGTTTTAGTTAAAACTCTAACATGGTCGCTAATTCTTATGACTGCGATCTTCAGCACTTCAGTACTAAGTTTTGCTGCGACATCATCATACGACAGCAAAGAAGAAGCGATTATTGCTGGTGCAGTATTAAATGAAAGAATTGCATTGGAAGGTATGGTTTTATTAAAAAATACTGGCAATGCACTTCCTTTAGAAACTGGTCTTGGAACAGATGCTACAAGAATCAGTGTTTTTGGATATAAATCTGTATTTCCCGATGGTGGTGGTTCTACTGGCGCAGATGCATCAGGCGGTGTCGTTAGACTAAACTCTGATATCTATACCAGCCTATTAGATGCAGGATATGCAGTTAATCCAACCATGAAGGAAATATATTCATCATGGTCAGAAGAATCTTCAGAAAATCGAAGTGATTACTGGTTCATGCAAGATGCTAATTATGCATCCATGTTAGCATCAATGCAAAGTAGTTACACGCATTACAATGATGCTGCTGTGATTGTACTTACTGCAACTAATTTAACACCTTTTACTGGTGGAGGATGGATTTTACCTCCCGTTGATTCAACTCAAATGCTTGATCCAGATGGAAATATTGTTCCAGGATTACATAAGCGTCAATTTGATAGCGGTCAACTTGCCCTTGTCAATGAGGTAACTACTCATTTTGATAATGTTATCGTTGTTATTAATTCTTCAGTTCCTGTTGAGATGGCACCACTTCAAAATAACCCTGCAGTAGATGCGATTATTTTAGCAGGTGAACCAGGATCTAATGGTTTTAATGCACTTGGCAAGTTGATGAAAGGTGATGTCAACTTTTCCGGGAAACTTGTTGATACATATATGACCGACTATACACTTGATCCCACATTTAATAACTGGGCAAGAAATGGTGTTTTTGGAGATGCAACAACACCTAGTGGTAACCAATACACTGATGTATCTGGTACTCCACGGAATGCTTGGTTTGTGGACTATGAAGAAGGCATATATCTTGGTTATCGTTATTATGAAACACGCGGGTACGAAGAATTCTTAAGTGATGGTAATTGGTCTTGGTATGATGCGAATGTTGTTTACCCATTTGGATATGGTTTAAGCTATACATCGTTCTCATGGATAATTAAAGGAACAAGCACACCAGCTGGTGTGGTTACATCAGATGATACGATTAAATTAAACATTGAGGTAACAAACACAGGCACAAAAGAAGGTAAAGATGTTGTTGAACTATATTACACAGCACCTTACACTGATGGTGGAATTGAAAAGTCTCATGTTGTATTAGGTGATTTTGCTAAAACAGACACACTTGCTCCAGGGGAATCACAGACTGTTACATTAAACCTTAAAGTTAGAGATATGGCTTCTTATGATTACAATGATAAGAATAGCAATTTATTCTCAGGTTATGAATTAGAAGCTGGCACTTATCAAGTCAAATTAATGAGTGACTCACATACAGTTGTTGATCAAGTCAACTACACAGTTGCACTTGGTGAACAAATTACACACAGTACAGTTACCGGTAATGTGATACAAAATCAGTTTAGTGAAGTTAATACATATGTCGATACATGGTTAACTGATTTACTTACAAGAGAAAGTAATGGATTATCAAATCCTACATCACGTCCAACGTCTGCAGAACAAATATTAACAGACGCAGAATTTGCAAAGTGGACTGCTATCGTGGATGCAGCATACGATGCTGGACAACCTTGGGAGGTAGCAGCAGTTGATGCACCGAATGCACCAGCTGATCCTGCAACCAGACCAGCAGTCGCAGAAATTATGCTTTCCGAACTTAAAGGAAAATCTTATGATGATCCTATGTGGGAAGACTTAATTGATCAATTGTCACTCGTAGAAATGACAACACTAATTAATAGTGCAGGCTTCAATACTGCTGCTATAGAATATATTGGAAAACCACGAACATTTGACACAGATGGTCCAAAAGGATGGTCAGGAACAGGTATTGGTGGTGACAAAGCCCCATTGTTTGCAACTGAAGTCGTTATTGCAAGCACATGGAATAAAGAACTTGCATTTGAAATGGGACAAATGATTGGTGAACAAGGATTATGGGGTAACAGCGATGTTCAAGTCGGTGTTAAAACTTATTCGGGTTGGTACGCTCCAGCTATGAACACTCACCGTTCTATTTTCGACAGCCGTTATACAGAATATTATTCAGAAGATGGCTATTTAGCTGGTATTATGGCAGCAAATGCTTCACTTGGTGCTAAATCAAAAGGTGCCTATGTCTATATTAAACACTTTGCATTGCATGAAGATGGTGGAACAGATAGAGGTATTTTCGGAGGAGATGCAACATCACTTTCATCAGGCTTATCTGTATGGGCAAATGAGCAATCTATTCGTGAAATATATCTTAAGCCTTTCCAAATTGCCGTAGAACAAGGTGATGCTTCAGCGGTTATGTCATCTTTCAGCCGTATCGGTTATACTTGGGCTGGTGGAGATTATGGATTATTAACTGAAATTTTAAGAAATGAATGGGGATTCAAAGGATTTGTAGTTACAGATATTGCTATTTATGGTTTTGTCAATGCAGATCAAATGATTCGTGCTGGTGGAGATGCAGTTTTATCTGCAATGCCATTAGCTCCAGCGGTAGTATCAACATCAACTGAGAAACTGACTGCGACACAATTGACTGCAATCAGAAGAGCTGTTAAGAGTGTTTTATACACAACAGTTCACAGCAATGCCATGGATGTACCAATAGGTGCAAAAGTCAATTATGAATCAAAAAACTTGAATCTTGGTGTATTACAATCAGAATATTCTGTTAATGTAGCTGATGCTTCACTTAATACACAGTATGCTTATTCCACATTATCATATGCTTTAACAGCAGGTGAACTACCTGAAGGTTTAAGTTTTGATGCTGTAACTGGTGATATCACAGGTACACCAACACGTATTGGAACATATACGTTTATAATCACAGCATCAGCAGAAGGCTATACTCCTCAATCTGTAGAATATGTCGTCACCGTTGATGACAATGTAACACTAGATCAACGCTTAGAGGAGCTAAGAACAGAAATATTGGCACAAGTTACAGCACAACTTGGCGATGAAAGTGATGCAACAATTGCGGAAATTAATGCAGCTATCGATTCAGCTATTGCGGAAATTAGTGATTTGAATACTGATTTAACTGCTACCATCGATGCAGCAGTTGCAGATGCTATTGCAGAAATTATAAGCACCAGAGATGATTTAATAGATGATAATGAAGTGATTAATGATGCGATTATCGATTTAAATGATCGTGTTGATACTGTTGATGCAAACATAGCATCAGTCAATACTTTAGTTGTTGTATCTGTTGTTGTAGCATCTATCAGCACATTGATGAGTGCATCAATTGTTGTACTATTTGTGTTGAAATTTAGAAAGAAGTAAACTATAATAACTAAGGCTATTAAATTAAAAAGTTTTTCTTGGAGGAATTATATGAACTACATGTTTAAAAAAATATTTTTTACTGGGATTCTATCAATCATGTTGATATTTGTTTTAGCAGCATGTAAAAACAGCAGTGATAGCGTTATAGTATATGATGATGACGTTTTATCCAATGGCTATATCAATGAGGTTTATGAAGCAACTGTTGCAACTGCTACAGGAGCTGAGAATATCGAGTATGCACTTAAGTCAGGTAGTTCTCTTCCTCAAGGTCTTTCATTGAATGCTAATGGTGATGTAGAAGGAACACCAATTGAGGTTGTAGACAATCATACATTCACCATCATAGCATCAGCAAATCGTGCGGTTAGTGCTGAAGCAACCTTCACTATTACGATCTTAAATCAAAATGCATCTGATGTAATCGTGTATGCTGGAAGCAATTTAGAAGAAGGCTATGTTGATGCACCGTATAGTGTCAATGTTGCAACTGCAACAGGCTCAAATGGAGTTGTTTATGTTATTAAAACTGGCGATGATCTCCCTACGGGTTTAGAATTATCGCAAACTGGAATTATTTCTGGTACACCAACCGAAGAAGTGACTGATTATTCATTTGTCATTGTTGCAGATTCAGAATCTGCAGATCCAGTAGAAGCAACTTTTAATATTACTATTAATCCTGCTTCCGGTAATGAACCAGATATCATCGTATATACAGCAAGTCAACTATCTGATGGACAAGTTGGGACGACATATCAAGCAAATATAGCAAACGCAACAGGAGCTACGAATATCCTTTATGGATTAAAATCAGGTAGTGTCTTACCATCAGGGTTAACACTTTCTACAAGTGGCGTAATTTCAGGAATTCCAACAACACCTGTTTCAGGATATTCGTTTGTTGTAGTTGCTACTGCAAATAATGCTATTTCAGCAGAAGCAACCTTCACAATAACTATTAGTCGTGCACCAGCAACCTTTGTTTTTGAAACTGAGTATACAAATATTGATAATCTGGAGGGTGGTGGTATTTCAGGAGCACCATCGACACCATATGATATGGTTTTAACTAGTCCAGAAGCAAGCAATGGTTATTTCTTAGGATTTACCCATCGCACAAATTTAACTGTAACATATCTATTTACATCTGATATTAATGCAACTGGAACACTAACTTTGCGTTTAGGATCAGAAATTGGGCCAATGATTATTAATCCAACCATTTTAGAGGTTAAAGTGAATGGTGTAGCAATAAGTTATAGTCAATTTACTATTCCAGAAAACGTTGGCTATTCACAAGAGTTTCATGATTTTGAGATTAATACAAATGTAGCTTTGGTTGATGGTGATAACATAATTACGATCACAATTCTTGAAAATGACTACTTGAACGGAACCACAGGAGCACCAATGTACGATAATATTTCTATTCATACAACAGCAAATCTTACATGGGTACCTAAAACATCAAATATTGAATAATTGTAATTTGCAGTAAAGAACATGGAGTCAAATCATGCATGAACAAATTGTGATTTGACTCCCATTTTATTAAAAATGGAGAATTTAAAATGAATATAATCAAGTTGATATTGAAGAATAAAGCAACAAAAATATGGTTAATTGTTAGCCTCAGTGTAATGGTTTTTATTTTGACCGTATCTATAATTATCACTCAAGTGGGCTTTTTAAGAGGAACACTTAATATTTATTTTGGTGGTGATAGAGCCATCATCAGTGAAGATGGTCAAGGAGAAGACTTATTTTTTGCTGATTACTCATCGAAAGATGAAGTTTTGGCTGCGGCTAAAACTTTTAACATAAAATTAGCTGAAGAGGGCATTGTTTTACTGAAAAATGATAATCAAGCTCTACCTTTGGGAATTGGAAATCAAATAAGCGTTTTTGGAAAGAATTCAGTGAATCTTGTATATGGTGGTTCAGGTTCAGGTGCAACAGGTGGATCAGATAAAATCGATCTATATGAAAGTTTGGAAGCTGCAGGATTTGAAATCAATCCTACGCTTTTAGATTTTTATCAAGATGACAGTCGTTCAGGGGTTGGAAGAGCTAAAAATCCTGAAATTGGTGTTACCATTGCAGGTTTTGCAACTGGAGAAACAGCTGTAACATCTTATGATAATGAAGTACGTCAAAGCTATTCATCATATGCTGATGCTGCCATTGTAGTGATTTCACGTATAGGTGGTGAAGGATTTGATTTACCTCGAACCATGCTTGAATCTTATGAACAAGGTGCGAATAAAGTTTCAGGTGCAAAAAACGGAAATGACCATTATTTAGAACTTGATCAAAATGAAGAGGATATGTTAATAGAAGCATATACTCATTTTAACAAAGTCATTTTATTATTAAATACTCCTTCAGCAATGGAAGTAGGTTTTTTAAATGATGAATCTCATATGTTATATAGCACCAAGTTAGAAGCAGCATTATGGATTGGTTTTCCTGGAGGAACTGGTGCTGACGCTATCGGACGAATATTGAACGGTTCTGTTAATCCTTCTGGAAGAACAACAGATACATATGCAAGAGATTTTACAACAGATCCTACTTACTTTAATTTTGGGAACAATAATGTTTTTAATGGCAACCGTTATACTAACAATGGAGAATTACAAAATGCTTACTTCGTTGATTATGAAGAAGGCATATATATAGGTTATCGATATTATGAAACACGTGGTGAAACCGACGGAGAAACTTGGTACGAAAATCATGTAGTATTTCCTTTTGGATATGGATTGAGTTATACAACTTTTTCATGGGATGTTGAATCTGTTAAACCACTTGAAAATAGAAACCTAACGAAAAATGGTAGTATCGAAATTGAAGTTGAAATAACTAACACAGGAAATGTTGCAGGTAAGGATGTTATACAACTATATTACACAGCTCCATATACAGATGGTGGTATCGAAAAAGCACATGTTGTTTTAGGTGATTTTGCAAAAACGAGTCTTCTTGAACCAGGTGCTTCTGAGAAAATAACGTTAAACATAAATGTTGAAGATATGAAGTCATATGATTGGAATGACGCTAATCAAAATGGGTTCAAAGGCTATGAGCTTGAAGCAGGTCAATATGAGATTCATCTCGCAATGAGTGCTCATGACAAAGTAGAAACAATAACATATCAAATAGACTCAGATTATCGATATGATGTTGACAATGCTACTGGCAATCCGGTAACCAATCTCTTTGATGATGTGAGTAATCACATAGCTGAACAAAACAATTATTTAACACGAAGTGGATGGCAAAATTTTCCAACAACTCCAACAGCACTTGATCGTGAAGTTCCATCATCTCTCATTAGCGCAATGAACTACCAAGTTAATGATGAAGGAAAACCTTGGTATGTCGATGTTATGCCATCACAAGCAAATACTGAATTATCTGCATCTGAGATTCAAGTCACTCTTGATCAGATGTATGGTTTACCTTATGATGATGAACTATGGGATCAATTACTTGATCAATTAACAATTGAACAAATGGCTGTACTTATAGGTACAGGTGCATTTGGGTCAATCCAATTAGAAAACATAGGTAAACCCTTAACAACGGATTCAGATGGACCTAGTGGATTTACAAACTTCATTGCAAATTCTCCAACTGCTCCAGTATACGATACAAATTCTTATGTTGCAGAAAGTCTTGTTGGAGCAACTTGGAATAAAGATTTAGCATACGAAATGGGTAAAATGATTGGTAACGAAGCACTTATAGGTAATGAACGTGGTGATGGCTTACCATATTCTGGTTGGTATGCACCAGCTGTTAACATTCATCGTAGTCCATTTTCTGGTCGTAATTGGGAGTATTACGGTGAAGACGGATATATTTCAGGTGTTTTAGGGGCTGAAGTTGTAAAAGGTGCCAAAGAGAAAGGTGTTTATACATTTGTAAAGCATTTTGCTGTAAATGATCAAGAAACAAATCGCGATACTAATGGATTACTTGTTTGGGTTGATGAACAAGCGATGAGGGAAATCTATTTCAAACCTTTTGAAATAATTGTTAAAGAGGGTGAAACCACTGCAATGATGTCCGCTTTTAATCGCTTAGGTACAGAGTGGACAGGTGGATCATATAATTTATTAACAGCGCTTTTAAGACACGAATGGGGTTTCAAAGGTATGGTTATCACAGATTATGCTTTAAATCGATATTTAAAAGCTGATCAAATGATACGTGCAGGGGGAGATTTAGCACTAACACAAGGTGGGAAAATTCCTTCATATGATAATCCAACAGCAACACAAACATCAGCTATCAGAATGGCTACTAAAAATATTTTATACACGGTTGCAAATAGCAATGCAATGAATGTAAAAATAAGTGGTTATCTCTTACCTGTTTGGGTGGTTTGGACAATTTGGATAAATGTCATCATCGACGTTTCACTTGTTGGATGGGGAATACTAGTCATTATAAAAGTAAGAAAAAAACCGTTAAGAATTGATTTATAGAATTTTATGACATAATAAATACACTAAGATTTCAGAGCAAAACTTAGTGTGTTTATTTCTCTTTATTGATATTCTAACCACCAAGATTAACAAGTATGTTCTTTTTGTTGAATTAAATGATATAACATTAGTATAAAATGTATGAAATACGTAGTAGGTGATGGAAATGTATCGTATCGCAATTGTAGAAGATCAACAAGTTAGTATGGATTTACTCAATCGCTATCTTAAAAAATATGGAGAAGAACATCAAGAAACTTTTATTATTCATGAGTTTTGTGATGGACTTGATATCGTAAGTGACTATATTGACAATCTAGACATTATTTTTCTTGATATAGAAATGAAAAATATGAACGGTATGGAAGCAGCTGAAAAGATAAGAAAAATTGATAAACGAGTTGTTATTATTTTTGTAACAAATATGTCGGATTATGCGATTCGTGGATATAGTGTAGATGCGATGTCATTTTTACTAAAACCATTACCTTATTTTGCGTTTTCACAAGAGATGCATAAATCACTCGAACGTATTAAAGCGCGTAAGGATAAATTTATTTTAGTACCGGCAGAAGAAGGTATGATGAAAGTGAATACCAATGAAATTAAATTTGTTGAAGTGATGAAACATTCATTGACTATTCATACATTGCAAAATGAGATTACATTTAGAGGAACTATGAAAGAGATGGAAAAATTATTATCAGAACACCATTTTTTTCGTTGTAATAACAGTTATTTGGTTAATCTTGCTATGGTTGGTGGTATTCAATCAGGTTATGCGATTGTAGCCAATCATCAGTTAAAGATAAGTCGTTCCAAAACTAAAGAATTTATGGAAGCTTTAACTGCGTTCATAGGGAGGAGATTATAATGCCCATTGACTTAATTAATATTCCAAGAGCAATAACAGGCATCGCTGAATGGTTATTCATGGTTCTAATCATCACCACAAATGTAAAAAGAATTGCGTATTGGAAAGTCATTTTGCTAGTGGTCATAGCACTACCAATACAGATATTTTATATGACTTTAACAGGTAACATCCCTGTTCAGTTTTGGATTCTTGCTATGATTGGGGCAGTATTTTTGATTTTCATTGTAATCTACATCACATGTGATATGGATATTATCTCAGCAACATACCATACAGCTAAAGCTTTTGTTCTTGCAGAATTCGCTGCATCATTTGAATGGCAAATTTATTATTTTATTGTCAATGTTGCAGATATTGCAAATTCTCATCTCTTTGAGTACATATTTAGTAGCATCATATTTATCTTGATTTTTGTTGTCGCTTTTCTAATTGAATTCAGATATACACGAAGAGAATTTACTTTGAAGGTCAGTAGAAAAGATATGATCTCTATTGTATCTATTGTATCCATTGTGTTTGCGATTAGTAATGTTTCTTTCTTAGGAGTATCAACACCCATATCTGGTCAAAATCCTGAAGAAATATTTTACATTAGGACACTGGTTGATCTGTGTGGTATCATTTTAATTTACATGCATCGTGAACATCATTTTGCATTACATACAAAAAATGAATTATTCACATTGAAACAAGCTTTCCAAAGTCATTATAATCATTATCAATCATCAAGAGATAACCTTGATCTAATCAATCAACGATTTCATGATTTAAAACACCAGATTAGTTTGATTAGAGCTGAATCCGATAGCCAAAAACAAGCGCAATATTTAGAGGATATTGAGAAAAGCATTAATGATTATGGCATTATTACAGATACGGGTTATCATGTTCTAGATACGATAATCACAACAAAAAGAATGGTTTGTATGGATGCAGATATCAACTTCACCTATGTCATTGATGGGAGTTTACTTAAGTTTATGAATACAGTTGATATAAGTTCGTTGTTTGGAAATGCCCTTGATAATGCTATTGATAGTGTCAAGAGTATTGAAGATAAAGAGAAAAGAATTATTAAAGTTGCTGTATATCATCAAAAGGCTTTGATTATGATTAAATTTGAAAATTATTATGAACATGATCTAGTCTACGACCATGGACATTTAGTCTCAACAAAAGATATTAATGAACTTCATGGATATGGTATTAAATCTATAAATAATATTGCAAAAAAATATCATGGAAACGCAACTATCACGACCAAAAATCAATGGTTTGAACTTAGCATATTGCTCCCCATAGACGTATAATTTCAAGGCATAATATGTCGTTTTATTAACAAGTTATGCCAACACCAAACAATTATCACTATGAGTGATATATTTGTAATGTAAAGCATGGTTTAGGAGAACAATATGAACTATTCACACATTATCGAACGTATGACACTTGACGAAAAAGCTGGATTGATGTCAGGTAAAAATTTTTGGGAAACACAAGATTTTATCAAGTATCATATTCCAAGTATGTTCTTAGCGGATGGACCCAATGGATTAAGAAAACAAAAAGCTTCTGCAGATCATCTTGGATTAAATGAATCAATTAAATCAACATGTTTTCCTACACCATCTGCCTTAGCAAATACTTGGAATCCACACATGGTTGAAACAATCGGAACGCTGATTGGTGTTGAAGCTCTTGCTGAAAATGTCGGAGTTGTTTTAGGACCAGGTGTTAATATTAAACGTAATCCACTTGCTGGACGGAACTTTGAATATTTTTCTGAAGATCCCTATTTAGCAGGTAAACTTTCTGCTAGTTTTATTAAAGGCATACAACAAAATGGCATTGCAGCTTCAGTCAAACACTTTGCAGCAAATAATCAAGAATACAGACGCATGTCAATTGACTCAGTTGTTGATGAACGAGCATTAAGAGAGATATACTTGACACCATTCGAAATCGCAGTTAAAGAAGGTAACACGAAGACTGTTATGGCATCTTATAATTTAGTGAATGGTATCTATGCGAATGAAAACACACATCTATTAAGAGATATTTTAAGAAATGAATGGGGCTTTGATGGTGTGGTAGTTTCCGATTGGGGTGGAGTCAACGATCGTGTAAAAGCACTTATTGCATCTTCAGAACTTGAGATGCCAACATCTGGGGGACAAACTGATTTAGAAATTGTCAAAGCTGTCCAAGAGGGTAGTTTGGATGTTTCTGTATTAGATCAGGCTGTTGATCGACTACTTACTCTTGTATTTGATGTAACAAAAGGCATGAGTGTTCAACAATCATCATTTGATAAGGAATTACATCATCGATTAGCTGAAAAAGCAGCTGAAGAAGCTATTGTTTTATTAAAGAATGAAGATGACATTTTACCAATAAATCATCAAAAAAAAGTTGCAGTTATTGGTGATTTCGCTCGAGAATTACGTTTTCAAGGTGCTGGATCTTCAGGAGTAAATCCCACAAAACTAGATTCTGTACTTAATCATCTAAAAGATACTCATTTAAATGTTATTGGATATGAGCAAGGATTTCATCGTTATGGCAAAAGTCGGAAAAATTTAACTAATCGAGCTGTTAAGCTTGCTAAAAATGCAGATGTTATATTACTCTTTTTAGGTCTTGATGAGTTTTCAGAGACAGAAGGATTAGACAGGGAAAATATCTATTTACCAAAAAATCAACTTGAGCTTATAGAACACATTGCTCATGTGAACCAAAACATTGTTGTCGTGTTATCGTGCGGTTCTGTTGTAGATATGACGTTTGATTATCATGTTAAGGGATTGTTACATGGTTATCTTTTGGGGCAAGCTGGGGCAAATGCTTTATTGAAAGTAATTACCGGTGAAGTGAATCCTTCTGGTAAACTTTCAGAGACTCATCCAGTTTCATATTTTGATGTACCATCGCAAGCTTACTTTCCAGGAACCGAAAACACAGTGGAATATCGTGAGTCATTATTTGTTGGTTATCGCTATTATGACACAGCAAATGTTCCTGTAAAATATCCATTTGGATTTGGTTTATCGTATACATCATTTCATTATGATCAACTTCAAATAGATTTAAATGGTATCTCATTTAATCTAACAAATACGGGTATGGTTTCAGGTATGGAGATAGTACAATTATACGTGGGTAACAACAATTCATTGCTTATGAGACCTAAAAAAGAATTAAAAGGGTTTAAAAAGATCTACTTAGAAAGTGGTGAAACCAAAAACGTTCAAATCCCATTTGATGAGTATAGCTTTCGTGTATTTGACGTTATAACAAACACATTCAAAGTTGAATCTGGTGAATATTCACTATATATCGGATCATCCGTTCAACATATTCAACTACAAGGAAATATAATCATCGAGGGTGAAAGAGTTCTTGCACCTAATGAATTGGAGCAAATAAAAGATCATCTATTGCTTAATATACACCAAATTTCAGATCAAGATTATAAGCGTATACTTGGCCATGAAATACCGACTTGTTCATTTTATTTCTATAAAAAAAATCGTATGAGAGTAGACTATAACACTACAGTGCAACAACTTCGGTATGCACCTGGTTGGTCAGGTAGATTTTTTGCATGGAGTATTCGATCGGGGTATCATATTATGCGTTTCATTGGGAAGAAAAAAGCAGCGAATATTGTGCAGATGGCTTTATATCATAACCCAATGAGAAACATTTCAAGATTGACAGGTGGTTTAATCACGTGGCTCCAACTTGATGGCATGATTCTCATGTTTAATGGTAAGTTTTTTAAAGGTCTTCACAAGTTTATTAAAGCTGGAATGAAAAAGAACCGAATTCAGAAAGGGAATGGCACATGGAACAACATAAAAAACCACAACAACAAATAGTTATGGCAAATCAATGGTTTTCAAACAAATGGAAACACTTTAAAGAAGAGCATCCAACCCTTTCACAATTCATTGTGTTTTTCATTTTATCAAATGGTGTTACACTTCTGCAATTAATCTTAATGCCAGCTTTTAAATTTGCCTTAGGATACACATCACTTGTTACTACTAATTTTCAAATATGGCAAGTAGGAGCCAATTTAGATGGGACACCATATTTTATATTTGATTACGCAGCAGGTAGTCTATCAAGTGGAGGTGGTGGAGGATTAGCATATTTCTTCGCGGTTCAATTAACACTAGCGATTGCACAGATTATTAATTTTTTTGCTCAAAGAAATATCACATTCAAATCAAACACCAATATTTGGGTAGCAGCCATGTGGTATTTGATAGCATATTTAGTGATTACTCTTATTGCAGCTGCGTTGCAAGGCTGGTATAAAGCCCCTATTTATGATTTATTCATGAATGTTTGGGATTGGGGAGCAACTGGTGAAACTATGGCTGATTTCATTACAATGATTATTAATTCAGCTATATCATTTTGGGTTTTCTTCCCTATATTTAAACTGATTTTTAAGCAAAAAAAGGAGAATGCATAACGTTCGTTTTGCATAAAATTGATAATTTCTATGATCTTAATAAGTTTTGTTATACCCGCATTCAACTCAGAGAGTTATTTACATAAAGCCGTAGAATCACTTTTATCAGCATCAAAAGACATTGAGATCATCATTATAAATGATGGATCTATCGATAGAACCAAAGATATTGCTGAATATTATGCTAAATTATATCCAAATACTGTTATAGCACTACATAAAGAAAATGGTGGTCATGGATCTGCGATTAATAAAGGAATAGAAGCAGCACATGGAAAGTATATCAAGATTATTGACTCTGATGATTGGGTTGATGAATCAAGCCTTCATCAACTTTTATATCAGATGAAAGTGAATGAAGAAAGAAAGTTTGATATCGATTTGTACCTCACTAATTTTGTTTATGAACACGTCTCTGACAACACAGAGTACGAAAGGGATTACAGTTCAAACTTCCCTCAAGGAGAAGTGTTTACATGGCATGAGACAAAAAAAAGATTTAAGTATTCAAAGACATTATTGATGCACGCTTTGGTCTATAAGACACAAATCTTTAAAGATATACATTTTGAGTTACCCGAACATACATTTTATGTCGATAATTTAGTTGCATATATACCACTCCCGTATGTAAAGCACTTATATTACATGAAACTTCCTTTCTATCGTTATTTTATTGGAAGAAGCGATCAATCGATTACCTTAAAAAATATTACTAATCGTTATCTGCAACAGATAAGAGTTCAAAAAATAATGATAGATGCATATAGCTACGAGCAAATCAATAGTTTTCCATCCGGATTGAGATTTTATATGAAGCATTGTGTGTCAGCGATTATGATGATCACCCAAATGTTTACGGTCACACAGGATTCAAGTGAACGCAGAAACCATTTAAAAGACCTGTGGCATCACATCAAAAAACAAGACATCAAACTCTATCGTTTCTTAAGATTTAGATCGATGAACTTCTGGGTCCACAATTTACCTTGGAGAATAAAAAGTTATGTCATGGTAAAAGGGTATTTATATTTGGTGAAAAAAGTTAAATTGGGTTAATATTTTCCTCTCCAGACAACAGAAACCTCATTTGGATTTCTGTTGTCTATTTGATATAATAATTTGGTGGTGATAACATGGTATATGATTATTTAGTTGTTGGAGCAGGGATTTACGGTGCAACATTCGCCCAGCAAATGCATAAAAATGGTTATAAGGTTTTAGTGATTGATCAAAGAGATCATCTCGGTGGCAACATTTATACAAAGGAAATTGAAGGAATAAACGTTCATGTTTATGGCCCTCATATTTTTCATACATCTAACAAACGTGTGTGGGATTATGTGAATCAGTTCGCCACATTTAACAACTTTATTAACTCGCCACTTGCTATATATAAGAATCAACTGTTTAATCTTCCTTTCAACATGAACACATTTAATCAGATGTGGAATGTTTTAACTCCACAGGAAGCGATGGACATGATTGATCAACAAAGACGAAAAAACTATGTGGAGTTCCCAAGTAATCTTGAGGAACAAGCTATCAATTTAGTTGGCTTTGAGATCTATGATAAATTGATCAAAGGATATACAGAAAAACAGTGGGGTAGAAGCTGTACAGAGCTTTCTCCATCGATTATAAAACGGTTACCTGTGCGCTTTACTTATGATAACAATTACTTTAATGATAGATATCAAGGTATACCCATAGGCGGATATACTCAAATGATTCAAAGCATGCTTGATGGCATCGAAGTAAGATTGAAAACTAATTACCTGATAGATCGTGAAAAACTCAATCGCATGGCTAAAACAATTGTATATACTGGTCCTATCGATGCCTTTTATGATTATGCTGAAGGCGTTTTAGAATATCGTTCATTACGATTTGAACATCAGGTAGTGGATATCGAAAATTTCCAAGGAAATGCGGTCATTAATTACACGGAACGAGAAGTTCCATATACTCGAATTATTGAGCATAAGCACTTCGAGTTTGGCAAACAAGTCAAGACTGTAGTTTCAAAGGAATACCCGGATTCATGGAGCTTAGGCAAGGAAGCATACTATCCAATCAATGATGAAAAAAACAATGCGCTATACGAATTATACAAATCAAAAACAGTGAAAGATGCCAAGTTTATTTTTGGTGGACGACTTGCAGAGTATAAGTATTATGATATGGACAAGGTTATAGAGAGCGCTCTAGCAACTGTTGAAGCTGAACTTACAAGAACAAAAGCGGACGAGTGACGATGATGTTAGTTTTTATTTTATCTGAATTTCTTTTGACAATTCATTTGTTATAATCAAATCAATCCAGATAATAAAAACCAATGCGAATACCCATAATGCTTTTATTTTTATCATCTAGAATCTCATGGCAAATTACATTATTTTTTTACATTTATTCATATGCATTTTCTTTAACAATCGTATATTAATATATTGCAAATTCATAACATTAAGCGTACGATATGGGTGAGATCATAAGACCTCAACATTTGTCAGCATACATGGTACAGAAATCCGATTTAATGTCATGACGAAACATATTAACGCCATCACAATTAAAAAGCCTAATACACCATTTTATGATATGTCAATTTATCATGAAAGGTAGGTGAAATATATGGCACAACAAGTTAAAAAAGCTCCTAAAGCACAAGTCAAGCAAGCTCCAGTACAACCAGCAAAGCAAGCTCCAAAAGCTCCAATACAACCAGTCAAACCCGCAGGAAAAAAGTAAACCATTCTTGAAGATCAACATGATGTAGTTAACTAGTAATTGAAATCACCACAAGCCGTTATGAACATAATGGCTTGTTTTTGTTAGCCTAACATAAACACATGAGTGTTTTGATAATTATATACATTAGACGTATAATGATGGTATGAGTAATTGAATCCAAAATGGTTGAATTCATTATCATTGTATTCACATTAATATAAACGAGAAATAATATTGTGAAAACGTCTAATCAAGGAGTTGCTGTTATGTTGAATCAAAAAGAAATATCACGCATATGTCAAAGTTCACATTTCAATGGAAATGTTCTCATCGCTAAGGGTAAAGAGATTCTATTTCAAGGTGGTTTTGGATTGTCGGATATCGCGAATAAAAAATCATTTACGAACGAATCTGTTTTCCGTATTGGGTCTATTACAAAACAGTTTACAGCCTTATGCATTCTCCAACTCGCTGAACAAGGACGACTTCATTTGGATGATCCAATTCATCATTATATTGATGGCGTTGACTACGAACACGTTGTTACCATCCATCATCTCTTATCCAACTGTTCAGGGATACCTAACTTTGATCCTTTTGGAGATTATGCTGACGTACTTGCATCAGATCGCTTTCATGAAAGGATGATTAAGGAAGTTATTTTAAAACCGCAACTAAATTTTACACCTGGTGAAAGATTCGAATATTCTTCAAGCGGTTTTTTTATCTTAACTTATATTATTGAAATCGTATCAGGTATTACATATGATATGTATCTTAAAGAAAATGTGTTTTCTGCTTTAGGTATGAATCATTCAGGGTTTCACTTTATAGACACCAACATAGATCAATTTGTTTGTCTATATGAGTTAAAAAATAATCAGATCACAGAAGCGATGAAGATTAATATGCGTATAGCAAGTGGTGCTGGTGGTATGTATTCAACGACTTATGATCTCTATCTTTGGGGAAGAGGATTAATTGAAAATAGGTTAATTTCTGATGTTTATAGTAAACTTATGTTTAGCAATCAAACACCGATTAATCATACAGGTGGTTATGGATATGGCATTCTAAGTACTCACTTTGAAAAAGGAAATATAAGCCATACATGCATTTCACATCCAGGCAATGGACCAGGTGTATTCGCACAAAATATGATCATTGATTTGGATATTCAAATAATTCTTATAAGCAACATTAACGATAAGCACATTTTTCATGATTGTTTCAATCAATTAAATGACTTGGTCATAGAAAAACTACTATAGTAGATACGTTAATAACTTTTATATGATAACTAAGTAAAAACAAATCAATCGAAAGGTTGATTTTTTCGACGAATCAATAATGAATAGTAATCAGTAATGATGTATTGAACATGTGATAAAATGGTAACAAAGGATTCATATATTAACATGCATCAAACAAGGCTTATGATGATTGACTTTATCAACTAAAATGAAAATCAAAAGGGGAACTAGCCTATGAAATCGTTACTAAAAAAACCATGGTTTATTGGAACATTAATTCTTGGCACAATGTTAATCGTATTTCTATTAAATTTATCTGTAATGTCTTTAAAATTAAAATCGCCAAATGATGATGATAGCATCTTTTCATTAGCAAGAAATATTTCTGATGGATTATATATCAACATTTATTCTTACGTTTTAAGAATTGTTTTTCTAGTTGCTATTGTTCCCATGCTCTTATCAATATTCAGTTTCTTTAGAAAATCAAATTGGGGATTCATTACAGCTGTACTCTATTTTTTAGCATTTGAGACATCACTCATTGTCTTCCAGGTGCTCTATAATGGATTAACATTATTCTCTGTGATACTTATCATCATCAATATCGTCTTGATTGTTGGAGCATTCATTTTACTTATTTTTAGACATAAAATGCTATATCTTGCTGGAGAGTTTGAAATGGATGAACAAAATATCAAACTTTCATCCACAAAGATTCCTTTATTTGTTTTAGTCGTTGATATTGTTTCAATTATCGTTTTTCTAACAACGTTCTTTATACCTGCATATGTTTTAATTGAAACTGGATCGATTTATTATGCCACATTGATCAATGTTTTAGTTTTAGGTGATACTACACTTGAAACCTTAATTTATTTCCTTGTGAATTTCATGATCTTTTTAGCGTTATTTCTTTATTTTGCCCATGCGATGTCTTACTATTTCTTTGATAAAGAAAAATTCATTCTTAAATCAAGTACACTAATTAACTTTTCATTTATCGCAACCATCATCTTTTTCTTATCAGGTTTAACAGCTTACATCTACTATACCTTGCAAGAAGCTGTTGCTCAAACTTATGCATTCATACCGATGTTACTCATGTGTTTGGTTATCTTTGCTTTTGCGATATTCAAGGGGAAATACCGTGCATTTAGTCAAGTACTTATGGAAGAAAGCAAAGCACGATATGCTAAGATAGAACCTTTGTTATATGTGATTTTATTAACAGCCTTATCAGTATCTATCTTATTATTTAAGATCATTAAGATTAAAATTACGTATAATGCCACGTCATATGATGTTGAAATGACGGGGTTGAACATCTTAAGAGATTATGCAGTTTTAGATCCCGGTTATCGTTTAGTTGCTTTTTTACTTGTGATTATGCTTATTTCTGTAGGTCTTTCTTTAGTCATTTCATTGAGCAGTTATTTATCGAAACATAAACAATTTAGTTCGATCGTTAAATTCGCAACGATTGTCAATATATTCTTTATTTTCATTATTGCTATTTCGGGTTATTATTTCCAAATAGCTAAAGAGATTAATCAAAGCATTTTGTTAGATGTCTTTAGTTTATATGGTATTAGTTTACCGAGTTTACTCGATTACGATTACACAATCAGTACAGACGCTATCTATGCATTGGTTGCAGCTGTTGCTGTATTAATTATGATGTTTGTTAGAAAAGCGTTTGATAGGGATTTACTGAGTGAAATTGAAGCAAGCGTGCTTCCCATAGAACAACCCTCTGATTCAGATACACAAAAATCGTTAAGTACGATTGGCGAAGAAGTTTTTCAAACATTTGATCCATGTCCTTCACTGACGGATTTAGATGCAAAAGCTGAATCGTTTAAAGAGGATCTTGAGAGACGCAAATCGTATAAGGTGAGTGAAACAAGCTTAAACGATCTCATTTTATTCGTTGTTGATTATGCCAGAAATTCAAGACTGCATCTTTCTTACACACCAGAAGATATTGCAACCTTTGTCGCTGGACTCGGGGCTTCACGACTTTCGATTTTACAAGGGATGTCAGGTACTGGGAAAACCAGTCTGCCTAAAATCTTCTCTGAAGCGATCGTTGGGAACTGTGAGATCATCGAGGTTGAATCCTCCTGGAAGGATAAGAATGAACTGCTCGGTTACTACAATGAGTTCTCGATGAAGTATACACCTAAAAAGTTCACATTAGCTTTATATAAAGCAGCACTTAACCCTGAAATCTTCACGTTCATCTTGCTCGATGAAATGAATCTATCCCGCATCGAGTATTACTTCTCAGATTTTCTATCGCTGATGGAAAATGAGGAGAATCAAAGAGAGATCAAGCTGATCAATATCAGATTGAGCAGAAAAGATGGCGATGAAGAGATTGACTATCTCGCGTTGAATCAAGGCAATACGCTCAAGGTTCCACCAAATGTGTGGTTCATCGGAACAGCAAACCGTGATGAATCGACCTTTGTCATCTCCGATAAGGTCTATGACCGCGCACATACCATGAACTTCATGAAGCGTGCGCCTAAGGTAAGAAACTTTACAAGCCCGATCTCACAGAAGTACTACGATCATCAGACGATGAGCAAGCTCTTCAGAGAGGCGAAGCAAAAAGGGTCGTTTGATGCTGAAGGTAGTGAAACGATCAAGAAGGTTGAACAGTTATTAGCGCCTTACAATATCTCATTCGGGAATCGTATCTTGAATCAGATTGAAGATTTTGTCAACATCTATAAAGCATGTTTTCCTAATGATAATGTCGAAAACGAAGCGATTGAAAAGATTTTACTCAGCAAGGTAGTAGCAAAACTAGAAGTCAAAACGATTGATGATAAGGATAAACTGGTGCTCGAGTTTGAAAAATTGAACTTGAATGAATGTGCTGACTTTATCAAACGTCTCGACAACGAATAAATATGCCGACAAACACTGACCATTTAAGTGTAGAGGAATATCAACGCTTTTCATCGCTTTTAGAAGGTATTGAACAATTCGTTAAAAAACATCCCATGTTATCCTATATCGAATTCGATTATTATGTCGTGCATGACATGACATTGTTTTCGATTGAACCCGATTTTGATTTTACCAAACTGGATGATATGATTCGCCACATCAGAAAAGCGATTCCTGCAGTCAAAAGAATCTTTAATAAACCCATCATCGTGCTCAAGGATACCGATGATGTTTTACCTGTAGAAAACACAAGAATCATCAATCAGAACACGTTTTTACATCTGGCGAACCACAGTCAAAACGTGTCCAATTTGACGAGTCGAGGCGTCAAGCCTAGAAAACTTCTGACACGCATCTATGAAGACGACTACAGCATTTACGAAAACGTGATCTTTTGTAACTTCATTGATGATACGCTTCTCTGGATCAAAAGAAACAGAAGAACGTTAAACAGTTTGCTCTATGCGAGTGACATCATGCGGTTCAACCTGCTTGAAAAGGTCAATCACGTGAACTATTTTTTAGCTTTGGGTAAACTGCATACCGGATACATCCGTGATTTCAGTCAGTACTTCAATCTATCTAAAGAGATGCTGAGCGAGCTTTCCATCATCAGTCAAGCAATCACACCAAGGCTTCATAAAGCGATTTATCAGAAGAATCTTAAGCGAAACAAGCATCTTTCACTTAAAAAGACGAATATCTTTTTGATGCAAAAAGATTATCGTCAGGTCTATAAGACATATAAGCTTTTGCAGGGTATTCAGAACAAGATTGAAGATAAGACGGAAGACTTTGATTTCGATCTGCTCAAGTCGAAGTACTTGATGTATGTGCAGATCCTGACGGTGTTCGCTGCTGGACATTTCAATTTTGAGATCAATCCCAACGTGAAGATCGACTTGAATTCACTGGATATCACCTTTAACTTTAAGGGGTGGAAGTTAGATATTTTCAGTAATAACAAAAAAGAGATCTTACTGCATTTGACAAAAGAAAAAATATATAAGATCATGATTATCAGCAGTGCATCTGACAATAAGTCGTTCAACTATTATGTCAAGAACTATGGTGTGAATGAAGTTGTCATCGTCAATCAGTTTGAAGAGGATTATCTCGGTAGAGATGATGTTTATATCAGCTTAGAGGATATCGATTCGTTCAGAAGAATCCAACAGATATTATTAAGAGGTATGATCTATTCAGATACCAAGAAAGAAGTCTGTCCATTTTGTGGAGGTAAGCTGCATCGCGATGAGCATCACGGTTTTTATGAGTGCCATGATTGCATGACCCAAATCAAGGAACAAAAATGTAGTGAGACGAAGAAAACATTCTTTTATACCGATAACGCACATCTAAAGAAATATCACGTCAGTAAATCCGATTTTAAAAAAGAGGACTACTGGTATTATGAAAAACAAGTGGAATCTTTAATGTATTTTAGGAATATTACGAAGATCAACCAAAAGGGAGATATCATCTGTCCTTATTGCAATAAGATCCATGAGAAGTAGTGATGTATCATGGTGCATGGTGATGAGTAAATAAGATGGTGGTATAATAAGGTAACGACATAGGAGGATTTCTATGATTAAACTCGAGGTATTAACTAAATATTATAAGAAACATGCAAGAGGTATCTTGGATGTTTCTTTAGAGATTAAGAAAGGTGAAATCTTTGGTTTTATCGGACCTAACGGTGCTGGTAAATCAACCACTGTTCGAACGCTTCTTAATCTCATCTTTCCGACAAGTGGGACGGCAACTGTCGATGGTTTAGATGTTGTAGCAGATACGATTGCAATCAGAAAGATGGTAGGCTATATTCCGAGTGAAGTCAATTTTTATGACGATATGTATGTGAAAGACTTTATTCGTTATTCATGTAGTTTTCATGGAGAGATCGATCAACCTTTTATGGATACATTAGTTGAAAAATTAGAACTTGATCTGAGTAGAAAGATTGAAGATTTATCATTTGGTAATAAAAAGAAAGTTGCTATTGTAGCAGCACTTGTCACACATCCTAAGATTTTGATTTTAGATGAGCCAACATCAGGACTTGATCCTTTGATGCAAAGTATTTTCTTCCAGTTTTTAGAAGCTGAAAAAAAGAATGGGACAACCATATTTTTCTCATCACATAATTTGAGTGAAGTACAACGTATCTGTGACCGTGTAGGCATTATTAAAGAAGGAAGATTAATCAAAGTAGAAACCGTTGAAGACATCATGAAAACAAGAGCAAAAACAGTGAGATTAAAAACGGAAGATGAGATTAAGCCTACAGATGATATGATCAATTTTGAAAAAGTGAATGGCTACATCTCATTTGTTTACACAGCTGAAACAAAGAAATTGATCCAGCTTCTATCAACAGTCAATGTGATCGATGTAACTATCACAGAACCCGCCCTTGAAGAAATTTTTATGCACTATTATGAGAGGGAGGACCAATCATGAAAAAACTGATTACAACCGAATTTAAAAGAAACTTAAGAAGTCTGATTTTATGGACGTCCATTGTAGCAGGTATGGCAGCGCTCATGCTGATGTTATATCCCGCGTTTAAAGATGCTTTTTCTCAGCTTGAAGAATTACTCAGCATCTATCCAGAAGAGTTCTTAGAAGCGTTTGGTATGGGTGAAGGCGGGCTTGATATGAGTGACTTCTATGGATGGTTTGGTGTTGAAGGTTATCTTTTCGTTAATTTGATAGGCGGTAGCTATGCTGCTATCTTAGGTGGATCGATTTTATCAAAAGAAGAAGATGACAAAACGATTGAATTTCTCTTAAGCAAGCCAATTAGTAGAGATCGTATATTGTTTGGAAAAGCGATAGTAGTTGCCCTTAATTTATTATTGTTAAATACGCTAGTTGGAATAGTTTTATTAATAGCATTTACGATCTATGGTGACTTAATCGTCCCCGTTTGGTTATTATTCTCATATGCACCATTTATTTTGCAAATGATTTTTGCTAGCTTATCTTTTTTAATCAGTGTGTTTATTACGAAATCACGAAAAGTTTTAAGTATTGCATTAGGTATTGTGATTGGCATGTATGTCATTGATCTAATCAGTAAACTCACTGAAGAGTTTGAATATCTAAAATACATCACACCTTATGAATACATCAATGCAGTAAGTATCGTTAATGATCAAATGATTAAACCTCTCTATTTATTGATTTCGGTGTTAATTATTGGTGTATCTTTTACTTCAGCATGGTTCTTTTATCGTAAGAAAGATATTACAGCATAACTATAAGTTTGATCAATGAAAGTGGACAGGTGTCCACTTTTTGTTTCATTTGGTTTTGATCTAATCATATAGATATTCACTATTTTTGGTATAATGAGTTTATAAAATATATCGATAAATTTGTGTACTACAGTTATCGGTAGCACGAAATAGGGGTGGAAAAGTGAAGAAAGTTGTATTACTTATGAGTTTTGTCATTGGTCTTTTTTTGGTTTCAGGCTGTCAGCAAAGATCGGATTTCGAAAAAGCAGTGGCAATTTTAAGTAAGATTACAACTGAATTGGAAGCCTATTACGTTAAAAATCTTACGCCAGGACAGCTTAAGTTTGATGAACAACAAGCCTTTCAAACGAATGATAATCACGTTTATTCATTTGAAGAGATCAGATCATCATGGATTTATGATGAGAATACACGCTTAGTACATGCCCTCAAGGAGTTGGAACGTCTTAAAGAAATCATCGATATCCAAAGATTCACTTCCTTTGAGCAAATTAACCAATATAACGCAGCACGAAATTGTTTTAGTTCAGTTTGCGAAAACGATACTGGGTACTACAACTTTAAATATTTAGGAAAAGATGATATCCATTTCACATTTGAGACGAGTGATGGTGAATGGATTGAAAGCACTGCAGGATATGAAAATATTCAGTTATTTAAACCACATAAAATGCATGTTACTCATTACTATAAAATTGCTGATTCAGATAATTCATATTACTATGAATTTAATGAAGATCAACACATTCTTGAGTTTAATTATGATCATGCTCAAGAGATTTTACAGTATGTAGCCTTTACAGATCTTGAATCTTTCGAAACATTTGATTATAACCTATCAACGATGCATCTACCGTTTAGTCAAACAGAAATCGAACTAAGTTATGTTGACTATAGAAAAGGAACTAGAATCGTCTGGGTGATACGGAACGAATCTCTTATAGAGTACAAAGTTTATGCACATAAAAGCCTCATAACAAGATCATTTATTTATAGTGATTTATTCTATAACAATAATGATGTCCTCATAGCTTATAATTTAGCTAACTATGATGGATGGGATCGTTTAGAGATAACAGAAGATCACACTGTTTATCAAATTTATGACGAGAATGACCAACTGATAGATTTCCAACTCAATTCAGAAGATGAAGAAAGACTTTATTTTCAACTACTGGGTGATACTGCTCAGCTTATATTAGAGAAGACATACGATAAAGATGAGATTACAAACGATGATGTGAATCTTTCATTATTTGGATTATCATGTTTTGATGATGTGATCAACCTCGAATATATCAATACTTATCATGAGTTTCCGTTGATTTATGAGTATGATTTTTATAATGATTTGATGCTTAAAGATTTAACCATCAATGATCTCATTGTTTTGATAGAGAATAGTTATGTATCATATTTTATCGAATAGATCATGATACGTATCATTTTGGCATTTCATTTATTATGTAAATCGCGAAAAGTAAAAAGCTAATTCCAAAACAGAGGAATTAGCTTATATTTTAATAGAATTGAAAATGAATTATACAATCGATACAGCAATACCAAGTGCTTCAGGACCTGTATGAATAGCAAGTGCTGGCGTAATCGTAGAAAGCGTGAAGTTTCTAATCTTTGTGAGTTTTTCCTTAATTTTTGCTACAAGATCATTTAAATCAAGTTGCGTATTACTATTAAGTAAAGCAACATCATATGCTTTAGCGGAACCAACAAACTCTACTACTTGCTCGATTAACTGATTAACAGCTCTTTGATAGCCTCTTTCTTTTTTAACAGTGTAGTAGATGCCACCATCATTACATGTGATTACTGGTTTAATCTTTAAGAGTTCAGCAACGGTAGCAGCAACTAACCCAATACGACCACCTCGTTTTAAATAAACGAGCTTATCAACAGTAAATAATACTTTTTTGTAAGTTAATCTTTCATTAATCTTCTTAATGATGTCATCAAATGACATCTTTTTTTCAATCATCTCTAACGCTTCAAGAGATGAGAAACCACTTGCCATACTAATGTTTTTCGTGTCGATGATTTCAATCTTCAAGCCTTCATAGTCAGTAGCCATCTGATTGATAATATTCATCGTTCCACTTAAACCTTTTGAAATAGGGATACAAATGAGGTGTGTGTAGCCTTCTTTTTTAATGTGATCAAAGGTGTCTAAGATATCTTGTGGACTTGGAAGTGATGTAGTGATCTTTGATGTATCAAGCTTGGATAAAACTTCATTCAGTGAAATTTCTTTCTTATCAATAAATTCTTTGCCATCAATAATAATACGAAGGGGTAAAACGAAGAGCGGTAATCCTTTCTGTGTAATCGTTATGTCTGAACCAGAATCTGCAAGTACTGCAATTTTTTCAATCATTTTTTTCTCCTTAATTAATTCTTTGTGGGGGGGGATATTTCAACATCATGATATGATGTAAACAACAAAATTTAAAACTCTTTTATGATACAAGGTTATCATTTTATGATAATATGTCAACATGTTTGACTTGGTTTATGTAAATATGTGAGATTATGATACACCATAGGTGTCTTGATGATATGAAGTTATGACAATCACCTATATTTTTGGTATACTTTCTATATAAAGAGATCATATCATACAGTTAATATAGGAGGATATACCATGAAGCAATTTTATATGAAGCAAAAAGTCTTTTCATTTGGTGAGAAGTATAATATCTTTGATGAAAATCAAAACGTTATTTATCATGTTAAAGGTCAAGTCTTTTCAATAAGAAATAAAATGGATATGTATAAAGATGAAAAGCACTTATTTCACTTTGAGCGCAAACTGTTTCGTTTTCTTCCTGAATATACGCTTTTTACACCTGAAGGAGACGTCGTAGCAACTATTAAAAAGAATTTCACATTCTTCGGTGGTAAAATGACCGTTCATAGCACCTATGGTGATATGGAAGTTGTTGGACAGATCATGCAACGTGATTTTCATTTGACAAAAGATGGTCAAGAAGTGATGAGTATTCATAAGAAATGGTTGTCTTGGGGAGACTCTTATGAAATCAGCATTATGGATGACTCACAAGTTGCTTTTTATGTTGCATTAGTTATTTTAATTGATGTTATTTTCCATCAATCATCAAGTCATTCAAGTTCTTCACATCACCACTAGTAAATTTTAGGTGTTTCATTCTACCTTATTTCGTATGCTATCATCAAAGATTTGTAATGTTTATTTTCGTTATACATTAAAGACAGCAGAGGCAATTTATGAAGTTCAAGGATATCATACTCATTTTTATTTTACTCATCATAACACTTTTTATTTTTTTACCATTTACCAACCCAATCTTTGTAAATTTAACAACAAGTTATCCCTATGTCATGGGTTTTATGAAAACGATGATTTTAGCAAGTATGGGAGAAATGCTTGTCAGAAGAATTAAAACAGGTCTTTATTTTAATGATCCAGGCTTCTTATTAAAGGCAGTGGTTTGGGGACTTATTGGGATGACATTTGTTTTTGTGTTCCCACTTTTTGATGGGGGTATTAAAGCAGTATTTCAAAATCAGATTGTCTTTGAATCGGAATTTTTCAATCGTTTGTTTTATGCTTTGATGGTTAGTATTTCGATGAATTTGATTTTCGCACCGACATTTATGATGCTCCATCGGATGACCGACACTTATATTCTATTATCACAAGGTTCATTATTAAAGATGAAAAAGGTTTCTTTAAATGATGTTGTTAACCATATAGACTTTAAGTTTTTCTTTTCGTTTGTTATTTTAAAAACCATTCCAATATTTTGGATACCCGCACATACGATCACGTTTATGTTACCAGCAACCTATCGTGTTCTGATGGCAGCTTACTTATCGATGGCGTTAGGAATTTTGCTGACATTAAAGAAGAAAACAGTATAATCCAATGATAAAATGGCGATTCTCTAGGGATTGCTATTTTTTTATTTACATTAAAAGATTTCCTGTGTATAATCTTTAAAAAGGTAGGGGTTTGTTATGAAAAAAATAGGTATCTTGGGATCAGAGGATTCATATTCATATCTTTGTTATCAAAAATTCATTGAAAAGACACATCTTATTTTAGAACCTGTTTTTTATAGAACCATGCATGAAACTTTTAAACATTATACTGAACTTGATTTTTTGATTTTACCTTTTGAAAATACGCTTGAAGGTTACGTTCAGCAACATATGGATTTACTTTTTACGCATCAACTTGTCATCGAAGCTGAACTGACACTCCCTATATCATTTGATTATATTTATAAAAATCAGGTTAAAAATCTATATGTACAATACGTTACTAAAAATCAATGTCTTTCATTTATTGAAGATCACCATGCTTATCAGATTGTTTTAACAGATTCAAATTCAGAATCGTTAGAACGTTATCAACACGATCCTTTTGGATCTGCGATTATCCCTCATCATTTGAATCAAAGTAAAGAACAATCACTCTTGGATGTTGCTGATGAAACATCAAATCACACACGTTTTTTAGTTTTAGCTCAAAAACCATTAGGATTAACACGCTATGAAAGGTTTGATGACTACAAAATATCTTTAGTCATCACACCATATAAAGACCGCCCCGGTTTATTATTTGACATTCTAAAAGAATTTGCAGAAGAAAAGGTTAATCTTATATCGATTATGTCTAGACCTACGAAAAAACAACTAGGAACCTATCATTTTTTTATAGAGTTAATCAGTAACGAAAAAGATGATATGAAGACAGTCCATATTTTAGAACGTTTGAAGATTGATTTTGATGTCAGAGTTTTAGGATTCTATCAAGTACTTTATATATAAGTTCTAAATCTAATCATTCATCATTCATAAAGATTTACAATTCTTAAAATAATGTTATTCTAATATATATCAAGTCTTTTCATCCAGTTAGTCTAAAAAAGCCACAAAAATATGGCTGAACTAAGATTTACTTGATATATCGCTACGAAATGACTATACTATGGGTGTAACCAAG
>Ga0265295_1001954_pt1 | contig 34411 bp, 33 predicted proteins | sample Munlansysbiofilm_FD_192503 | JGI IMG/M metagenome (GOLD analysis project Ga0265295, IMG submission 192503) | Leachate microbial communities from a municipal landfill in Southern Ontario, Canada - Methane capture system biofilm | ecosystem: Engineered > Solid waste > Landfill > Unclassified ... | reverse complement strand
CTAAAATACTCTCGTGTAAATTATTTATGACTTTAATCAAAACGTCTATTTTATCATTGAAAAGTCCAACGACATCAAAATCACTAAATGGTGACTTATCAAATCGTGTAGATTTTTTAGCACCCCCCTCTTCATATCGTGTAGATTTTTTAGCACCCCTCACTCAAATCGTGTAAAACCTGATGTTTTTGCTGCAAGTTGCTTGTTAATTTCAACTCCTTAAATTGACCCGACTGTGCTAAAAAAGCTTGAAAATCGACTAATAATTGGCATTTTTCCGATGTTTTGGCTAAATTTAAGCACAAAAAAGGCCTGATTAGTGTATCAGACCTATTCTAGTTAGATGGGTTGTATGACCTATTTTGCTACAATTTTACACGTAGCGAGAATTTTTACACCCCCACCCGATAAAAATACACCCCTAAATTATGGCTTAGTTTAGGGGTTTTATTTTCGACTTTTTTTAGCAGTGATTTATCTGTGTCAAAACAGGTTATTCCACTATTACTTATTGTGGGGTATCGAACCTACCTAATTACATAAATATATAGTCTAATTAAATAATAGTGATTATACTGGCTCGCTTACCATTATATATGGTATATTTTTCAACAAATTTCAGGATTATCTATTTACATATTGTTTCAAATGAAAAAACTTAAAATAACTTTACCTTTAAATCGTGTGTTAATCCAAACTTACAGTACGAAGGATTATTGAGTGCCCTACATAATTTTTTTGGGGCCTTTTAGCGTTAATTAATTATATTTTATCTTATAAATCAATAATTCAATTAATGAAAAAATAATAGTTAGAATACTCCAAGAACCCATTCCTAACATAATATATAACATATTCCATTGAACAAATATAAATGTTAAGACAACCAATATAATACAAAGCAAGAAATTAAATGTTATCAAGAGGAAAATCACAGGCAATCGAGCATATACGTCTTTATTATATTCAATAAACCTAATTATTCTATAATCATGCTTTAGCCAAAATAAAGAACCTAATTCAGTGTGACGGCTAGAATTTATAATTGAAAGAGATCCATCAGCAAGTATTAAAGACATAAGCGCAACAATTCCATCAATTTCGTATTCCCATCTAATCAATAGGAAGAAAAGTATTACTATTGGAAATAATAAGAAAAAACCAACTTTACCTAATTTACTATCAAACATAATTTCACTCCTTATATAAACAAAATATATTGTGTGATATTCATTTCAAAATTTTATACTTGTTTTTATTCTCTTTTTATGAGACAACTATACTTTCGCAAATTACATTAAACTCTTGTATATCACCATTAATAGCTTGAGCTAGGAATTCAAAATTGTATAGATTGTCTTCCTTGTACAACTCGACATAAAGTATCCACCAGTCTGTGTCTAATTCCTTAAGATTAGTAGTTGTGATATTACAAAAATCAATATAATTAATATTAGAATATTCCCTCTTTGAATCTATCGAAACTTTGATAGAGTTATTATTGATATCAGCAAATATTAATTTGCAATCGTGAAGATTATATAATTCAATTAGGGATTCAGGTAGTATTAATTGCATGTCCTTTTGATGGGTATAGTATCTTTTCATAATTGAATCTAATTTAGTTTTTTCTTCTATATAATTATCAATTGAACCAAATTTTTTTAGAAACATGTTATATGAATATTCATCAATTTCTTTCAATTGCTTAATTTTATCAATTGGGAGAGAACTGCCAACTATTTGCATTTGTCTATATGCTTCAGTATCCAATATTCTCATGTTTGTTCCTCCTAATATAATGCTTGCATGATTAATTTTTCAGATTAAATAATAAATGAATCACTATAGATAAGATTATATCATTTATTAGAAATTTATAAAAGCGACAATTGTATTCAGTACTTTATAAATATTCCTTCATAAACACTGTTTTTTAAAACAATCCTATATTAAATTGAACTTATGCCTACATTATTTACAAGCCCAATCATAGGATAGTATGAGTGTTTAAAATAATAATATAATTCATATAAGTAATCGTGTAAATTCATTTTAAATCGTGTATTTCAAAAAGTAATCGTGTAAACGATTCTCAATTTCTCCTGAAATTGTATCAAAATGGGTTGTTTCCTATCTACTACCTATACTATTTTAGTACAATGTGAAAATCAATAAATGGCTAAATAAAGACAAAAAAAGGTTTGATACGTGTCCACTTTATCTTGACAAGTGCAATTGTATCAAACCTATGCTTTCAATATGGGTTTGTAGAACTATATTGATACAATTACGCACCCCTAGCAAAATTTACGCACCCCTGTGTTTTTTTACGCACCCTGAAATTAATGGCTTAATAAGTCTTTTTATATAAAATCTTTACGCTACGGTAGGAACTCTAGAAAAATCATATATTGCTTGTGAAATAAATATTGTAATTGATTCACTATCTAATGATTTATTTATAGACGCTCTAGTATTTCTATAGATTTCATGAATTTGATTCCAACCTTCTTGATCATAATTATCTCTTTTGAATTCAGAAAATATTTTTGTAAGTGATTTTAACGCATCTTCTCTTTGTGTTTCAAGATTATTTCTTAATGTTACAGTTGCACCAACTTTAAGATTTTTTGTGTTTTTAAATTGCAGATGAATATAACCAATTCTATCATCTAATCCACCAATATTGGTATTGAGTTCTAATACTACAAGTAAAGCTTTATACTCATCTTTTAGTTCATCTATTGTTGTACTAAATCTATATGCATTGCCTCTTCCTGGATTTGCTCTACCTAGAAAGTTTAAGTCATACTTGATGGGGTCTCCATCATTTAGTCCTAAGTATAATTCTATTTCAAACAACCTGATATCTTCAAATGAAAAATCTCCGAATGTATTAACATCAAAGTCATCATCCTCTGAAACTATATCGTCAAGATTCTTAAATGATATACTTATAAAGCTAATTAAGTTGCCTTCATCATCAATAAATATTTCTGTATCTTCATGTAATGTATAAGTATCCTCTTCAATATGCAAATTAAAAAGTTCTGTTCTTGTTTGAAAACACCCAGTTAATATTATAAGATATACAAGCATGATCATAATATTTAATACTTTCTTCATAATCTACCCTCCAGTTTTACTTATTACTTTTATAATCGAATATTCATTTTCATTATATCTTTAAAAGTATAAATAAACAATTGATGTTATAAAATATCAAAAATAATATGAATCAACATTTATACATGTCAAGTTAATAAGGGTCAAAAGGGGTACGGACAATGTGGGATGTATGACCTATTTTGATACATTTACGCACCCTTGAGTAAATTTACGCACCCCTACATTTCTATTCTTCCATATAAATATCACGAAACTTCTATAAACAATCCGGTATCTATCCAAACCATTTCAGGAGTGTATAACACAACCTGTATTTTATATGTTCCTGCTGGCCTTGGTTCTTCTCCACCATACCCACCATGAAATGGCATTCTGGCAAATTTCATACTTCTGGTAAGTATATCATTCTCGTCAAGATGGACGTTGTAAAGATCGGTAGTAACCGGAATATCATAGAATTCACTGAAAAGTGAGATCTCTTCATTATCTATTGATACTATTCTGATTCCGATAATCCCTTCATCTCCGTATGAAGAAGTACCCAATTCCTGATCAATGGTGATTTTGGCAGTAATTTCAACAACAACAGTAACTACAGGATTAGAATCATCAATTGTTATAGTGTTTATCTGAACATTAAAGGTTACCTGGTCTGTTTGGATAGTAGCACTATCAACTGGCACAAATGACGTGTTTATTGGTTCTTCAGTTGTTGGATCTTCAGTTGTCGTTGGAATTTCTGTTGTTGGCTCTTCTGTTGTCGAAACACAAGCTGACATTGATATACCAATTAAGATAAGTACAATAATAATTACTTTTTTCATGGATTATACCCCCATCCAGAAACAACTTATCGAAATATATAATGATGAACTAATATAGGCAGCTCTATTAACTCTAAGCAAAATATCTTGATTCGCAGGAATTGTGTATTCCAGCATTTCGAATATATTTGTGGAGGATGTTGAAGAACTAAATACAGTTCCTCCAGGACTCTGAAGATAGAGGTTAAGATTATTGCCATAATTGCTTGTTATCTGCGAATTCTCAGGTTTCTCAAATATCAACACTGCTCTAATTGAAAAATCCATTGGGGGAGTAAATATATATACATAGTAATTTGAACTGAGAGTACTCAGCCTAACATATTTATTCCAGCCTGCTATTGATTTAGCGCTATTTGTTGCATCAAGAAATCCAGCTCCTTGATGATTATAGAATATTGCACTATCGCCAGTCCTATGTGAACTGTCATCTACCAATGAGGCTTGAGCTCCTAACATTAGACGTCCTTTGAAATAAGTCACATAATTATTTGTATTTACTGAAGATCCATACTTTTCAATCAACTGAGCAACAACACCAGTAACATGTGGAGCTGAAAAGCTTGTTCCTGAATTGGTATATTCTCCGGATGTAATAATACTACTAATATTTGTTCCTGGTGCAGTCAATTCTGGTTTATTTGACATATAACTGTTTACTTGGTAACAAGAAGTCCAATGCATATCGTATGGCATACTTTCCGATGTAGTGCTATTACTTTTCGTAGCCGTATTACCAACTGTTATAGCATTATACGCTCTTCCTGGTGACCGCACATCCCAACTTGGATTTAGGAAATCAAAATTAAAGTTTCCAGAAGAATTTACGAATAGTATTTTTGTTGTATATATAAGATTATCGATTTCTTGATCATAAGATGTATATCCTGTTGTTTCAGCTCCTAAACTGCTATTAATGACGTCTACTCCTAAATCTGCAAACTGGCTAAAAGCAGTATAGATATCATCAAAATCTACTACTGCCGACTGATATATTTGGGCCCCCGTTGCGATTCCTTCATATGTATTCCCAGAATAAGTATAACTCTGACCTGCAATAATATTCGTAACATGAGTAGCATGGTCGCTGATTCTTTCACTAACACCTTGAACTTCAATGAATTCAAGTTGTCCACTCGAAACCATAGAGCTCAATTGTGGTGCATCCGGATCAAACCTTCCGCTTTCTGCTTCAATTATCCCAATAGTTACTCCGGTTCCATCATAACCGCCTTGAGAAACATTCTTTAATCCCGGGTTTTGAACAGTGCCATATCCTGCATTAACCTGATCCACCGAAATAAAAAGTTGATTGTTGATTGGAATTTCTTCATATAAAGATATGCCAAGTACTCTCTGATCTGAAATAATCAAATGAACTTTCTCTTTTGTAATAGAAATGATAACAGTTGAGGTGTAGTTGCTAAAATATATCACATCGTCAAAATCAATTGCATAATCGTTTAGGAATTTTGTGTTAGTTGCAATAGTCACATTTTTAATTGCTTGAAGTCTAGCAATCTTGTATCCTTTACGTATTTCCTTGATTCTGTCTATTTGATTTGTTTTCTGTAATTTTGAAGCGATTTCTGACTGAAAGATATCCTCATTTCCGTAAATATCTTCATCGAATCCCAACCTCAATAATTCATCTTTATACTCCTCATCATTTATTGAGACTTTCCATATAAAAATGTCAATCTTTTCATTGTCATCAAGACTTTCAATTTTCTGATACAACTCTCTTCCAGCTTTAATCAATAATTCGTTGGTGCTTTGGGCAAAAATAGCGCTGAATGAAAAACTAAAAATAGTAATTGTCAAAAGCAATAGAATCTTACTAATAAATGTTTTGCCTTTCATTTCATTCCCTCCTTAACAATATTTTTATTATATATATCTAAGACTATTGTAATCATTTTCACACCCTAATCTGTAGGTTACCCTCGTAAGCTATTAACACATGAAGTATTTCTTAACAAGTCTCATTTCTCTTCAATCTGCAATAGTCGAATTCTAATCTCAGTAAGGTTTCTCGAGATTTCATAGGATAAACTATGAACTTTTCAACTTAAGGAAATTCTGAAATTAAAAACCGATGAAACACTTGGCTTCATCGGTTGTTATGTTCACATCAAGATATCAAATATGAAGCAATATTTACATTCTATATTTCAATCACTTCAAGCGTATAGCTTTTATGATGCTTCTATTGTTCTTTCTTGAATGGTGTTTGACTTGAAAAAATCATTTTAATGTAGAGCTATAGATTCAACTTATTCAAAAAATGTTTCGATTTCAAATTTATTATATAACAGTTCGTTATATTTGTCAAAAAGCTCATTTTTTACCCCTATTCTATGTCTACTTAGCTTATAAAAATAATGATTCTATGCTGTAATATAAAAGTAAATTTGCGTAAAGCCGTACATATTTTGTATCAAAATTTGTTATCTTATATCTGTAGATTTATGCATTACTCTGTATAATGTCATCAATACTAGTATTATATATCTGTGATAATTGATAGATTACATCAAGCCTAACTAATCTAGTTCCCATCTCATAACTTTTCAGTGTAGCTTCACTAATGTGTAATAAATCAGCCACAAACTTTAATGACATATCATGATATAGTCTTTGCTCTTTTATCGATTTACCAATTTCTACTTTATCAATGGATTTGAGTTTTAACTTGTGTTTTGGAAAACAGATTCGACTCCAATTTCTCATGATTTCATGTAAGTTATTAAATGTTTTAAAATTATATTTAAGTTCCTTATTATTAATTAAGGATTTTTCTAATAATTGATTTTGTTCTTCAGAAAGTGAATATTTCAATATTTCGTATTGTTCTAGGATTTCTTTTGCTTCTTTGTATTTTTTGATGTTTTTAATACGGTAACTTGTACTATCGATACTATCATATGCTTTGATGACAGATTTGGCTCGTCTTAAATAATGTCTGCACCAATTCCAGAAGTCTGTTTCATTGTTTCTAAAGTGCATTCAAGTAGTTATCTTTATATATAAGTAATGCGTTGTTTTCAATAGATAGCTTACTTAATAAACCATCAAGAGTGGCTATGGTTGAATACTTATACTTGTGGTGAGTAATGATCACTTTGAAAATTTCATCAGTATAAGATGTTGCTCCAAACTCTTTTTCTTCATTATAACGAATATAGTTGATATCTTTAATTGAACTAACCTTTTCTATTAATTCTAACGTAGTAACAAGATTAACTATTTCATCATAAAAGTACGTATCAAATTTAATTAAGTGATATTTCCCGATTGTTTTGTTGTTAGAGATAATTCTATTTGTGTAGATTTCTATAGTATCCTCATCTAAATCACCGATATCATAATAATTGTACAACTCTTTACCAATCATCATCCCACTAAAACGATCCACGTAGTATTCTTTAATTGCTTGATAAATATCTATCTCTTGATCAGAATTAACAATATATACACCTTTGGCAATACTAGAAACAATTTCCTCTTTTTCTAATCTGTTTAGTATTTTAAGTAACGTCTTATATGGAACCAATGAGAATCGATGATTTTGTTCATACTGAACATCAAATATATGTCCTTGATTTTGGCTACAAAACTCTCTTAATGTTTGCGTATAGTTCATGATTTCACCCTCTTTATCTATATTATATCTTATTATGTCGACATTTGAAATGGTTTACTCGACATTGTCGACTTTTTTCTAAACGATTAAAAATCCCCGAAACCTGCCTATAGAGGGGAAAACATAAAAAAGACATCTTGTATTGGATACAAAATGTCGACTTTTTAAATATGGGTTGAATGACCTATTTTGATACAATTTTACACCCCTAGCAGAAATTTTTACACCCCCACCCTAAAAAATTACACCCCTAAATTATGGCTTTGTTTAGAGGTTTTATTTTAGTAGTAATTTTTATGTGTCAAAATAGGGTATTCCACTTTCTGCTTAATGTGAGGTATCGAACCCCAATCCATTAATACGTGTTAATCATCTCAAATACTTTTAGTCACAGTTCCTTCAAAATTCTATTTACTCTATATGTACAGTCTTTGATTCGATTTTCATTTTTTCTCCAATCGTTTGATAGCGGAAAATATATTCCATCCTTTACTTTTTTTCCTAAATCCCATTTACCTTCCTCTATTTGATTATCTAGTAGCCAATCTTTAACAAATTGCAGTTTATGTTTTTGTCTATCGTATTTCATTAACATCTCTACCGCACCTAAATATTTGCTTGCATTCTTATGTGCAAATTCATTAGGTGTGTCAAGAAGCTTTGATGTGTTTACATAATAGACCCCACCTTCATTATTCAAAACATAATCAAAGAATACATTTTCTGTCTTTAAATCAAGCTGATTAGCTAAAAGAGATAAATTATAGAATCTAGACATTGCAGAGATCAATGGCTTTTTTTCATAGAAACCAAAAACTTCCTTACAAATTACAATAAAATCATCTAGATTGTACTTTCCTGATTTAAACGTATACTGAGTGATTGTTATCCATTTATCTCTTATCTTTAGTGCATGAGTATTCGTTTCATCAAAACGTAGAATCCAGGTAGCAAGCATAAGATCTACAAAGTCTTCCCAATGTCTGTGTTTTTCTTTATAGTCAGGAATATCCCATTCTCGAAGCAAACACTTTTCTAGGTAATCTACAGCTTTCTTAATCGGTTTATCCTCAATAGTATATCCTAGTATTTCTAATCTGCGCAATGCTTGCTCTGTAGTGTGTGGATACTTTTTGGGTTCACTTAATGAATGGAAATAACTCCAACCCCCATCTTCTCTTTGCTCTTCTATAAGTTTTTTCGCCCATATACTATCTTTATACATAACCGTCCTCCTATGATCGTATTCATAGAATATTATACAATATAAAGCTAAGAAAATCTCTCAAAATTTGTAATCGTGTATATTCATTTCAATTGTAATCGTGTAAATCCATTTTAAATCGTGTATTTCAAAATGTAATCGTGTAGCGCATGTCAATTTACTACTGTTTTTTGTATCAAAACAGGTCGTTCTCTACCTATTGAGTTACCTATTTTAACACAACACTGAAAACTAGAAATGTCTTAATAAAGACAAAAAAAGCCTAATACCTAATTCGTATCAGACTAATGCTTTGCTAATGGAGCAGGTGAAGGGAATCGAACCCTCATAATCAGCTTGGAAGGCTGAGGTTCTACCATTGAACTACACCTGCTTATTGACGCAAAAATATGATAACATAAACTAGTAAATAATGTCAACTATTATTTATCATTTTTTTCGATAACTCTAAGTTTAGCACTATGTGCCCTGTTATTATCAGAAAGTTCTGTTTCTTGGGCTGTAACTACTTTTCTCGTCACAAGATTAATTAGAGGTGTTTCATCAGGTATTATAGCCAAACCCTTTGGTATTTCAATCGTTGATAAACGTTTGAACAATTGCTTTACAATCCTATCTTCTAAAGAGTGGAAAGTTATTACGGCTAACCTACCATTTGGTTTTAATAAATCAATTGCTTTAATAAGGGATTCTTCTAAGATTTCTAATTCTTGATTTACTTCAATTCTAATTGCTTGAAAGACTTTTTTAGCTGGATGACCCTTTTTATTAAGTTCTTTATTAGGCATTGCTTCTTTGATTATGTCTACTAATTCAAAAGTTGTTTTTATCGGTTTCAAAGTGCGGTGTTTAATGATGTTTTTGGCTATTAAACGAGCAAATTTTTCTTCTCCATACTCAAAAAAGATTTTAATTAAATCTTCAAATGAATAATTATTTACTACATGATAAGCGGCTAGGTTTGCTTGTTGGTCCATCCGCATATCTAAAGGAGCGTCAAATCGGTATGAGAACCCTCTTTCAGGCATATCAAATTGAAATGATGATACACCTAAATCAAAGATTATGCCGTCGACTTCGTCTACACCTATTTCTGCTAGTTTCTCTTTAGCATTATAAAAGTTTGCGTTGATGGCTTTAAAGTTCTTGTATGTTTTTAACCTTTCAGAAGCCTTTTCAATCGCAAATATATCTTGATCAAAACCATATAACTTACCTTTATCAAGTAAACTTAAGATAGCTTCTGAATGTCCGCCACCACCTAAGGTCATATCAACATATATACAATTTTTATTTATATTAAGGAGTTCAATTGTTTCATTCAATAAAACAGGGATATGTTTTTCCATAATTTACACCACCGAAATTATTATATCATAAAGGCAAAAGAAAAACGTTGAAAATTCAACGTATCTTTTCTTTTATTCAGCTGCTTCTTTTTCTGGTTTTGGTTCAACAACCAATTTACCTTTGTAGAATCCACATGATTTACAAACTTGGTGAGATAATGTTAATTCACCGCAATTAGGACAAACAGCCATTGCTGGAGCATGTAACTTGAAATGTGTTCTTCTTTTTCTTTTTTGTGTTTTACTAATTCGTCTTTGTGGTACTGCCATGTTAATACCCTCCTCACTTCTTTAATTTAGCAAATGGATTATTTACTTCTTTTTCTTCTTCTGTTAGTTTAGTGATTTCATCATGATAATCATTATAGGCATCTTCAGAAATTACTCGCATAGGTTTTTCAACTAATATCTCCGAGAAAATATATGGTTTCAAATCAATGGTTATACCGTCGATTACATGAGTGTCATCATCAATGAAACTAAGTGAAAAATTAATCTGTGAATGAAAGTTTAAAGGAACTTCTATCTCTTTTAATGTTATCGAACAAAGCATTATAAGAGTTGTTTTAATGTCTAGATTGAAACTAAACATTTCTTCAGTTTGAAAGTACTCATAATCGCCAGAAACGTCAGTTTCTAAGATGTCGATTAGATCTTCAAATTCTTTACTTAAGTAAGGTCTTAAGTCAAGTTTAGCCTGAATGAAATTCTCATTGTTTGCTTTCTTAATAAGCTCATGAATTGTCCATTTCAATTTCATCACCTCATCACAGCATATCAATTATACTTTTTAATAGTTTAAATGTCAAGAAAAAAATCCACTAAACTAGAGATTTAAAAAGACAATTTTGTTTGCATTATTTAAGAAATGCGTTATAATTGAAATCGTCATGGAAAGGATTGAGTAAAATGGATGAAATCTTAGTTATAAAAGAGAAAATCAGCAAGATCATCGACCCTAGCACAAATCAAACACTAGAAGAAAACGATAGCGTTAAACATGTTGGTGTTGATGAAAACAATACTGTTATAATGATTATTGAAGTCGGTGAAAAAGATCAAAACACCACTAAACAAATTACAAGAGATATCGCAAAAGTTGTTAAGTTAGAACTTGGTTATGCAGGAGTCAAAATTGAGTTTACTAAGAGAAAAACAAGAAACAAAGAGGCGAAGACTTTACTTATCGCTTCAGGCAAAGGCGGAGTTGGAAAATCAACTGTAACAGCTAATTTAGCGTACGCTTTAACAAGACTTGGTAAAAGAGTTGGGATTATTGACGCCGATATCTATGGAGCTAATATGCCAAAGATTTTCAATGCGACAAATCATAGACTTATGGGTGATGCTAACGGGAAAATTTATCCGTTTGAAAAGGATAGTATCCAAATGGTTTCCACAGAGTATTTAGTGGATGAAAAGCGAGCTTTAATGTTAAGGGGTCCAATGTTAGGGAAGGTATTAAAACTTTTCTTTGAAGATACGCTATGGAGCGAAGAAATTGATTATTTCTTAGTCGATTTACCTCCAGGAACAGGCGATATCATGATGGACTTAAAGAATTATTCTGAAGATGCTAAAATGGTTATCGTAACAACGCCTCAAGAAAGCGCTGCTCATATCGCTATCAAGGCTGGTTACGCAGCTAAAGATTTATCACAGGATGTTATTGGCGTAATCGAAAACATGTCTTACTATGAAGTAAATAATGAATTTCATTATATATTTGGAAAAGACGGTGGAAAAAAAGTAGCTGACGAATTATTGGTTGAGTTGCTAGCCACTTTACCGATAACTAAGTATGATAAGATAATTGCTGAAGAAACAGAGATGCCAGGAATAATTTATTTGAATTTAGCTAAAAAAATAATCAAATTACTATAATAATTAAGAACTCCTTAACCAATATGGAGTTCTTATTTTTTATTTCACAGTAATCTGTTGTACTAACTGAAGTGATTGTTTAAACTCAAAAAATTTGTTTTTATAAATAAGAGCATCCTTATAACGATTCTTTTTAGATAAGAGTTTCGAGATGCTTTCTGTAATTATTTCAACAAAGAATAAGTTTTGATTATCAAAAGCGAAATCTAGACAGTAGTTAATCAAGAGTTCTTTTATCAAAAGTTCATTATTGTCTTTTAATGCTTTTAATAGTCTGGCAAAATCAATTTTTGATTGTTTAAGATAGTGTAACTTCTGAAGTTTGTCAAGAACTTCTTCTAGTTGATCAATCTTTGAGTTACGTAAAAAATATCTTCCTTTTATAAAAAGACCTAAAAGATAATGATCAGCTTCAGATTCTAAGTGGTCGAGAAAAACCTTTGGATTTTTTGATCTTGATGCCATAATTACCAAGTAATAGTTCTTCAAATCTGGGTTTAGATTTATAATTTTATTTGGTATTAAAACACCTAAATCATAATTGCCTTCATAAACAGTAAATATGTCTTTCCAAATGAAGAACTCGTTGATTCGGCTTATGTTAGAGTACCTATTAAATATCTGTTGAGCTGTAAATCCCGATTCCATAGCGATTGTATTTAAGTGTAGATTTCCGTAGGTTAAAAATTTGGCATAGTTAAACAATGCATATAATTTATCTATACTATAAAGATTATTTGCAACGTTATCAAGAATAAATCTTGAATTTTTAAAATCTTTGACAGCTAAATTGTAATAACTGGAAAAAACTAAAAAAACTGAGAAACCATAGTCTTCCAAAATTGAAATATAACGAAATATCTCATTATGTACCAAAGTAGCTTTTTGCAAATCATCAATTAACAGATAATATCCCAGCTTAACTATTTGCAAAAGTATAGCAAAGTCATATGGCTTGATTTCATTGAAGAGTTGCTCATATCCTTCAATATCTCTATAAAAAAATAGATCTACAGCTGTTTCTAAATGTTCTAGCATCTCATTAGGGAAGGAAATCTTGTCCGTAGGGATGTGCATTCTCTCCATTAAAAGATATAAGTGTTCTTGATTGACATCAATTTGATTGTTTTCAATCTTGGATAGGTAAGTATTAGAACAAATACCAATAGCCACTGCTTCTTGAGTCATCTTTAACTCAATCCTTTTTTTCTTTAAAATCTGACCAACTCCCTTTAAATAATTTTGGGCAATTTTCTCTTTTCTTCTTGTAATCTCGTTTAGTAACTTAGTCTGCATAAATTTTCCTTTCATTTTTTTTATTTTTAATTGCATTGGTGCAATTATAAAGGAAATTTTCGCAAATTGAAAGATTTTTTTATTGAAAAAATTCATGTTTTAAAAAACCAAACCTCAAATATTGGCTATATTTAGGTAAAAAAAACCGGAAATTAATCAATCTCCGGATACTTGCAATATTCAATTATTGGGCAATTTTTGCAATTTGGTTTTTTGGCGGTACAAAAGTATCTGCCAAAATGGATCAACTTATGATGGAGAGGAATCCATAAATCTTTTGGATATAATTTCATTAATTTATCTTCAATGATTTTTGGAGTTGAACCTTTCTTTGCAAAACCTAAGCGAATAGATACACGGGATACATGTGTATCCACAGCTATTCTCGGAATATGATGCATTTCGGCAAGATAAACATTAGCCGTTTTTCTACCTACTCCCGGCAAAGATTCGAGTTTATCCTGGTCATTAGGTATAGCACCATTAAAGTCATCTAAAATCTTGTTAGTCAATAGATGGAGGTTTTTAGCTTTGTTTCTAAAAAGTCCGAGATGTTTTAGAGAACTTTCTAAATCTTCGATTGGAGCAACAGCAAAATCATTGATTGACTGATACTTCACGAAGAGTTTTTCAGTAACTTTATTTACTGACTGATCAGTTGTTTGAGCGCTTAGCATTATTGCGATTAATAGTTCATAGTCTTTGCGGTAGTTAAGTTCGCAACTTGCATTAGGAAACAGTTTTGTTATTTCATCATAGATAGTAAGAGCAGTGTCTTTTTTTGTCATGATTCTAAGAAGTCCTTCAATACCTTAGATTTCTTCTTTGTGGTCTTTCTCATCTTCACATCTTGATTGACTTGGCGCTTTTTTAAAAGAACTCCGTCCAAATAAGAAATTGAATAACGATGTGCTTTAATGGCTTGAAAAACTGCTTCTTTAATGTCCTCTTTAGTATATTTATACTCATGAACCCATTTGATGATTAACTCAACTTCTAATGGCTTAAGTTGTTTTTGAAAGTTTCTTTCTAACAACTCCACAACTTCATCTTCTAAAGTATCATATGAAGCTTTGGATGTCATCACTTCATCCATGACTTTCATTTGATAAAACTCAAGGGTTTTACGGTAAGTCAAATCAATGTCAAAACTTTCCTTTTGCTTGCCATTTTGGCCTTTAACTAAAGCGAAATTCAAATATTTTTTCTTCATCAGTTCATCCATTAGAGTGACTGCGTGTTCTTCTGTTATCATTAATTTTTTGGTTAAAATCTTTGGAGTAACAAAATCTGTCCCCTTAATTTTCAACATATTTAATTCCATTAAAAGAAAGGCTTCAAGTTCTGTTAAGCCTAATTCTTTATATGTATTCTTCAGTAATTTATCAAAATCAACAATTCCTTCAGAAATCATTTTCTTCAATATTAAAACTTCCATAAAATCAACCTACTTAACTATATTTTTTTGTTAGCTAGTTTTTGTAAAGCAGCAAAAGCAGCATTCTGTTCAGCTTCTTTTTTGCTTTTGCCTTTGCCATCGCCCATATTAATTGTATCATCCATAAAAACTCTAGCAATAAACTCTTTATCATGGGCTGGTCCTGATTCAAAAATAATTTCATATCTCAGACTGCGTTTATCTGATTGCAACAACTCTTGAAGTTTACTCTTATAGTCGTTATCTTCTTTATGAAGGTTCTTGATAATTACCGGAAAGACTACTTTTTCAACTATTTTATACACTTCTTTTATCCCTTTGTCTACATAAACAGCACCTAAAAACGCTTCAAATGCATCTGCAAGAACAGCTGGTTTTTCTCTACCACCTGAAAGTTCTTCACCTTTTCCTAAAAGCAAATAATCTCCTAGATTAAAAGATTTAGCATAGTTATAAAGAGCGTCTTCACATACTTCTTGCGCTCTTTTTTTAGTCAATATACCTTCTGATTCAGGTATATGGTCATACAAAAACTTACCAACAACTAAATCTAGTACTGCATCACCGATAAACTCTAATCTTTCGTTACTTAAACAATTGTTTTCATTGGCGAAAGATGAGTGAGTCATAGCTCTAATTAGCAGTTGGAAGTTATTGAAGTTCAAGTTGAACATCATCTCCAAATCTTTGATACTTTTACTCATCTTCTAAATCCTTTTGACTCTCAACATATTCTTGGACGGTTTCAAATACTCTTTCCCTACAAATGTTAGCGGCTTGACGAATTCCATTATAAAATCCGTAAGCTTTGGAAGCACCTTGTGCTTTGATTACAGGTTTATAAAGGCCAAAAATGACAGCTCCGCCAATTTCTTCAGCTGATACATGTTGTTTAAATTTTATAAGATTTTTCTTAGCCAAAAGCGCACCAATTTTTCCTAAGAAACTTGAAGTTAAATGTTTCTTTAACATTGATGCTAAACCTTTAGCTGCACCTTCAATAGACTTCATTACTATGTTAGCTGTAAAACCGTCGCTGATTAGGATATCGCAAGGAGGATCAAAGATAACTTTTGGTTCCACGTTACCGTAGAAGCTAAATAAATCAGTTTCTTTAAATAACTTAAAGACTTCTTGATCAAACTCTCTTCCTTTACCGTCTTCAGTACCTATATTAATCAAACCAACTTTAGGATCTTCGATTTTTAAAACTTTTTGAGCATAAATTTTAGCAAAATATGCTTGTTGAAGCATATATTCAGGTTTGATGGTAAGATTAGCTCCAGCATCTAAAAGAATTGTCTGTCCACCATCTGCGCGTGGTATTAAAGGTGCAATTGCTGTTCTTTTAAACCCTTTCATCCTTCTTACTAATAGATGCGCGCCTGCAATTAATGCCTGAGTAGCACCACTTGATACAACTGCATCATTTTCTTCTAATCTAAGGCTTGATAAAGCAACTACCATTGATGAATCTTTGTGAGTTTTAATCGCTTGGATTGGATTTTTTTCTCCCATAGGAATTGCGTATTTTGCGTCAATAACATTGATTCTTGTTGAATCAGTTAAATATTGCGCAATAATATCTTTATCGCCATAGAGATTAATCTCGATATCATCTATTTTTTTTATAGCGAGCATAGCTCCTTGAATTTGTTCTTTTGGGGCATAATCGCCACCCATTGCGTCTATCCCAATTCTAATCATACATAACACCTCTTCCTTATAAAAGTATATCATAATCTAATCTAAATTATAAGATTCAATTGATTTTAAACATTCATTTGTTAGTTTTCTTGATATTGAATCATCGCTTTCAATGACTCTCTTGGCATCTGAAAAAGCTTTTTCTCTAATTTCCTCATCCGTAATTATATTAGCAAACTTAAAATTAGGAATTCCAGACTGATTTTTACCGAACACTTCACCAGGTCCCCTAAGAGATAAATCAAATTCAGATATAATAAAACCATCATTAGTTTTTTCAAGTATACCTAAGCGTTCGTTATCTTCTGGAAAATTGTCGACTATCAAATAACAGTAAGCTGATAAATCGTTTCTACCGACTCTTCCTCGCAACTGATGAAGTTGGGCTAATCCAAAAGCATTAGCATTGAAAATTAACATCGTCGTGGCATTACCAACATTTACTCCGACTTCCACAACGGTTGTGGATACTAATATTTTAGTCTCATTTCCATAGAAATTCTTCAAAGTATCAGTTTTCTCAGTGTCGCTCATTTTACCATGTAAGATATCAATTTTGGCGGTAGTAAACCTTCTAGAAAGCATTTTAAATGCTTCTTCTACCGAGATATTGGTTCTTGTTTCAATATCTTGTATCAGAGGACAAATAACATATATTTGATGGTTGTTTTTTAGTTCTTTATCTATTTGCTTATAAGCTGTCTCTAAACTTTCAAAAGCCAGGACTTCAGTGTGGATATTTTGCCTGTTACTAGGTTTTTCTTTAATTGATGACACGTCAGTATTTTCAAATAGAGATATTGCTAAAGTTCTTGGAATTGGGGTTGCGGTCATCATCAGAATATCAGGGTTTATTCCCTTTTCACGGATAATCTTCCTTTGTTCGACACCAAATCTTTGTTGCTCATCGATCACTACAAAGCCAAGATTTCTAAAACTTAGTTCTTCGTTTAAGAGGCTATGAGTACCAATTACTATATCAATATCGCCTTTTGTAATATCTTCAAGGATTCTTCTTCTATTATTTGTTGATGTATCGCTGGTAAGCAATTCTACTTTTACACCTTCAGGTTGAAGTAGTCTTCTAAATGTATCGAAGTGTTGATTTGCTAGAACTAATGTTGGTGATAAAATTGCTACTTGCATTTTTGAGGTAACTATTGCGTAGGATGCTATGATTGAGACTATAGTTTTACCCGAACCAACATCTCCTTGCAACAAACGATTCATTCTTGTATCTTTCTTGAAGTCCATGAAAATTTCATTGGTTGCTTGTTTTTGATCATCAGTGAGTTCAAACGGAAGTTTTTTGATAAAATCTCTTATTATATTTATATCGTAGTTTTTTTTAGGTGTGGTAATCCTAGAGTTGATCTTCTTAATGAGCTCAATTCTAATACCAAACTTAAGAAACTCCTCGTATATAAACCTTCTTTTGACTTGATTTATCTCATCAATGGTCTTAGGTTGATGGATAATTCCAATAATCTCATTGATATTTTTGAATCGTTGTTCATTTTTAACGAATTGCGGGATATCATCTTCGATACTAAAGTCATTCTTTAAGATATTACTTACAACTGTACTGATTCGATGCTCTGTAATGTCATGCAAGCCATAGATTGGTTTTATACCAGCTTTAAAGTTATCATAAAGGACCAGATTACTTGCTGTAAAGTTATTATAATTTTTGGCGAATTTTCCTGTAGCCACAATAAATGTTCCGATATTTAGAGAGTGTGTCAAGAATTCTCTATTAAAGATTGACAATTGAAACTTATAGTTATTTGTTTCACATTTAAATTGTAGTTTTGTTAATCTCTTTCTGATATATATAAGTTGTGGTTTACTTATGATTAGGCATTTCAAAGTAAGTTGCTTGTTAATCTCTTTACTCGCAATATTATCTATTTTGTTTATCTCGTATTTTTTTGGAAAACATAATAACACATCTTGAATAGATGTGATATTTATTTTATTCAGTTTATCAAGTGTGGTTTTTCCAACACCATATACATCTTTTAAAAGCATTTATGTACCCTTTAGAAAATAGATTTGTTTATATTATATCATTAAGATTTCTTTTTTTATGCTGGTTTTTCATATGCTTAAAAAAAAATAAAAAAGAGTGTCACTAGGACACTCTATAATTTTTATTCTAAAGAAATAATGTAAGAGTAAATATCTTGACCACCATTGATTACATCAACTTCTAGTCCGAACTCATCTTCAATAAAATCTACCAACTCATCAACTTCTTTTTTGTCAACTCCGGAACCATACATAATTGTAATGATTTCTGATGTTTCATCAGCCATATTTTTAACCAATGTTTTTGTGACTTCAGCTCGTTCTTTATGAGTAGTAATGATTTGACCGTCAAGAATACCCATAAAATCATCTTTAGCGATATCGATACCATTATTCTTAGAATCTCTAATTGCAAAAGTAACTTCACCAGTCTTGACTTTTGTTAGATATTCGCTCATTTCATCAATGTTGCTTTCGATTTCTTGAGTAGCGTCAAACATTGTTAGAGCTGAGTAACCTTGTGCCACTGTTTTTGCCTTTAATACATACACATCTTTATCTTCAATCATATCTCTTGCTGTTTCGGCTGAAAGCATTACGTTTTTATTGTTTGGAATAATGATAATGTGGTCGGCATTGATTTGTTCAACAGCTTTGATAAAGTCTTCTACTGATGGATTCATGGTTTGACCACCATCAATGATGTAATCACAACCCATTTCAATAAAAGTTTCTTTTAAACCTTTACCATTTACAACAGCAACGATTGCATATTTTTTCTTAATTCTTGGAGCTACAGAAGCTGAATGATCATGACCGCATTCACATTCATCTTGAAGATCAGCTTCTTGATGAATCAACACTTCAGTGTGTTGAAGATTCATGTTCTCAATTTTCAAGTTTACAAAGAATCCAAAATGTTGAGCTAAATTAAGTGCATCACCAGGAGTTTGTGTGTGGATATGAACTTTCAAGATGTTTTCATCTTGAACAACAACCAATGAATTACCTAAAGGTGAAATCATATCGATAAAATCTTTTTGTGAGAACTCACTCATTTTTTCAATTTGCATGATAAATTCAGTACAATAACCGAAATCTTCACCTTCAGCATGTTTATAGTTTGTCAAGTCAACTTTATAATCAGATGATGGTTCAACTTTATCTGCATAAGTCTTTCCTAACAAAGCATCTCTCATACCTTCAACAATTTCAATAAATCCAGCACCACCAGAATCAACAACACCTACTTCTTTTAAAACTGGTAAAAGATCTGGAGTTCTTTCTAATGAAGCATATAATTCTTTAATATAAAGTTCAAATAATTCTTCAAAGTCTTCAACGTCTTGGTATACTGAGATTGCTTCATCAGCGCCTTCTCTTGATACCGTAAGCATTGTTCCTTCAACTGGATGGATAACAGCTGAATACGCTTGTTCAACACCGCTTCTTAAAGCGTGTGAGAATACTTCAACATCAACTTCATCCTTATCTAATAATCCTTTTGCAATACCGCTAAATAATTGAGATAGGATAACACCGCTGTTACCTCTAGCTCCCATTAACATTCCTCTTGATAAAGCTTTAGCTACTTTACCAATAGATTTTTCTTCTGATTCTCTGATTGCGTTAGCTCCCGCTGACATGGTAGCCGACATGTTCGATCCAGTGTCTCCATCAGGTACAGGGAACACATTTAAATCGTTTATTCTGTTCATATTGTTTTTCAGTTTCACACTACCATTAATAATTAAATCTCTAAATAATTTACCGTCCAATAAATTTGTAGACATAGTTAATAACTCCTTAATTTTTTTTGGATGTTTCGTTTTTCGACTAATTTTATGCTCAAAAAAAGCAATAGCATTATAACATAAGCATTTAGAAAATGCAATTATTTTGAATATAGCGAGCGTTATCATAAAATTAAATATTTTTTTCTTGCAATTTTATGTATATATGATAAAATAGTAATGCTGAAATCTTTAGAGGAAACGGAGTGATATCATGCCTAGAGTATGCAGTGTAACAGGTAAAAAATTTATGACTGGTAACAACCGTTCACATTCTTTGCACGCTACAAGAAAACAATGGAAAGCTAACCTGCAAAAAGTCAGAATTATCGATGAAGATGGTCAAGTAAAACGAGTTTACGTTTCTGCTAGAGCATTAAAAGCTGGTAAAGTACAAAGAGCTTAAATTTTAACCTAATAAAATAGGAAAAGCAGATTAATTCTGCTTTTTTCTTTTTTCTTAACTAAATGTTACTTCATAATTTTGAGGCACTGGGTTGTATTCAAGATCGATATCATCTAATTCATAGTAGTAAATTGTAACACTATCTCCAGCTTCAAAATTATTGTAAATATATTCAAAATATCCTTGCTCATCTTCAATTAATACATCATTAATTCTGTAAATTATATCTCCACTTTTAATTGGAGTGTTATATAGAGTTTGCATTACAATAATATCATAAACCATTAAGCCATAATCAATTCCTGATGGCAAGTCCAAGGTTAAAGAATCAGTTCTTCTGGTTCCATTAATAATTAAGTTTTTGACTGAAACCGTGCCATTATTATAGTAATTTTGAATTTCATAATATAAAGCGCCTAAACGTGGCATGATTGTATTTGCTGTTAAAGTATTGTTTTCGATTCTTTCAATAATTCTTTTAACCAAATCAATTGGTATCGCAAAACCCATACCTTCAATACTAGTGTCAGCTAGTTTTGAAACGTTAATACCTATAACTTCACCGGCTAAATTATAAATTGGCCCTCCACTATTACCAGGGTTTATCGCTGAGTCATGCTGAATATAATCGATATACTCATTTGTATCGATTTTTCTTTCTAACCCTCCGATAATTCCTAAGGTAACTGAACCAAAGAAGTTTAAACCGGAAGGATTACCTGATGATAAGACAAATATGCCTTTTGTAAGATTTGAACTAGTTGAAAGGCTAGAAATAGTAATACCAGTTTTGTCTTGAGCTTTAAATCTTAAGATTGCAATATCCACTTCTGTATCATAACCAATAAGGTTAGCTAAATATTCGCTGGAATCGCTGAATGCTACAGAAAAATTATTGCCTTCTTTCACAACGTGGTGATTGGTAATCAAGTAATAATATTCTGTTAATTCATCATAACGATAAACTACTCCCGAGCCTACGCCCTTTGCTTCATCGTCAAGATATGATACAACTCCTAAAACTGAAGAATCGGCAATCTGAATAACATCAAAAAGCTGTTGTTGAAAGTCATCCACATAAACTGAAAATTCTGTTTGTTCAAGTAGTTCGTTAACTTTATCAGTTACTTCTTGATAAATGTCTTCATAGAACTGGGAATTAACATCAGAAATTATTTCATTATAAAGTTCTTGATAAATGTCATCATAAACATCTTGATAAATTTGATCGATCAAATCTTGATAATCGTCATAATAATAGATTTTTTCAGCATTAGTGTCCGTAACTGGTGCGGTTTGAGTTAGATATGTTGAACTTTGAGATTCTGTAGTTTCACCATAAACGGAAATTGTACCAAAAGCAAATACAAGAATTAAAGCAAAAAATATTGTTAATTTTTTCATTGTATCGCCGCCTTTAATTCAACATCATTGATAGTTATAGTTTCATTATTCCTAATAATGACTATATCAATTACATCACCAACTCTATAGATTGAAAACTCTTCTACAAACTGAGTGCTTGAGTCGATTATCACATCACCGATTTGGATTACTATGTCTCCTGGTTGTAATAATCCCTCCATAGTTTTATTTGCTTCAACTTCTAAGATATAAAAACCTTTTTCAATGCCAGCTGGCAATGTTATCTCATTGGCTGTGAAATAACCTAGATTATTCTTAATATCAACAAATCTAATACCAAGAACAGGTTTTTGCATTGAATATCCAAACTCTTCAATGTCAGTGACAATAGCTTGTACTAAAGATGATGGAATTGCGAATCCCATTCCTTCTATATTGACAGCAGTTAACTTAATGACGTTGATACCAATTAGTTCTCCATCCAAGTTGAATAGTGCTCCACCACTGTTTCCTGAGTTGATAGCTGCATCATGTTGGATATAGCCGACGAACATATCGTTGACACCATCATTATCTATATCAAAATAACGTTTTAATCCGGAAACAATCCCTAGAGTCATAGAACCGAAATAATTGAATCCTGAAGGATGTCCGACCGCAACAACCATTTCACCCTTTTTCAAGATGTCAGAATCGCCAAATTCGGCTACAGGATATTCGTTTTCGCTAAAAAAGTAAAGCACTGCAATATCTACAAGTGTATCTACACCACGGTTAATTGCGGATATTTCAGTACCGTCTTCAAAAACCACTGTGAAAGAAACACCTTGTTCAACAACATGATTGTTAGTAACTACATAATACTTATCATCCACGTGCTTATAAATTACACCTGATCCAGTAGCTACAATTACACCATTTGCATTTAGTGATCTGACTCCAACAACCGTTGTAGCTTCTGAGGCTTCAAGAGATAATATCATATCAACTACAGTTTCAGCTGATACTGTGATATTCCCATTCTCTATTTCTTGTAAAAGAGTTGAAATTACTGAATCATATAAAACTTGAAATCTTTCTTCAGATATATCTTTGATCACTTCATTCTTAACGTCTTCATATAATGATTCGTAGATTCTTTCATATAAATCTGAGATTATTAGTCCTTCATTTATAGTATTAGACCCTGTAGTAGGGACAGGTGGTCTTGTTAAGTAAGTCCTAGTAGGTGTTTCTATCGGATCAAAAAGTCCATTGCAGCCAACTAAAACTGTAAATACTAAAAAGACTGTAAAAAATAGTAGAATTTTTTTCATGTTTGTACCTCCTTAAAGGTTAATTAATCTGCATTACTGTTTATCGTCACTCATAATTACCAAGAGTTTACCTTTATTAAAATCAACTTGACCGCTTCCTTCATTAGATACGCAAAGCGAATCGTTAGTACTTAAGTAATAGCTATCTAAGTCGAATTTAAATCCTTTTAGAGTTAGTTCATATACATCCTCGATAGCAAAAAAGGATATATACTTCTTAAAATTCTTAATTTGATGTTTGCCTTTTGATAACAAATAGATATAGTGTGAGTTATCTTTCATCGAAAAATTATATTTCGATATCAGATTGAGGTTGGCTAAGAAATGATCTATTCTACCGCCAATGCCCCCATAAACTTCGATCGAATCGTAATCCATATTGTTATAAATATAGTCTAGTGCAAAAGCTAAATCAGTCATATTTTTATTAATGTCTAAATTAATAATTTTGTTGGATTTTAATTTGATTTTTTCAATTAGATTTTGATTAATCGAATCAAAATCACCAACTGCTAAATCAATGTTTTTACTCAAGTCTAGAAGATATTCTAATCCAGAATCAACACCCACCAAATACTCATTAGATTCTTCAAAGTATAATTTTTTAAAATCGTAGGTGTTAGGACCACTAAAAATCTTGATTTTCTTAGACATTTTCTAAGTCCTCGATTAGAGATTGCCTATCTTTCTGGTTGAATAAAAATGATCCGACAACTATGACATCACAACCTGAATTCTTTACTGTTTTGGCGGTTTCTAGATTTATGCCACCATCAACTTCAATCAAATAATTATAGTTAAAATTTGCTCTCTTATCAGCCAAATATTTGATCTTGTCAGCTGATTCAGGAATGAACTTCTGTCCGCCTTTTCCTGGTTCTACACTCATTATCAATATCAAATCTAAATCAATAAGAAATGGATCTAAGACTCTAACATCAGTATCTGGTTTAATTGATATCCCGACTTTGGTATTAGTTGCTTTAATAGCTTTAATTAGGTTAAAAATATCATTAGTTGCTTCATAATGAAAAGTAATTAAGTCAGCTCCTGCAGAAACGTAGTCACTGTAGTAATCTTCTGGATTTTCAATCATTAAGTGAACATCAAAGAATTGGTGGCTATAAGCTTTGATTGTTTTGACAAGTCTATGATCGTAAGTTTTATTTGCAACAAACTTTCCATCCATCACATCAAAATGTAACCACCTAGCCGTTTTGACTGAAATTATTTCTTCTTTAAGTTTAGTGAAATTTGAACTTAAGAATGATGGTGAACAAATCATTTGGTATCCCTCCGATATATTGGTTTTTGTTGCTTTATTTCATTAAAAATTAGTTTGTAGTTATCATATCGTTCTTTTAAGATTTCTTCATTTTCATATGCTTTGATAACCGCACACCCTGGTTCATGAATATGCGTACATTCATAAAACTTACAGTTTGAACTTAACTTAAAGAAATCTGGATAATAAAACTTAATTTGATCAGCTTGATAATCGATGAATTCTAGTTTGGAAAACCCTGGAGTATCAGCTATGTAACCTTCTCCAAAAGTTATAAGTTCAACATGTCTTGTGGTATGTTTTCCTCTACCTAAAGCTTCAGAAATCTCATTGGTTTCGATGTTTAAACTTGGATCAATGGCATTTAATAGCGATGATTTACCAGCTCCGGTTTGTCCCGCCAAGACATTTACCTTGTTTTTTGTTATCTCTAGTACTTCATCTCTTCCTTCTAGCGTCTTTGCGCTAAAATATATTACTTTATAAAATTTTTCGTAATAATTTATCTTAGACTTTAGGGCCTTAAATTCGGCATTTTCAAGCAAATCTACTTTAGTAATAATTATAATTGGCAAAATAGAGTTAGCTTCAATCAAAGTGAGGAATTTATCTAGTAAAAGAAAACTAAAATCTGGTTTTTTTGCAGAATTTATTAATAATACTTGGTCAACATTTGCAATCATCGGCCTATATAAGTCATTAACTCTTTCTTTTACTTCAATAATAGAGTCTTCATTAAAAACAACAATGTCTCCAACCTTAGGTTGGATATTTTTATGTCTAAAAATACCAAGTGGTTTTAATGTATACCTTTGTTTTTTATCATCAACGACTGTATATAATCCGCCTATTAATTTAATGATTCTACCTGTTTTTTCCAATCTATATCACCTTTCATAAAACTTAAATATATTATATCACGAAAATCAAATACGAAAACAAACAAAGCGCAAAAAAAAAGAAGGCTAGGCCTTCTTTTGCTAAATACTTTCGTGATGTCTTTTAAAGTAAGCCTGTGGATAATCACATACAGGACAAACATTAGGTGCCTTCTTACCAAAATGCAAGTGTCCACAATTTGTACAAATCCAAACTTCAGAGTCATTATTAGACATAAAAGCTTCATCATTTTTAAGTCTTTCTAATAATGCTTGGTATCTTTCTTCATGTCGTTTCTCGATTTCAGCTACTTTTTCAAAAAGGAAAGCGATTTTCTTAAAGCCTTCTTCTTTTGCTGTTTCAGCGAAACCTTTGTACATGTCAGTCCATTCGTAGTGTTCACCGTCTACTCCATCTTGTAGATTAACATCAGTAGTTGGTATTCCACCATCATGTAATAATTTAAACCAAATCTTACCATGTTCTCTTTCATTGATTGCAGTTTCTTCGAAAAATTCTGCGATTTCTTCGTAACCTTCTTCTCTAGCTTTGGCAGCGTAGAAGGTGTACTTGTTTCTTGCCATTGATTCTCCGGCAAAAGCTTCCATTAAGTTCTTTTCTGTCTTGCTTCCTTTTAAATTCATAATTTCTCCTCCATTAATCTCCAAAAGTTATTCCTATATCTCTGGCCGCATTTACTAAATCTCCATGTGGATTAACAATTCTTGCTCCACCACTTGAAGTTTGACCAGTTTTTCCAGACCCTACAACTTCTTCGATTCTTACCGAATCCATTCTGTCATTTTGGATAATAACCATCCTGCCAAATTCGTTTCTTGCAATCATATCAACAGAATATGCTCCATATTTTGTTCCTAAAACACGGTCAAATGTATTAGTGACCCCACCTCTTTGGATATAACCTAAAGTGGTTACTCTGATATCCTGACCCGTTACTGGTTTAATTACTTTTTCTAGTTTAGCCGCTAAGATATCACCAACACCGCCTAATTTTATTGAATCAGGGCTGTCAGTATCTATTTTCTTGATTGTTACGTCTCCATCAACAGGTTTAGCGCCTTCACTAACGCAGATTATTGTAAATTTAGATCCGCGATTATAACGGTCAAATACTGTTTGAGCAATTGATTTTACGTCATAAGGTATTTCTGGTATTAAGATTACGTCAGCAGAACCTGCTATACCGCCTTCAAGAGCCAACCAACCTGCATTTCTACCCATAACCTCTAAAATCATAACTCGATCGTGAGAAAAAGCAGTTGTATGTAATGCATCTAAGCTAAGCATGATGTGATCTAAAGCTGTTCGGTAACCGAATGTGATTTCTGTCGCTGGCACATCATTATCAATTGTTTTTGGAATACCTACAACATTAACACCTTTTCTCGCGAAGTCTCTTGCTGAAGTTAAGGTTCCGTCTCCACCAATGATGATTAAAGCATCAATATTCAATTTCTTTAAATTCTCAATAGCGACATCAGAAACGTCTTTATATACTACTTTACCTTTTTCATCAACTGTCTTGAAGTTGAATAGATTGTCTTTGTTACTCATTTTCAGAATTGTTCCACCTTGATGGAAAATACCAGCTACAGTCTTTAAATCCAATTTGATGTAATCATTGGTATAAAGACCATGATATCCGCCCATAAAACCGATAACTTCATAGTTATACTTAAGAATGGCAGATTTAACAACCGCTCTAATAACGGCATTTAAACCTGAACAATCTCCTCCTCCGGTGAGGACGGCAATTCTTTTGATTTCCTTTTTCATTTTATTCACCTTTATCCTTTAAAATAAACACTATTATTGTATCAAAATATTGGCTTTTAGTCAATGTTGTAAAAGCGTTTACTTTAGGTTCTTTAAGCGTAATTGACCACATGCAGCATCAATATCAGAACCCATTTCTTTTCGCAATGTAACATTGATTCCTCGCTTAATAAGTTGTTGGTAAAACTTATCTGCTCTAGTTTCATCAGTTTTCTCATAACCAAACTCATTTACTGGGTTATAAGGAATCAGATTTACATAACAGTTAATTCCCCTAATGAGATCACTCAGTTCATTAGCATGACGAATTTCATCGTTGATGCCTTTTAATAAAATATACTCAAAAGTTACTCTTCTTTTAGTAATTTCAAAATAATCTTTTGCTGCTTCGATTACATCATGAATTGGATATGCTTTATTTATTTTCATTAATTTATTTCTTAAATCATTGTTTGGAGCATGTAATGATATAGCCAAATTCGCTTTTATATCTTCTTTTGCAAAATCATATATCTTAGGTACTATACCGCAAGTCGATACTGTGATATGTCTAGCTCCAATTTGCAAACCATGCTTATAATTTATAACTCGAATAAAATCCATAACATTATCATAGTTATCAAATGGCTCTCCAGTTCCCATCACTACGATATGAGATATCTTCACCGAATTGATATTTTGAACAGTAATAATTTGATTAACTAACTCGGCTGTAGTTAAGTCTCTTTGTTTGTTTATCAAACCGGATGCACAGAAACTACACCCCATTGAACAGCCAGCTTGTGATGTTACACAAAGGCTTAATCCATAATCATGTTCCATTAAGACTGATTCAATAATAATACCATCTTCTAATTTAAATAAGAACTTATTAGTTCCTGATTGTGATTCTTGTTTCGTTATAAGTTGCAATGGAGAAAAATCAAAACTTTCTTTAACAAATTCTCTTAATTCTTTAGAAATGTTAGTCATCTTTTCAGAATTAGTTTCATTTAGTTCATAAACCCATTTATAAAGCTGGTCAGCGTTATATGCTTTAAAACCGCTAGAAACTAGCAGTTCTTTTAGACTATTAATACCATAATTGAAAAACTTAAACTTCACTATTTACTCCTCTTTCTTGCTACAACGACAATAGCTAGTAAATAGAATACCACACCACTTACCAAAAGATAAGCAAAATGTACTAAATTAGATAAGAACTCACCATTAACCTGATAGTTTATTCCCAAGAATATTTTCAGGTTATTGTCGATATATGATATATCAACTACTTCACCCATCATCACCTGTCTTAATAATACTCCGGAATGTGATAATGGAAAAATTTTAATGATAGTTTGAACTCCAGTAGGTAGATTACCAATTGGAATATAAATACCAGTTAAAAATCCAATTAATGTCCCAATAATTGAACTTGCTGTACCAAAAGCATTTTGGCTTTTAAGAAAAGACATTATAAAAAATATTAGTGCCGAACTTGAAAAGACTGATAAAAAGATATAGAAAAGCACCTTTAACAAAGCAGGAAATGATAAGATTGTGCCACCGCTAACATAGATGTAAATCTCGCTTAGGATTAATGTTAATAAACTCATTATCAAACCAACAACCATAGCTGATATTACATAAGATAATACTAATTGCCATCTTTTAATTGGAGAAACTTTGAAATCTCTCATTCTGCTTAACGCTGTATCTTCAACCATTATTCCAAAGGCTCCGTTACAAGTTGTGATAGTAGTGACAGAAATTACACCGGCCATAATCCAACTTCGCATAAGTGATGAAGAGATTGTCTGATCATCAATAAATTGATCTACATATCTAGTCATCATGTTTCCTAGGAAAATAACATATAAACCGATAATGATAAATACACCTAAAAGTGAAAAGAAAACTGATACCTTATCTCTAAAATATAGTTTTAGATTACGTTTAACTAAAGCTAATATCATTCTCTTATCTCCTTTCCAGTGATATTGATAAATGCATCATCTAAAGTTCCGTTAAGAACTTGAAATGATTCAATATTATCCTTGACTTCATTAATCAAATCAATGCTTTCTAATGTGTTTTCTAACTTTATTACAAATATATCTATTTGCTTGTCAAACCTTATGTTTTTGGCGGTTAAATACTTCTCTAGTCCAATTGGATTTTTTGGTTTAATCCTTAAGATGTCTTTGGAAAAAGTATCTTTCAAAAATGAAGGTGTACCTTTAGCGACTATCTCACCATTATCAATAATCACAACATAATCAGCCATGTCAGCCTCTTCCATATAATGCGTTGTTAGAAAGACCGTCATGTTTTCTTCATTCTTTAAGCGCATTATGGTGTTCCAAACATTCTTTCTTGTTTGTGGATCTAAACCAGTTGTTGGTTCATCTAGAAAAAGAATTTTTGGTGCGTGTATCAAAGCTCTCGCTATGTCAGTTCTTCGTTTTTGACCACCGGATAACGAACCGTATTTTCGACTTGCTAGATTTTCAATCCCAGTTGTGCTTAAAGCCTTTTCGATTCTTTCTTTTAAGACTTCTTTAGAAAGTTTATAAAAACTACCTCTAACTTCGAGATTCTCTTTAACCGATAACAAAGGGTCTAGAACCCCTTCTTGAAATACTATTCCGATTGAACTCCGAATCTCATCTTCATGTTCTCCCAGTTTATAACCATTGACAACTATTTCACCTTCATCTTTTGTTAATAATGTGGATAAAATATTTATTGTCGTGGTTTTTCCAGCTCCGTTTGGTCCTAAAAAAGCAAATAGACTGCTACCCTCGACATAAAAGTCGATTCCTTTGACTGCTTGAACACTTCCGTAGTTCTTCTTTAGATTTTTAACTTCAATTATTTTGTCCATAGACTCACCTCTAATTCATTCTAATTTTTATTATATCATTTTAAATTATGCAAATTATTGTTTTTTTGTAAAAAATCATAATATTACTTTAAAAAGAAAAAAATATGAGATTTTCTCATATTTTTTAGTTTTTCTTACCAGTTATTCGAATTCTTGGATCAATCACAGTCAATAAGATATCAGCAAAAAGTGAAGTAATCATGATGATACCATAAAGAATGATTCCAATTGCAACTACTACATTTACGTCAATGAATAGTGAAGAATACATTTCCGATTTTAAAACAATGGAATCCAAGAATAAATGTGATAAACCTGAAATATTATAAACAGATTCAATAAAGAAGCTCATCCCCAAAACAAAAACAAATGTTGGAATTATTTGCGGTATAACTGTTATTAAAGAATCTTTTAAAGCGTGTCTAAAAATCGCTTGCTTTCTTGTCAATCCTTTAGCTCTTAAAAGCACAAAATGGTCAGTATTCAAGTTTTCAATTATTTCCCCTCTTACCATTTGTGCAAATTTGCCAATGGGGCCAATCGAAAGTGCGGTAACAGGAATAATTAAACCTTCCAATTGTTTCAGAAAAGGTGCGCTATAATATGGTTCTTGAGGAACCAATAGTTCCCATTTATAACCTACATATATTACCAATAAGAATATTATAATAAAAGATGGTATGGCATTAAAGATCATCGAGAATGCAGATATTATCATGTCTGCAAGTTTATTCTTTTTAACTGCAGCTACAACGCCTAAAAATACACCAAGAGGCACATAGATTATTAATGCAGTAAAATTGTATTTCATCGAAATCATTAATTTGCGTCCCAGCAACTCCCAAACATCTATGCCTTGTGCAGATGTACCAAAATTCCAATCATTAACAATATTCATAAAATAAATCTTGAACTCATACCAAACTCTAGCCCATATTTGTTCGTTTGATAAATTTGTCCATTTGACATACATTGAAAAAGACAGAATTATGTAAGTAAAGGCTAAAACAATTATGATACTCAAAACCATTAAGATAATTCTTTTTAAGATATATTTAAACATTCCTAATCTCCTTAGCAATTTCAACCGAGCATTACTTATTTTATAAAAAACGAAGTTATTAATCAACCATATTTCAAAAAAAACAAAAAAGAAAATGACCCTAAGGTCATTTAACTTCTTAGATTAGCGCCTAAATCCTTACTCAAAGCTAAAATGATTTTTTGAATTTGCTCATCCACTTCTGAGGTCTCAAGCGTTTTTGTTTTACTTGAAAACTTAAGTCTAATCGCAATTGATTTTTGATCCTCAAGTGATTTATCATAGTAAACATCAAATATATCAACCGAACTTAATGTTTTCTTGCTAGCGGTATTGATGCATTCAACAATTTCACTTGCCTTAACATTTTTATTAATATAGAATGCAATATCTCTTTCAATTGATGGGTATTTTGAAATTTCTTGATAAGTAGGATGATTATTAACTGACAACTCTATTACTTTTCTGATATCTAGTTCTAAAACATAGATATTATCAGTTCCTAGTTTATGTTCCTCTTCTGGATGTAGTCTTCCTAGAAAACCGAGTTTAAGATTATTTGCCCATATTTCTGCACTTATACCAGGATGAAGTTTAGCAATTGGCGTTTTGCTTAATGTGAATGTGTAATTTGAAAGCATTAGCTTTTTGAAAAGTGATTCTATAAGACCTTTAAGGTGATAGAAATCAACTGAATTTGAAGGTTTTTGCCATGAAGAATTATCTAATTTACCATGCATGATTAAGGATAATTTTTCGACTTCATTGTCTTCAAAATACGTGTTTGCGATTTCAAAGATAAAAATATCATCGATTTTTCTAGCTTTATTGTAAGATAACACATTTAACAATGAAGGTAATATAGAATGTCGCAAATGTTCCCTTTCTTTTGTTAAGGGATTTAATATCTTTATTGTTTTTGCTTCTTCTTGATCGAAAGCTGTCGCTAATTCATCCGAAACCAAAGAATAAGTTCTAGTTTCGTAGAAACCTCGGTCGACGAAGAAATCTCTGATAACTCTCTTTAAGTTCTGCTTTTTGTTTAAACCTCCTTGAGTCGGAGTAATTGGGATAGTAGTTGGTATTTTATCATAACCGTTAATTCTAACAATTTCTTCAATAATATCCTGATAACTTTCCATTGGTCTTCTTGATGGGACCGTAATTTTAAACTCATCATTTCTAAACTTATTCTTAAAACGTAGTCGATCAAGAATCGCTTCAACTTGCTCCTGTTCAAACATCATTCCTGTAACTGAATTTAATTTTTCTAAACTCAAAGTAATTATCTTCTTTTTATTAGGATTGGTATTATAATAACTTGGTTCACCTACAACAACAGCGTCAGAATACTTAACTAAAAGTTCGCAAGCATAGTTTAGTGCTGGCAATGTCGTCTCAGGATTGACACCTTTTTCAAAACGGCTTGAAGATTCGCTTTTCAAATTTAGTCTTGAGGCAGTTCTTCTTACTTTTACAGGATTAAAGATGGCGCTTTCCAATAACACTGTGGAAGTTTCATTGTCAATTTCAGTTTCTAATCCTCCCATAACACCAGCTAAAGCTATAGGTTTTACTCCGTCTGTAATCACAATATCTCCAGCTATAAGCTTTCTGTTTTCGCCGTCAAGTGTTATTATTGTTTCGTCTTGTCTAGCTTCTCGAACAATTATTTTATCACTGTTAACTTTCTTATAATCAAAAGCATGAAGTGGTTGACCATATTCTAGCATTACGTAATTGGTAATATCAACGACATTATTTATCGGTCTAATGCCTGACGCAATTAAACGAGATTTTATCCAATACGGACTCTCTTTGATTTTAACATTCTCAAGAACTTGACCATAATAAGCTGTAGAATTTTTAGTTTGCGTATAAATACTGACAGGGTTTTCAGTAGCCTCTCTGATAACATTGGGAATATTAAAAGCTATATCAAGGTTTAGCATTGTAGCTGTATCATAAGCTACACCACGCATTGATAATAAGTCAGATCGATTAGCGGTTAAATCGAGTTCTAAAACATAATCATTTAAATGAAGATATTCTAGTGGGTCTTTTCCAACAACGGCATCATCACCTAAAACATATATTCCTTTTTCTGAAGCTTCAAACTCTTGAACTCCTAATTCTTGTAAAGAACAAATCATGCCATTTGATTCAACACCGCGAATTTTTGCTTTCTTAATTTTGAAGTTGCCTGGTAAAACAACACCAGATTTTGCAACAATTACTTTTTGATTTTTAGCCACGTTTGGGGCTCCACAAATTATCTGTAGCTCTTCGTCGCCTACATCAACCATACAAACACTTAATTTATCCGCATCCTCATGTTTTTTCAAAGATTTGACATGTCCGATTACTAAGCCGTCAATATCAACAAGCTTTTCTAGGCCTGCGACTTCTTGACTCATTAAATTAAATTTCTTTACTAATAGTTGGGAATCAATACTTTGATTAAAATATTGATTTAGCCAATTTAGGGATATTTTCATTGATAATCCTCCTTAAAACTGCGAATTGAATCTTAAATCGTTAGTATATAACAATCTAATATCATCAATTCCATATTTAAGCATCGCAATTCTTTCTATACCCATACCAAGCGCAAAGCCTTGATATATATCTGGATCATATCCGGCAGCTTTCAGTACGTTATTATTAACCATTCCCGCTCCTAGGATTTCAATCCAACCGGTATTTTTGCACATTGAACATCCTGCACCATTGCATTTGAAGCAGCTCACGTCTACTTCCACTGAAGGTTCTGTAAATGGGAAATAAGATGGTCTAAGTCTGATTTCACGGTTCTCACCAAATAACTTTTTAGCAAGTAAAAGAAGTGTACCTTTTAAATCAGCTAATGTTGCTTTTTCGTCCACAACTAATACTTCAATTTGCATAAATTGATGAGAGTGGGTTTGATCATCATCATCTTTTCGATAAACAACGCCAGGACATATTATTTTTAATGGTTTATGATCTGCATTAGCAAGCAAACTTCTCACTTGTACTGGAGAAGTGTGAGTTCTAAGCAATGTTTCTTCAGTTATATAAAAAGAATCTTGCATCTCTCTTGCCGGATGATCTTTTGGTAAGTTAAGCATTTCAAAATTGTAAAGAT
>Ga0265295_1001953_pt1 | contig 34413 bp, 24 predicted proteins | sample Munlansysbiofilm_FD_192503 | JGI IMG/M metagenome (GOLD analysis project Ga0265295, IMG submission 192503) | Leachate microbial communities from a municipal landfill in Southern Ontario, Canada - Methane capture system biofilm | ecosystem: Engineered > Solid waste > Landfill > Unclassified ... | reverse complement strand
AAAGGAACATTTGCAAAGAGTTCAATTCCGATCAATTCGCTCATTGTTGGATTTTTTGCTGCTTTTATTGCCGGACTCTTTGCTTGTAAGGTGATGATAAAAATTGTATCGCAAGGAAAACTGCACTATTTTGCAATATATTGTGCTATAGTAGGCACTTTAGCCGTGATTTTTCACGAATTTATTATGTAGTTGTTTTTAACAATTATCACACATTTGACAATCACTATTAATTAAAGGGAATACTAGCTCAATGCAAAACATAAATAACGAAGAACTAAAAAATAGCATTATCGAAGGGCAAGTGTTGCTTTTTAACAAACCATATCGCTGGACATCGTTTGACGTGGTAAACAAAGTGCGATGGCATTTGCAGAAAGCCATTGGCGTAAAGAAAATAAAAGTTGGACATGCAGGCACGCTCGATCCGCTGGCAACAGGATTACTTATTTTATGTACCGGAAAAGAGACTAAAAATATTGAACAAATCCAAAGTCAAAACAAAGAATATGTTGCCACCATTGCGTTAGGAAAAACAACCCCCTCCTTTGATTTAGAAACAGAGGTAGATAAAACATTTTCAACAGAGAATATTACACGTCAACAAGTTGAAGATGTAATTGCAAAATTACAAGGCTCCATAATGCAAGAGCCCCCTATTTTCTCGGCAAAGAAAATTGATGGGAAACGCGCATACGAATTAGCAAGAAAAGGAACCGATAAGAAACTAGACCCCGTTGAAATAACAATTTACCAACACGAGTTGCTATACTTTTCTCAAGAGGAGATAAAAATCCGAATCCTCTGTTCAAAAGGAACATACATTAGAGCAATTGCCCGCGATATTGGCATAATGTTAAACAATGGAGCTTATTTAGCAAATCTAGAACGCACTAAAATAGGAGCCTTTGCAGTTGAAAATGCGCTCGATCCTGAACAATATTGTCAGGAACTAAAAGATATAATAATACGTAATAAAGTAACAAATTAACACACATAGATCATGAAGTTATCCCAATTTCATTACACGCTTCCGGATAAACTTATTGCCCTAAACCCTTCACAGAATCGCGACGAATCGCGATTAATGGTGGTGAACAGAGCAACCGGTCAGATTGAACACAAGATCTTTCGAGAAATTCTTGAGTACTTTAAAGCAAACGATGTTCTTGTGTTTAACGACACAAAAGTATTTCCTGCACGACTTTTTGGAAATAAAGAAAAAACAGGTGCGAAAATCGAAGTTTTCCTTTTAAGAGAACTTAACCGCGAACAACGTCTTTGGGACGTTCTGGTTGATCCCGCTCGTAAAATCAGAATTGGAAACAAACTCTATTTTGGTACCGACGAAGCCCTTGTTGCTGAAGTAATCGACAACACTACTTCAAGAGGAAGAACTTTACGATTCCTGTTCGATGGTCCTGCCGAGGAGTTCAAAAAAACATTGTATTCATTGGGCGAAACGCCACTCCCAAAATTTATTAATCGTGAAGTAGAACCTGAAGACTCGGAACGCTACCAAACCATCTTCGCTGCAAATGAAGGAGCTGTGGCTGCACCAACTGCAGGCATGCACTTTAGCCGTGAATTACTAAAACGATTTGAAATTCTGGGAACAAAGTCGGCTTTTGTTACACTCCATGCCGGTTTAGGCAATTTTAGAAACGTTGAAGTGGAAGACTTAACGAAACACAAAATGGATTCTGAGCAACTTATTGTTACTCAAAAAACCGCAACAATGCTCAATGATGCTCACAAGCAGAAACAAAATATCTGCGCAGTTGGAACAACCGTTATGAAATCCCTCGAGACAGTAGCCACAACTAGTGGAAATATTAAAATATTTGACGGTTGGACTAATAAATTCGTTTTCCCCCCATACGACTTCACTGTCGCCAATATGTTGATATCAAACCTTCACCTTTCAAAATCGACACTTTTGATGATGGTTGCAGCTTTTGGAGGTTACGATCTAATTATGCATGCTTACAACGAAGCCATGAAAGAGAAATATCGATTTGGGACTTATGGCGATGCAATGCTCATTATATAGTATAACAATCGCACTTATCAAAAAAAGGGAAGCATCTATTGTGCTTCCCTTTTTTGTTTCTTTCAATTCTACAACAAATTAAAATATAGTAATATTTGTATCCTAGACCTTTGATGTATAAAATTCGAGTCAAAGAGACGGCTAATCATTTCTGGTAAAATCGAACAAAAGAATATTGGTAATACAATTAAGGTCATCGTATCATTTTAACGGTACGGCTAAATATACCATCCTCCGTATAAAGAGTTAAAAAATAAATTCCTGACGGAATTGGCCTACTTATTATTTCTGATAGCTGAACTGTATTATCTCCTGCATTCAAAAACAGTGGATTCAATTTTATTGTCTCTTTCCCGTGCACCGAAACTAACTGAATTTGGTACACCGCCCCTTTATGCAAAAAAACATCAACAACACTATTTTCAGAAATAGGTTGCGGATAGACCTTAAGTTGCTCTTTTTCGACTGATTCATCAATACCACCTATGATAAACATAAAATCAATATTTCCATTTTCTCCATCAATAATGGTATCAACAGAAACCGTTGTATAAACCGCTTCTGACAATTCTGCACTTCCAACATATCTTCCATAAGGAAAACCTGCTAATGTCACATCTGACTCTCCACTTGTAAAAACAAATTCAGCCTCTGGATAATTGAAACGAACAAATGCTCCAGAAATATTATCACCCCACTGATCGGTAACGGAAACTACAATATCACGACGTTGAACCAATACCGTAAAATCCATGCTAACGGTTTCTCCTCCCGTTACAACAACACTCGTTGCCTCTTGGGTAATAATATAAGGATGCGACACCCTAATTGAATACGCCCCCGATTCTATTTCAATCGAATAAATGCCTTCATCATTCGGATGATAGATGTCATCGTCCACAGTAATTATGATCTCTTCAACGGGAACCATATTTCCCTCAATCGAAATCTGACCGCTAATAATACCACTTGAATTGTTTATTCCAAGCGATCCATCGGGACGAAAATTCTGAGCAAACACATTAGTTGTATCATTAACAGGAGCAATCCAGAATGCAACCCATTGATTATTTGCAAATGATGAAATTACACAATCCGATTTATCAGCCCCAGAGGTGCTAATTGGACTATCGGCCTCATCCCAAACATTTTCTCCGCTGGAATTTAAACGTCGGGCTTTTATAAGACTCTCTTCCTCACGAAACACCATCAAAATATCATCCACATAAGACAAACAATATTCTAAATAAATGTTTGTGCTCCCCAGAGGTATAATAACTTTTCCCCCATCGTTCCATTGACAAACACCTAAAGAATTAACCTTTTGCCCATAAACACCATACTGGTTTTGATTGCCATTGGTCTCTCTCCACAATACCATGATATCGCTGGAAGATTCGTTCAATACAATTTTAGGTTCAAATTGATTTGCACTGTTTGTGGTAGAAAGCAGTGCTCCATTTTCGGGAAACTGTACAACACCTTCGCTGTTTACATGTTGCACCCACGAAGAAGCAATGGTTCCCGAAAATCGGTAATCGTGCCAGGCCATGTAAAAGCCTTCATTTCCATCGCTGACAAAAGATAAAATTTGGGTCCATGACGATATCGTGCCTGCATTACTAACAATTACGCTATTATCCCAAACAGGTAATCCATTGGAATCATACCGCTGTGCTTTTATATAACGAAATGGGTACATGGTTTGTCCACTATCCTCAAAGTATTTCATAATAATATCGTTATCCCCCACAGCCATTAATTGTGGCCATGTATATCGATTTGTTGAACTTAATGTAATTCCCCAATCACCCCACATTTTTAAACCAATCGCAGAAACTCTTTGCATAATAATCACATAATTCGATTGCCAAGCAATTACAACATCATCACCACCCGTAACCACAACCTTAGGTGCAATATCCATTCCCACTGAGGCAGACAAAAGAATTCCATCGGCTCCCCAAATAAAATCGCCACTTTGTGAGACCTTGCTTGTAACAACATTCAAATCGCCATCCAATCGCGTATCAGTCCATGTTAAAATTGCATTATTTTCCGAATCAACACTCATATCCCAATCCGTTACCCATGACATAGTAGGCTTATTACTAACCTCAATTCCATTATCGCCCCAAAGCAATGCTCCCTGAGAGCTAACGAGTTGTAATCGGACTGTATAAACACTTTCGCTCGAGGCAAAATAACCCACATAATAATTGCCATTAGAACATGTTGCTATTTTTGTGCTACTCTTCTCATTATCAGAGTTTGTGATTCTCAAGTTTTCAGCTGGGCTGTCGCTCCATTGGGCAAATATAATTTGACTTAATAACATAAGTCCTGAGATGAAGATTATCTGTTTCATTTTCGATGTTTATATAGTAAGAACGATTACAAAATAACAAAGATGCTATCTAATTTTCATATCTCAGTTTTCAACCTCTAACCATCTTAGCTAGCAAAATAGAAGAATAATAGAACCAAAGATATTTAAAAAAGCTGTACATTTGCTAGAGAACAATCACTTTTTTGGTTATAAACATTGCTTTCCTATAAAATCAACAAATAATAACAATCCTTAAAACTCAATCCTATGAAAAGTTTCTTTAAGTACTTTTTTGCCTCTCTACTTGCTATGGTTTTAGCATTTTTAGTTGTTATATTAATAATAAGTGGAGCTATTGCCGGTATAATGTCTGGTAGTGATAAAACAGTTACCATAAAAGAGAACTCGACTCTTGTTATGGAAATGAATCGAAGAATTGTTGATCGAGCATCGAACAATCCCTTTCAAAACTTTGATGTTGCAAGTTTAACAGGAATGGAAGGTAATTCAACAATGGGGTTGAACACCATTCTTACCAATCTTAAAAAAGCGAAAGAAGACCCAAATATCAAAGGGATATTTATTAAACCGGAACGACTTTCTGCCGGGTGGGCAACCATTGAAGAGGTCAGAAATGCGTTAATCGATTTTAAAGAATCGGGCAAGTTCATAATTAGTTATGCTAATTTCTACACCCAGCCAGCGTACTATCTAGCCTCCGTTGCCGATAAAATCTATTTGAATCCTGAAGGATCGTACACATTATCGGGACTATCGGCGCAATTAATGTTTTTTAAAAATACGCTGGAAAAATTAGGTATTGAACCTCAAATTATCCGACACGGAAGATTTAAAGCTGCTGTAGAGCCTTTTATGCTCACCGAAATGAGTAAAGAAAATCGCTTGCAAACAGAAACATATATTGGTTCGATTTGGAATCACATGCTTGCAGGGATTTCAAAAGAGAGAGGAATCGACGTTGTTACTCTGCAAAAATATACCGACAACTTGGATATTCGCCAAGTATCCGACGCCGTTAAGGCAAATCTAATTGATGGCGCAAAGTATTACGATGAGGTAGCAAACGAACTTAAAATGCGAACCGACTCTACATCAAAAGAGGAATTTATTGCGTTCAACTTCAATAAGTATGAAAACACCCCAAAATTAAAAACTGATAAACTCATTACCGATCTTTCCAAAATTGCAGTTATTTATGCACAAGGAGAAATTGGAATGGAAAAAGGAACAAACGAAAAAATAGGCCTTGAAAACATCGCAAAAGCACTTTCTGAAGCTCGTAAAGACGAAAAAATCAAAGCCATTGTATTACGAATTAACAGTCCGGGCGGAAGTGCATTAACATCCGAAGTTATTCTGCGCGAAGCAATGCTTGCTCACCAAGAAAAACCACTGATTGTTTCCATGGGAGACGTCGCGGCTTCCGGCGGATACTATATCGCATGTGCTGCCGATACTATTGTTGCTAGCCCCAACACAATTACTGGTTCCATTGGAGTTTTTGGACTCATGTTTAATGCCCAAAAATTGATGAATAACAAACTTGGAATAACCACCAGCACCGTAAAAACCGGAAAGCTTGCCGATATGGGTACGCAAACACGAAAACTAACGCCCCTAGAATACGATATTATTCAGCAAGATGTGATTCGAGTGTACAAAACATTTGTGAACCATGTATCGAGAGCTCGAAATATGAGTTTCGACGAAGTGGACGAAATTGGCGAAGGTCGAGTTTGGACTGGCAGTGATGCCAAAGAAATTGGTCTTGTGGACGTTTGGGGCGGATTAAACACAGCCATTGCAATTGCAGCCGAGAAAGCAAACCTTGATGATTATAGAATTGTTGAACTTCCAAAACAAAAAGATCCCTTTGCTCAACTCCTCGCATCGATGGAAGAAGGGGTATATGCTCGGATTTTTGATTTTAATAGTGAGATTTCCAGATATTCAGGACATGTTTTTAACGCGCTGAATATGAAAGGTATCCAAACACGAATGGAATACGATTTAGATATAAAATAAGCCTATTCGCATAAAAAAGGTTAGCGATGTGTCAAAAGACACATCGCTAACCTTTTTTCATTTTCATTTATTGCTTGTCTTCAAAACAGCCGTTTACGGAGAGTAAATTCCTGTTTTTCAATCTTTGCATTCCTTGCCCTTGACGCCTTCTTTTCAAGCACTTGAAAAAAAACATGCGTTTTCTTGCAGATACTATTTAACAACACGAAAAGTCGTCAACATTCGGATATTTACAGAAACCTTTATATTTGGCTAAAGCCAATTTGTTTTCCTTGACATCCCCATGGCTGAAGCCATGGGCAACTCAATTTCATCATCTTTGAACTTGATAAGTCGTGAATTGCCCGCGGCTTCAGCCGTGGATTAACGAACAATAATGCCATCTGGCTTTAGCCAAACATCAACCAATGTCATTACACATTGCAAGCTTTTTATTATTCTTCTCTGTTCTTCTTTACATGAGAAATATTTCGACGTATTCCCTTAACTCCTATTCGTTTAATGGGTGTGGAGGCAAACAGTCGTTTAAACCGGCTCGATGCCACATTGTCCCATTCATCGTCGGTTAATAAACAAATCGAATTGTCGCTTTTAAATACCTTGGATTGAATTGCATCCTGGTTATGAGGACATACCATATTACAAATGTCGCAGCCAAAAATTTGGTTGTTAACGTCAATATCCGCATCCAATAATTCATCGTTATTTTTCTCAATGGTTTGATAGGATATACATTTCCTGGCATTGAGGGTGAACGGTTGCTCCAGAGCTCCATTGGGGCAAGCCGCAATACATTTTCCGCAATTTTGGCATCTGTCGGTATTTGGCGCATCGGGTTCAAGCCACTGATCAACAACAATAGTTCCTAGAAACACGAACGATCCCAACTTGGGATGGATAAACATGGTGTTTTGTCCTATGAACCCCAGTCCTGCTTTTACAGCCCAATATCGTTCTAAAACAGGTGCGGAATCAACACTTATGGAGCCATTTAGTTGCGGATTTATTCGACGAATCTCCTCCAAAAGCATTCCTAGTCGGTTTTTTATGGAGTGATGATAATCGGAAAAACGTGCAAACATAGCAACGCCATAACTGGAATTCCATACCGATGGTTGTTGGTGGTAATTCTGCACAACAACAATAATCGATTTTGCATTGGCATGAAATAATGTGGGATTGGTTCTGACATCCATATTGGATTCCATATATTGCATGTTGGCATGATAACCTCTTGATAACCAGGCTTTAAAAATCTCCGCATCTTCAACTGTATCGTGAATCGATGCGATGCCACAATCGTCAAACCCCAACTTTAATGCTCTTGCTTTTATCGTGTCAACAATCGAATTCATTTTTTTTAATCCATTCATTAAAAAAGAGGAGACTGAATGCAAATGTTACAGCTCCTCTTTTATTGCATTTTCAATGTTTTGTTTAATTCAATTGCAATATGGAGTTGTATCGATCCATATTATTGAGAATAACTTTGGCCGAATCTAATTCAGCATCGTGACGCATGTAAAAGATGGCTCTGCCTCGTTGATAGTAGTATCGACTTATAACCTCCTCGTTAATTAATCTTGAAATTTCGTCCTTAAATACCATTAAATCTTTCTGCAAGTCTTGTTTCATTTTTTGCTCCAATTCCTTTACTTCATCTTCTACTATTTCGTAGTACTTCTCTGATTTCAAGGTTTTTATCAATTGCGATAATTTATTATTGCTCTCCATCTCATATTTAAAATTGCCCTTATTCACAAATTCAATAAAATCAGTGTAGTCATTGTCAGAAATTGAAAATTGTTGTGGAGATTCAATCAAATTGGTTTTATGAGCATATTGAGTGGCAAAATCAAAAATATAATTGTCAACATAGAGCCCAGCGGTTATTCTACTCAACAGATTTGTCTCTATATCAATGTCGGGCTTAATTCCACCACCATCATACACTTTACGTCCATTCTTGGTTGTAAACTCCGAGATGAGCGAATCGGGAACGGTTCCAACACTTCCATCCTCGTTTCGGTGTGAATAATCGAGTGCTTGAATACACCTTCCCGACGGAATATAGTATTTTGCCGTTGTCAGTTTCATTTGTGCCTTATAACTTAGTGGGCGTGTTGCCTGCACCAATCCTTTTCCAAAAGTACGACTTCCCAGCACTACACCTCTGTCCAAATCCTGTAATGCTCCTGCCACAATTTCAGATGCCGAAGCTGACCCCCGATTAACAAGAACGACAACGGGCATTTTTGGCAAAATAGGTTCATCTGTTGTTGTGTAATCTCTGTTCCATTGCTTCATTTTACCTTTAGTGGAAACAATTAATTGTCCTTTTGGTAAAAAGAAATTGCTGATCGTAATGGCTTCGTTAAGCAATCCTCCTGGATTTCCGCGTAAATCCAATATCATAGAGGTAGCTCCTCTCCCAACCAATGAATCAATGGAACTTTTCAATTCCTGAGCACAATTTTGTGTGAAATTATTGAATTGGATGTAGGCAATATTCCCCTCTAGCAAATCGTAAAATGGCACCGAACTAATATGTATATTCTCACGAACCACGTTAAAGGTTAAAGGTGCCGGCTCCCCAAAACGCTCAACGACGACTTTTAGGGTGGAGTTTTGAATTCCTTTTAGTTTTTCAGAAATGGCACTTATCTCTTTTCCGTTGGTATCGAATTCATCAATTCTCAGCAAAATATCCCCTGCCTTTATTCCAGCTTTTTGTGCCGGTTTCCCTTCGTAAGGGTCTGTAACCACAGCATTTTCGCCCGTCTTTCGAATCAACGCACCTATTCCGCCATAACTTCCAGTTGTCATAAACCGAAAATCCTCAATTTTTGATTCGGGGATATAATTTGTATATGGATCCAACGATTCAAGCATCTTGTCGATTCCAACTTTGATGGTTTTTCCGTGATCGATTTCATCCACATAAAAAGCATCCAGTTCACGCACAACGGTATATAAAATATCAAGATTCTTAACAATCTCAAAACTATTGTCAACGGCACTCATTAAAAATACGGAAGACCCTAAAATCAAAGCAATAACAAGATACTTAGCCTTTCGTTTCGTAAATTCGAATAAAGAATACAATTTATTTTTCATGTGTTTTTGTTTTTTATTTAAAGGAGTACTGTCCATTCTTTTAACAGCTAAATCTTTAAACCGCTCTCCTTCTGATAAATATAGATTTTAAAATTAAACGACAAAGGTATTGTTTCACATTTCTGTTTGCTGCACGATTTCAATTAAACGATTCAAAACTAATATTGTTTTTTTGTCAACCTTTTTAAAATCCTCAATCTCTTTGGATGTATAAATTAGCATGACATCAAGTTGTTTGGAACGACTTCTCAACTCATCGGTCAATATCAACTTATTGGTTCTCCATGCTTCGCGCATTAAGCGTTTTATCCTGTTCCTATCCACGGCATGTTTGAAACGTCTTTTTGAAACGCTAACACATATTTTCAAGGGTTCGGTTGACTCATCTTTATGAAATCGATATAAAACCCGAATTGGAAATATATAAAAAGAATCTGCCTCACGCATCAAAACTTCAATGGCTTTACGACTCTTTAACCGTTCGTGCTTATTCAACGTGTTGTTTTTCATACAGTTGCCCAGCTATCGAATCGTGAAAGTTTTGTATTGCACCACTCGTTGATCGGGGGATAAACCGTAAACCCATGAAAATATTTTCTCAGATGTTGTTTCTTGATCCTCGCCAATATAATCTAAAAAATGAACCTTTTCTTTTGTAAATACAAATACAAGTCGATTAAACACAGGATCTTTCCCCTCTTTAAACAAATCATAATTTGCGCCATACGGAAATTTTATTTTACTTGTTGCTGGTATCATCCGAAACTCTTCGTATAACCCAGGATAAACCAAAGATGCACAATTGTTGTCGATAGAAAGAATATGCAAATAGCAATCTTTGGTCGATAAGATGTTGAACGACAACATTTCACCATCCTCGTATAAACTTTTTATTCCTTCAATTTGAACATTAAAAGTAGGATCTGGAGATTTGTCGTATATACTAATAATAGCATCCAGGGTAACTTGAATGCTAAAATAATGCTCATACGACTTTCGCTCTTCTTTAACTATGGTGTATTCTCGCACAGCACCTTGCATTTCAGTTTGAACATCAGAACTAAAGAATTCCGTGTAATTATTCTCCACCTCGCTTTTAAAGAGCATTTGATATGAACTTATACTTTCTGAAATCCCGGCTTTCCTTAATGCGTCAATTTTTGCTCTATTTATGGCATCTTGTCGAGCTTCTGCTTCACTAACTCTGCCAATAATTATGCCTTCTCCCGTTGCCCCTTTCACCTCTTTTTCAACTTGACTGTAAACAGGATTCCAAATTAAACTGGAAATTGAACAAAAGAATATCAAGTAAATGATCATTTTTTTTATAAACATAACGATCTTATTTGGTTGAATACAAAGATACAATATTCAATTTAAAATTCTAGTGAAGCGCATCAATCATAATAATACTAGTTGATTTATGTTCATTTTTTAATTTAATCGAGATTTTAAACAGTATTTCTATTATCTTTAACACATTAATTTTCACAATGCGCAAAGTCCTTTTACTTTTATAAATACACCAATGACAAAATAATAGCGTAATATATTTTCAACGAGCAGATGCCATTATGTTTCTTATTGCCATATGTACATTTTTAACGATCACAATGTTGCCAGACAACAATAACCCGATAGACGAAACATCGCTTAAGGTGGCTTATATTGAACGATTTACGAGATTTGTAGAATGGCCACAAGACTCAAGCAATGAGTTTATAATACAAATTATTGGAGATACAGAACTTTACGATGCAATGCAGGCGAAGTTTAAGACTCACTCCATCAAAAACAAGAAAACCTCCGTAATCAATTCTTCTGAAATAGATGAAAACAACCTTCCGCAATTATTAATAATTGGAAATATTAATAAAATAGAAAATTATATTTTAAAAACGGCGAACAAGCCCATTTTAACGATTTCGAATGAAACGTCCATGTGTGAAAAGGGGGTTATGATCAACCTGTTTATACATGAAAAAAGGCTTCGTTTTGAGGTGAACGAACAGGCCCTTCGAAACTCAAAGTTGTATGTCAATTACCGATTAATGCAAATGGCAATGAGGATTATATACCCTGTAAATAATCAAAATGCAACGAATAGGTAACATATCAATTAAAGGTAAAATTATATTACTCATCTTATCTGTAACCTACGGAACAATGATACTATGGTCAGTCTTTGTATTGTTTCAGCACTCTAACGAAACAAAAAAGACGTTTAATCAAAGTATGCAAATGAATGCTAAGATAATTGCAGATTATGTGGTTGGGCCCATATCATTTAACGATACAATTGAGACAAAAAACATATTAAAGCGTATAAATTCAATTCCATCGATTATCGGGATAGCGGCTTATGGAACAAACAAACAATTAATTACAAATTATATTCTTAACGAACATAAACCAAATATTACCTATTCGTATAATATCGAGAAAACTACAATAGAAGATCAGGCAAACATAAAATCGTTTGTTGGAGAAATCGTTTACGATAATATACATTATGGTACTATTATATTACATGCCAACACAACAGAAATTCAAGATCAAATTCAAAATTATGCTAAAACGCTTCTGTTTTTTATTTTCCTATTGGGGATTTTAGCCTATCTAGCGGCGCTTTACATGCAGAAAATTATTTCTAAACCGATTCAAGATCTCGCTTCAGTATCTCGCCAAATATCTGAAAACAATGACTTTTCATTGCGCGTTCATCGATCAACACAGGACGAAATTACGGAATTGTATAACGCATTTAACAACATGCTTGCACAAATTGAATCGCGGGATCGAATTCGTACTGAATATGAAATTCAACTCACCAAAGCCAAAACAAAAGCAGAAGAAGCTGATAAATTAAAAACCTCCTTTCTTACAAACATGTCGCACGAATTGAGAACTCCAATGAACGCAATTCTTGGGTTTTCATCCTTATTATTGGAAGAAGAAACTCCGTGTGGACAATACAAAAGTTTTATAGAGATTATCAACGAAAGTGGAAACACTTTGTTAAATCTTGTAGACGATATCTTGGATATCTCAAAAATTGAAGCCGGCCAAATCGATATTAAAAAGGAAGATACAAACATACATCGGCTACTGGAGGAATTATTGCTTTCATTTAACGAGATTAAGCATCAAAAAAAAGCCGGGGAAATCGCTCTGTTTTTAGAAAACAACAGAAATTGTAAAAACCTAATCTTAACTGATCCATATCGGTTACGTCAAATTTTGATGAACCTATTAGGGAATGCCCTAAAATTCACAGACGTTGGAAACATATCGTTTGGAATTGAATCAATTACAAAACAGAAGGTCACTTTTTACGTTACAGATACTGGAATTGGGATCTCGTCGGAACAGATTCCCCTTATTTTTGAGCGATTTCGCAAAATCGACAATGAGAAAAACCGACTCTTCAGAGGTGCCGGGCTTGGTTTAGCAATTACAAAAAAACTTGTTGAACTTTTAGATGGAGAGATATGGCTTGAATCTCAACTCGGTATCGGAAGCACATTTCGATTCTCAATACCTAATGTAATATCCGACTCTAAGGAAATAACAAATAATCTTGTAAAACGTTCTTTTGCTGATACAACCAAAAGACTAAACATACTTATTGCAGAAGATGAATCAAACAACTATAAATATTTATATCAATTATTATTCAAATATAATGTAAACATTTCGTGGGCAAAAAACGGACAAGAGGCCATTAACCTTTGCAATATAAAGGACTTTGACTTTATTCTAATGGATATAAAAATGCCCATTGTTGATGGTTATAAAGCAACAAAAATAATTAAAGCTACTTTTCCGACAATAAAAATAATTGCCCAAACAGCCTATGCCGGTAAAACTGAACTCGAAAAAGTGCTTGAAGCAGGTTGTGACGATTACATCGTAAAACCAATTAACCCAAACAAATTAATATCAAAACTATTCTCAAACTAATGAAAACTATGAAAAATCTCGGACTATTAATTATTCTAAATTTATTGTTTATTTCAATAACTTTTGGACAAGAAAGTCAAAAACGGAAAAAAGTCGAAATCGATACTAAGTTTGGAGTTATGGTTATTGAATTGTATAATGAAACCCCGAAACACAGGGATAACTTTCTAAAACTTGTTTCACAAAAGTACTACGATGGTGTGCTTTTTCATCGCGTAATTAATAATTTTATGATTCAAGGCGGAGATCCAAACTCCAGAAATGCACAACCCAACGAACAACTGGGAAATGGAGGACCAAACTACACAATCGATGCTGAAATTCTTCCCCAATTATTTCACAAAAAAGGAGCACTTGCCGCTGCTCGACAGGGTGACAATGTAAACCCACTTAAAAAAAGTTCAGGCAGTCAATTTTATATTGTGCATGGTCAGAAATATACAGAGGCACAAATGAATGCAACAATAAATCGGGCAAATCAAACTCAAATACAGGAGTTAACAAAGGAATATATTAGTAAAAATCAGAAAATAGCTGATCAGCTGAAAGAATTTCAAGAGGCAAAATTATACGACTCTGTTAACTCAATAGTACAAAACATAATGAACATAGTTCAGAATTCACCAGACTTTAAACCCAAAACATATCGTTCCGAGAAAATACAAGCCTACAGTACAATCGGAGGAACCCCACACTTAGATGAAGGATACACCGTTTTTGGGCAGGTTGTTAGTGGGTTGAGTATTATTGACTCAATAGCTGCCCAGCCAGTGGGGAAAAGCGATAGGCCTATTGAAAATCTTAAAATGAAAATAAAAATAGTCCCATAAACTAAACTGTAAGAACTTTTCGTAATTGTATCGCCACATCCATGAACACAATTCGTGCGTTTACATTACGTTCGATATGATTCAAGGCTTCGGTTAACATCTTTAAAAGTGTTTTAGCTTGAACGAGTGTCAGATTTATTTTAACACTTTTCTCAAGACTCTTAGAACCTATATTTTTAGAGTTTTTTTCTATTGTACTTTGGATAATATTGTGCCGTACAGTGTGTAAAATATAATTGAGAAATTCTATTTGCGCCGTTTTATCTTTACCGAGAGTCGTATCAATAAATCTAAGAATATCAGAGGTTTGCTGTAATTTACAATATTCCAAAAAATAACTGAAATTTTGAACATTTTGATTCAATTCGTCCATTCTATCAATCAATTCCAATGATCTGCCAAGATCCCCTTCCGAGAAAACCCCTAGATCATTCGCATTTTCTTCATTTAGCCCCTTTGCTAATTCAAGATATGCAACCAAATCCTCTGAATCAATGGGAGGTATTGGAATAACTTGAGTCCTACTAATAATAGTTTGTAACAACTGTTCAGGAAAAACTGAAATTAAAATAAAAATAGTGGACGCTGGAGGCTCTTCTAATATTTTTAGAATCTTATTTGCAGCAGTATCATTCATTTTTTCAGCCATCCAGATAATCATTATTTTATGATCACTTTCAAAACTTTTTAAACTCAACTTTCGATTGATAGTGTCGCTTTCATCTTTAAATATTCCACCTTGTTTATTTTCAGATGCAATATATTTAATCCAATCAACATAGGATCCATACGGTTTATTAAAAACAAATTTACGCCAATCAGAAATATAACTATCGGAAATGGGGTCCTTTCCCTTTTTATTAATCACAGGAAAAACAAAATGAAGATCCGGATGTATTAATTTATCCATCTTTTTACATGAAGGGCATTTTCCGCAGGCATCATCATCATTTCTATTAGTACATAAAACATATCTCGATAAGGCTAAAGCGATTGGTAATGAACCAAATCCCTCCTTTCCTGTAAACATTGTAGCGTGTCCCAATTTTCCGGTTCGAAACGCAGTTCTTATTCGTCCTTTTAGATCCCTATGGCCTATAATCTCTTTAAAATACATTAAAAACACCTCCTTTAAGTTCAATACAACAAAGTTACATATTTCTATCGGATAAAAAGATTTTCAATTTTCAGAAATCAACTCAGGACAAATAAATGTCGAAATATTGGTTTTGAATTCGTGAAAAATATTTGTAAATTCGTTACAAATTAAAGAAATGATAATAATTTAAAAACTGAACTAAAATAAATCAATATGTTCGCAATTGACTCATACAGCTTTAAAGAAAAACATGCATTAATCCGGGTTGACTTTAATGTCCCCTTTAATGCACATGGAGAAATAACCGACGACACACGCATTAAAGCGGCTTTACCAACCATAAAGAAAATATTAAACGATGGTGGGTCAGTAACATTAATGTCACATTTAGGTCGTCCCGATGGAACACCGAATGCAAAATATTCACTTAAACCGATTGCTCAACATTTAGAAGTACTTTTAAATTTAAAAGTAAAATTCGTAGACGATTGCATTGGAACAAAAGCATTAGAAGCTAAAACATCGTTAAACTTTGGAGAAGTATTACTCCTGGAAAATCTTCGTTTTTATAAAGAGGAAGAAAATGGAGAATTAATGTTTGCAAGAGATTTGGCTTCAGGTATGGATGTTTACATTAACGATGCATTTGGAACGGCTCATCGTGCTCATGCCAGTACAAGTATTATTGCAGAATTATTCCCACAAAGTAAGTTTTTTGGATATCTTATGGAGAACGAATTAAAGGCAATGGATAGGGTTCTGCATCAGTCGCAATCACCTTCTGTTGCAATTATAGGCGGTGCCAAGGTCAGCTCTAAAATAGAAATTATCGAAAATTTACTAAGCAGCGTAGAAACGATAATAATTGGTGGCGGAATGGCTTTTACGTTCATTAAAGCCAAAGGAATAACAGTTGGCAAATCGCTTGTGGAAAATGATCATATAGAAACTGCACTAAAAATAATGAAGGTTGCAACTGATAAAGGGGTCGAATTATTACTTCCTGTTGATAGTGTAAATGCATCAGAATTTAGTAACGATGCACAAATAAACACAACTCCCATTGATAAAATTCCTGACAATATGATGGGATTGGATATTGGTCCTAAAACAATAGAACTTTTTGACACAATAATTCGCAGTTCAAAAACAATTTTATGGAATGGACCCATGGGTGTATTTGAAATGAGTAATTTTAGTAAAGGAACTTTGGAGATTGCTCAAAGCATTGCAAAAGCAACCGCTTCAGGATCTTTCAGCTTAGTTGGTGGTGGAGATAGTGTAGCAGCCATAAATAAATTCAACTTGAGCAGCAAAATAAGCTACGTATCTACGGGCGGTGGTGCGATGTTAGAATACATGGAGGGCAAAGAGTTGCCAGGAGTAACGGCGATTAGAAAATAAATAAATAAGCCGGATTGATAACACAATCCGGCTTATTTATTTAATAAACTTTATGAAATTAATATGACCAAAGGTCTTGCTCCAAATCAAATATTTTATTTTTGATAATTTCTGCTTCCCATAATCCATATATTCCAAGCTCATAGTCAAAAATTGTTCTATCATTATAAACGTTGGACTCTTGAACTATATAGCTGCTAAAAAATCTTTTAAAAAAGATATCATCAAAAGTTCGCCTTTCAGCGTCATTATTTGAATTGAAAATTGAATACTTAGCTAAAATAGGTCGTAATTCTGGAAAATAAACCCAAAAAGGACGTGTAAACTGAACCTGAGCATTAGCACCAGTGGTAGTTCCTTGAACGGCAGCACGAATTGCACAAAGTCCAAGTATTCGAACTTCAATTCTAGAACGCTCTTTATTAAAGAACCAATCTTCTTTCACCATCCATTGAATTACTTCCTCGGGAGCAATTGCTGAATAAGAGTTTGGATTAGTAGGATCTACTCCAAATTTCATTTCAATATCAGAGATTGTCAAGACCTTTTTGAAAAATTCATCTTCATATAGTTGAAGTATTGGGATCTTAGTTGAACTAGGATCAAGTCGAGCTGTAAGTGGATCAGATCCCGGTATGCGATCCGTTTGTTCATCTAACAAACCTTGCTGAGCACGCAAAATCAATGAAATCAAACTCATTCGATCCATAATTGGCTCTACAGGAAAATAGAGCGGGTGATTCATTTTTTCACGCATATCTACTACTCGCCAAATACGCTTTTTCCACATTACATCGGATTCGTGTAAATAATAGTATGGGATAGGTTTCCGAGCAGGTACATGTTCTTCATCATAAACACCAACTCTGTTGAATGTTTGTCCTTTCACCATCGTTGAGGTGCCAAATAAACATCCAACAATTAAGACTAAAAATAGAGCATACCTTTTCATATTGTCAGATTTTAATTAATTGTAAATACAAGTGACCCAATATTTTTATCTCCACCGGGCCCAGTGGCAATTATATTTTCGATAGTAAGTCGTTCGTTTCTTTTTAAAGAACGAATTTTATCGATTACCCGTTCGTTAAAATTCCGTCCTGTATTTGGAATTGGACTTGCATATAGACCGTCTTGCGTTACAAATGTGTAACTTTTTATCACATATGTAATGTTATCCATAATAAAATTCTCCAACACAGCATCTACTCCTCCTGCCGAAAGCATATCAGTAGCTCTTATGCGTCCTGAAATCTTACCGTCCAATTTAGCCGTTGGAGGGGGCACGGGCATTATTCTAAAATTTTGACTTCTTATTCTTTGTTTTTTACCATCAACATCTGCCATCACTGTTATAACAACTTCACCTTTTGAAGCAGTAGGAGTAATTTCCCAACCTTTTCCTTTTTTCACAATTCGAGCATTCGTAGCCGATGGATAAATTTTATCCATGCTAAGTCCTGGAACAGAAACTTCTAATGGATTAGGAATCCCTGAGTAAAAAACCGTATTTGCTGATGCGGAAATCACTGCCATGGGATCATTGACCATATACTTATTTTTAAAGGGATATTGTTTATATGTCCCGTCTGGGGCTTTCATAACGATTAAACCACCCCACTCTGCTTCACCAGCGCGCCGTGCAACAGTAGTAAAAACTCCCATACCATTTCTAATAGGCAAAGAATCGTAATTACCCTTCATTTTATAACTACCATCTGCTTGTTCATCATAACTTCCAACATAAATAGTAGGAAATTGTGTTGTATCAAATGCGGCCATAAAAACTTTAGCGGAGAATTCTCCCCCAGTAATTATCCCACTACTCTCCGGAATCACAATCCCATCAAGCTTATTAAACTTAAATTCGCCTATATCAATTTGACCATATAAATACCTCAAAACATCGGCCTCAGCGTTACGAATATCACTCTGCAATTTAGTTAACATTGTAATTACAGCAACAAGGGGTATATCTTGAAATTGAGATTGCTGCCAAGTTTGATTTGCTTCCTCAGCTGTTTTAGCTTTAGGAGGTGATGTATTGATGTTTTTTGCAATCGAATTTCTAACAATAGCATTTCCATCTGTATCTGGAATCAGATCAAAAAGATATTTTCTGTGTGCTTCTAGTTTTTCCTTAAGCTCTTGTCCCTTACCATTTCCAGTAGGTCCAATCATCACATTATTACCTATAGTAGTATTATCTTTAACTGATATGTCTGCTGCTACAACCATATCATCAACAATAGCTATTGACTCCGGTCCTTCGGCTACAGTAACCAATTCCGTTTTCAATTGATTAACGTAATCATAAAGTTCATCTGATCTAACATGAACCACATCAGCCATGTCGGACCATTTTTTTACTTTTGCTTCGTTTATTACCTTTTGATTAGCAAATTCAGCATATACCTTTTTGTTTTTTTCGGTAAAGTTCTCAACCGTAACTGTCAAACTATCGTTAACCAGTACAAAAGAATCAAGAACCTCCTTTGAAACATTTATCGCTAACATAGCAGTCAAAAATAGGTACATCATACCTATCATCTTCTGCCTAGGGGTTTCCTTTCCGTGTCCCATAAGCTACTACTAATATTCGTTTAATGTAACGGTTGATAACATACTTCCATAAACTTCGTTCAGTTGTGAAAGTTGGTTATTTAATTTCTTTAATTCGTCTTTATATGCAACAGTCTGTTGTAATCCTTCATTGAATCCCTCAACCATGTTTTTACTCTTTCCATTCAAATCTTCAATCATCTGGGTGTGCTGAGTAATATTCTGGATGTGCAATTCGTAAACAGAATTAATCGCAGATAGGTTTTTATTCTGAGCCTCAATGTTTTGAGTATATCCTTGTGAACTCTTTTTAACACTATCAGCAGTTTGATTTAGATGGTCTAGCATTAATTGATAAGCTTGTCGCATCTCATTATCAGAATTACTGATGCTTTCTATCAATCGTGCTCCTGCATCACCAAGCGCTCCAACCATAGTTTTAACGCCACCATCCACTGTATTTGCAATTGTTTGTCCAGTAGAACTTATCAAATCTGCAGATTGTAAATATGATGTTGATAAACTTCCAACGGACTCTTTCAATATATCTGAACTATTGTTACATGCATTGGACAATCCCTCTGCAGCTTTGGCAGCACCTGAAATATTTTGTGAAAATTCTCCTGTAGATTCAATAGTTGCTTCAAGATTTTGAAATTTATCGGCAATATCACCCACTTTATGAATTCCCTCTCCCAATTTTTGAAACATTTCGGAAGACAAATTTGCTTCCGATAGCAGAGCATCAAACTTCTCAATAGCTTGGAAGCTTTGCATTCCAGCGCCTGTAAAGCCACCACCTGAAAAGCCACCCATTGCCGGAGCATTCGGTTGTTGTACCACGCCACCATCAGGTTGATCGTAATCAAAGACTTGGGCGGGTGGTGGCATATTGCTGATATTCATTAATCGATTATCATGAAAACCCATTCCATGTCGATCTCCTTGATGACGCATTTCAAAGTCATCCGTCATTCCAGCAAGTTCGGGATATACTAAAGTCCAATCAACCTCCTCGTGTAAGGGTTCAAAAGCTGATAGAAAGAATATAAGAACCTCTGTTCCCATACCTGCAATTAACATAGGCCCAGCACCAGGCCAGTGCATGATTTTAAACAGGGCCCCCATAAGTACTACGGCTGCTCCCCAACCGTAAACAAACTTCATTATGTTCTTATAGGCTTTACTTTCAACAAATTCGGATAGCGACATAATTAACAGCTTCTAAATTATTAATAAACAGATGATTTTGAAGAAACCGCAGGCTGCGATCCCATATGAGCTCGAACACACCTAAAGCCTATATATGACTTTGCTGTATCCTGATATTCGAATGTGCGCGTTCCATTTTGTAAGAAAAATGCAATATCTTTCCATGAACCGCCTCTGATTACTTTGCGTTTTAACACCGGCTGATCGTCTCTTTGTGCATTATATTCGTATGCAGGATTCATATCATGGGTGTAACTATATGAAGATTCATCAAAGGCATCTCTTGTCCATTCCGCAACGTTCCCAGCCATATCGTAGAGACCGTAATCGTTGGGATGGAATTTTCGTGCTTCTGAAGTAAATAAGTCTCCATCTTTTGTATAATCGCCCCTATTATTTTTAAAATTAGCTAAAAAACATCCATAAGAGTCTCTTGTATAATATCCACCCCAAGGGTACATCATTTGTTCAAGACCGCCTCGAGCAGCATATTCCCATTCCGCTTCAGTAGGTAATTTATAATCGTGAATAAGTGCATTTCCTTGGGTTACCAACCAACTGTTCATTAAATTGGTTCTCCAAACACTAAATGCTGTTGCTTGCATCCAAGTTACTCCTACTACAGGATATTCATCAAAATTCGGATGTGTAAAATAGGTTGCAGCATACGGCTCGTTATAAGCAAATGAGAAATCGCCAACCCAGACCAATGTATCCGGATAAACCAAAATTCGGTTTCTTTGAATAAATGATTTTCTATTCACATAACGTTCTTCAACAGCTTGAGCATTAAAAACGTTTGTTTCAGTATCTCCTTGATAATTATCTCTTTCTAGAACTTCAGCACTAAAGTTTCTACGACGTACCTTTCCATCTAATAAGAATTTCTGAGCTGCTTGTTGATAATCAACCCATGAATACTCAAATACAAGTTTTCGAGTATCAATTTCTTCCATTCCAATATACTTCGTAAATCGTTCTTCGTTGGGATAGAATAATTTTTCTTTAATTACTGTGTATGGTTCATACATTTCAGGATCACTTCCATCCCAAGGAATTTGATATTCCCAATTTAAAGGTAAATCCTCTTCCTTAATAAAGAATGGTTCTTCGCGTAAGTCTTGCGAGTTTTTATTATAAACCATCCGTGTCTCTTCAATATCAAGATTTCCGCGCGTAGCAATTTCTAGACGTGCTATTGAATCTCTAACCCAATATACGAACTGGCGATACTCATTGTTAGTGATCTCGGTGTCATCCATCCAGAATGCAGCGACTGAAACCGTTTTCGTTTCGGCATTGAGCGACCAAGGAATGTCCTCGTCTCCTGCACCTTGAACAAAACTTCCTTGTGGAATTATGACCATTCCATATGGATCAACACTATATCCTGGAGCTCTGTCCTGTACTCCTATAAGGTCTCCAGATTTTTTGTTAGAACAACCATATAGAAAAAGTGCTGCAAATAGTAAATACAATAGTCGTTTCATATGCCTCAGTTTTATATTTTACAAAGTTATAAATATCTAATACTTTTATAGTTCGATTGTTCTCTTTCAATTCCAATTTTGAAGACGTATCGCAAGAAAATTTCTACGGACCCATCATCATATTTTGCAATTTTAGAGGTTGTTACGTCGTAGGCTAATCCAAAATTTAATCCCTCAATAAATTCTGCGCCAATAAATGCTGTTATTGCGTCTGTGTTACGATATCCAACACCTCCCCAAATTTTACCTTTATATTTTAAGGCCGCATTTACACTAATTTGGGTTGTACTTCCAGTTGTACGTATCAAAAATGCAGGTTGAATTTCAAATAACGGATTCGATAGTTGATAATTGTATCCTCCTGTGATATTAAATTGTCTAGCCATGTTAGCATATGGTTTGTTATCTCCAGTTTTTGTTGCTAAATCGCCTTCGTTTATATTCATTATTGATAGTCCTAAAAATACATTTGCTGCTTGATAAAATGCTCCTATATTTGCGGTAAATGCAATTTTACCTTTATCAGAAGGGTTTGGAATAACGGCATCATTGCCATTTATTGGTTCAAAAGAACCACTTAAAGTTTGACTAAAAAACCCTACGCCTCCACCTATACCTATTTTTCCAGAACCCACACCTTTTAAAAAACTATATGAAAGGGTTGCATTTATATCGTTGGCTAGTCCTATTTTATCATTGTACAATGCAAATCCAGCTCCATGCTCTGCCCCAAAAAGTTTAAATGGCATGTGAACATCAAATTTTTGCGTATTTGGAGCACCATCAAATCCCATCCATTGATTTCTTGCTAAAATGTTAACACAAATACCCTCTTGCGATCCGGCATAACCTGGATTAATTGTCATTTGATCGTATACAAAGAACGTTGATTGCGGCAATACTTGCGCAGATAATGAAAATGTTATTATACTAAATATGAGACTAATAAGTCGCTTCATTCTCGAAAATTCAGAATCATTTTTGCTCGGAATCTACCGAACGGTAAAGTAAATAAAAATATGTTGCCTATGCAAACTTATTAACAACTGTTTGTTGATAAGTTTATGAACGGAAAGATATAGGGAAAATTTCGAATCACAAAATATTTTTTGTAAAATTTATTAACCTATTGTTGTGTTAGATAAAAATAAATTCTGTCGGATATCAGATTATTTACGGCATTAAGATATTCAGGTTTCGAAACAGCAAGGAATTTATCGCCCTTTCCCTCATTTATTGTGGGCAATTTAAGCCAATAACGATTACTTAATATGCTTTTACAAAAGACCAACTCTTGACGAATACTTTCAACATTAACATGCAATTGTAAAAACTGATCGATGGAAAAGTGCGGATCTTCGCCCAATCGTTTTGAACATCCATCGAAAAAATGCCATATTATTTGTGCTACTAGTTTAGCTCCCGCTTTTCGATTGTCATATTCACTGAAATAATTAAACAATCCAAAAAGCGAAACTCTTTCAGAATAACCCGCATACCATGCTAGTTGGCAAGCCTCTTCGGCATAAAGTCCATTGGGCATTCCCAAATAATTAGCCGGATTATCACTCATTCGTATGGCATTGAGGTCAAAACTTACGCTGTCCGAATTGCGAAAAAAAGCCTCTGATTCAAACAGTTCGGCACGTAATAATCCAAGTCGGTGATTAATAATTAAAGAGTTGGTTTCTGAAAAGAAGGGTTCAAGATCACAATAGTATGATTGAGTTCCTAATATTGTGAGCTCTTGTACGTTTTGTTTGAAATCAGTTTGAATTTTATGAAAATAGCAATCTTGATTAACTATATTTAATTCCTCGTGTTGATTATCAAACATATAATCAATGTGCAAGTGATTCAATGGGTCTCCTATTTGTGTGAAATATTGATATATGGAATATATCATACTATCATCGGATCCAAAAAATATGGGCACAATCTTTTTTTTGTGTAATTCGCAGAAAATAAAGGCAAGTGCAAAATAAGTGTCCCTACGCGTTTTTCCAATTTTAAGTTCCCCTAAATCAATGATTTTCCTCGATATTTGACCTTTCGTCAAGCCGTAAAGTTGTTCTCGCACGTGAAATGCAGAGGAGCTCGATTTTTCGGAAATATGGGGATTATTGCGATAATCGGCAACAGAAAACAATGCTATACGAATATCTGCATCGCTTTGCTTTTTATGCCAACCTTGGAAAATAAACTGCCCCAGAGTTCCGTCCACAATCGTTAAATCGTCGGCTGGAGCAGTGAAGTATGTTTGTAACTCTAACATGGATTACTATTTCTTATCCGTTGATTTTTTAGATTTCGTTGTCGTTTTCGCTTTTACAACAGTACTCTTGGTTGTTTTTGGTTTTGTAGTTGTACTCTTGGTAACTTTTGTTCCCCTAGTTGTTTTTCCCTTTTTACTGGATTCTTGACTGTTTATGAGTTCAAAACACTGTTCAATTGTCAGACTGGCAGGATCTTGTGTTTTAGGAATTTTAAAATTCTTCTTTTGATACGAGATATAAGGACCATAGCGACCATTTAAAATTAATAGTTCGGGTTGCTCATCAAATCGCTGAATCACTTTTTTTGCATCGGCCTCGCGTTTAGCTAGAATAATTTCGATGGCACGATTATGATCGATAAGATCAATATCTTCGGTTTTAGCAATGCTGTAAAACAATCCCTTATGTTTTAAATAAGGCCCAAAACGTCCAATTCCAAAAGTAATGGTTTCATCTTCAAAAATTCCATAATCTTTGGGTGGCGCAAATAAATCCAACGCCTCTTTCAGGGTTATGGATTCAAGACTTTGATTTGGTCGCAATGAGGCAAATTTCGGTTTCTCCTCGTCATCGGCAACTCCAATTTGTGCCATTGGTCCATATCGGCCAATACGTACAGAAATCTGCTTCCCAGATTCCGGCTCAATCCCAAGGATTCGTTCCCCAACTTTTTTACCCTCTTTTTCCTGAGCAGCTTCTGTAACTGTATCATGGAATGGGAAGTAAAAATCTTTTATCATTTTTTGCCACTCAACATTTCCATCGGCAATATCATCAAATATTTTTTCAATATTGGCAGTAAAGCCGTAGTTCATTATACCGTCGAATTTCTCAACCAAATAGTCATTTACGACAATCCCTATGTCGGTTGGGAATAGTTTGGATTTTTCGGCTCCATAGTTTTCTGCGCGTTTTGATTTCTTAATGGCACTATTTTGTAGTGCAATAATTGAAATCTGACGGGTATTTCCGGGACGGTCCTCCTTAACAACGTAGCCCCGTTGCTGAATTGTGGATATTGTAGGTGCATATGTAGATGGTCGGCCTATTCCTAATTCTTCGAGCTTTCGAACTAATGTTGCCTCAGAATATCTTGGGGGATGCAGTGTAAATCGTTCTATGGCTTCAATTAACTTCGTCTCCAGATCCTGACCAACTTGTATTGGGGGCAATATTTTAGAGTTTTTTGTCTCCTTTGAATCATCGTCCTCTTCCACCGATTCGATGTACAATTTCAAGAATCCATCGAACTTAATAACTTCTCCCGTTGCTACAAATTTGTATTCTTTTTCAGGCGTGGGAATCGTAATATTTGTTTTTTCAAGTTTAGCATCGCTCATTTGAGAAGCCAACGTTCGTTTCCAAATCAATTCATAAAGTCGTTGATCGGCTGCATTTCCGCTTATCTGTTCGTGTTCGAAATAAGTGGGACGAATGGCTTCGTGAGCCTCTTGGGCTCCTTTTGTTTTGGTTGTATACCTTCGTACATTTGAATATTCTTCGCCAAAGAGTTTTGTTATCTGCGATTTAGCATCAGCAATGGCATCTTCGGAGAGATTGGTAGAGTCGGTACGCATATAGGTAATGTGTCCGCTTTCGTATAATCGCTGAGCTACGACCATGGTTTGTGCTACCGAGAATCCAAATTTCCGACTTGCCTCTTGCTGCAGTGTAGATGTAGTAAATGGGGCAGATGGTGATTTTTTTGCCGGTTTTGTTTGGATATCGCTAACACTAAATTGATGTTTTGCCGATACCGTTAATAGTTGGTTTACCTCGTTCTCGTCCAAACGTTTATTTAACTCTGCCTCAATAATATAATCACGTTTATCTTTTGTATAAACAAAATGTCCTGTGGTTTTGTAGCTTGATTGTGAATCAAATGCCTGAATCTCTCTATCTCGCTCTACGAGTAATCGAACGGCAACAGATTGTACTCGTCCAGCAGAAAGCGATGGTTTTATTTTTTTCCACAACAACGGAGAAATTTCAAATCCTACAATTCGGTCTAAAATTCTACGAGCTTGTTGTGCATTTACTAGGTGTTGGTCAATATCCCGCGGATTTTCGATGGCTTTAACGATCGCCTTTTGTGTAATCTCGTGAAAAACAATCCTTTTAGACGTTTTGTTATCCAGCTTTAGCACTTGCGCTAAATGCCATGCTATTGCTTCTCCTTCGCGGTCCTCATCGGATGCGAGATAGACCATCTCGGCTTTTTTAACACTTTCTTTAAGTTCTGCAACAACTTTCTTTTTGTCGGGATCTACTTCATAGTTAGGTTCAAAATCCTTCTCAATATCAATTCCGAGATTTTTTTTTGCTAAATCGCGAATATGTCCATAGCTCGATTTAACAGTAAAGTCCTTTCCCAGGAATTTTTCAATGGTTTTTGCCTTTGCAGGTGACTCAACTATAACAAGATTCTTCATTCTATATTTATTTTTTGTGTTTCAAATTCATTAAATTAAAACCTATATCATTTAGGCTTTCCTTTGGTTTTACAAACAACTAATTCGAATATTTGATTAAAAAACGTAACTATATCTCTTTTCGAACGTGCAAAAATAAGCGTTTTAAAAATAGCGTGTCCTGTTTTTAATCAATATTTCTCAAACACAAATATTTAACTCAAAGAAAAACAACCCTAATAAGTATCGGTAAAGGCAGCATACAAGTAGGCTAGATGAGTTTTGAAAATGAGATATTCTTGATTTTATAATGCCTAACTTTATTGAAAAATAATTAATAAGTGGATGATTTAAACGTTATATTTGCACAAATTCCATAATTATGAAGAAAATCGTAACGCCCCTGATTTACATTTTTGCGTTTTTGCCGTTTTTGTTTTTAGCCATCATGTTCATTCTAATCAACTCCGGAGCAATGGGATTTATGCCCGGCTTCGAGGACTTGGAAAATCCAAAAAGCAACATAGCATCACAAGTAAAATCAGAAGATAACGTCCTACTTGGGAACTATTTTATTGAAAATCGAACGTATGCAACTTTCGACGAACTTTCGCCATATCTAGTTTCTGCATTAATTGCCACGGAAGATTATCGATTTGAAAAACATGCCGGAATTGATGGCATCGCTCTAATACGTGTCGTGGCTGGAATTATGACCGGATCGAACAAAGGAGGAGGAAGCACACTTACTCAACAGTTGGCAAAAAATTTATTTCCACGCGACACTACGGTTTACAACTCATTTATAGGCAGAGCTTCAAATATGGCCTTAATAAAATTTAAAGAGTGGGCTACTGCAGTAAAGCTAGAACGAAATTACACTAAAAAGGAGATCCTGGTGATGTACCTTAATACAGTAGCTTTTAGCGGAAATGCGTATGGTATAAAGGCAGCGTCACGAACTTTTTTCAACAAATCGACCAGAACGTTGAAAGCCGAAGAGGCGGCTGTACTAATTGGATTGCTAAAAGCGCCTTCGTACTACAATCCGGTTCGAAATACGGAAAGATCAACGATACGTCGCAATGTGGTTCTATCACAAATGCGAAAATATGAGTTTTTATCGACACATGATTATGATTCCATTTCGGCAATGCCCCTTAAACTAGATTACTTAGTTCAGGATCACAATGTTGGATTAGCCACCTATTTTCGAGAAACGCTTCGTTTATATTTAAACGCATCAAATCCGTTCGACAAAACCTACTCAAACACACAAAAATACACCGAAGACTCGCTTCTCTGGATCAATGACCCACTGTACGGATGGTGCAATAAAAACTTTAAACCCGATGGATCTAAGTATGATCTGTATAGAGATGGTTTACGAATATACACAACCATAAATTCGAAAATGCAAGAATATGCAGAGCAAGCCGTAAGCGATCACATGACCTACGATTTGCAACCTGCATTCAATATGGAAAAGAAAGGTAGTTCCATTGCACCCTATTCCAATGAGCTAACCCCCGATGAGGTAAAACATATTTCGATGTTGTCGATACGAAGGAGTGAGCGATACCGAGTTTTAAAAACCATGGGAATGAGTTGGGATGAGATTGTAGCCAATTTCAAAACCAAAACCGATATGCGCATATTCTCACATAAAGGTGAAATTGATACCGTAATGACCCCTATTGACTCCATAAAATATTACAAACATTTTCTGCATTGTGGCTTTATGGCAATGGATCAACATACGGGCGAAATAAAAGCATATGTGGGCGGAATAAACTACAAACACTTTAAATATGATGCGGTAAAAAGTGGAAAACGCCAAGTGGGATCAACATTTAAGCCGTTTTTATATACTCTGGCAATGCAAGAGGGATATACACCTTGCTATAAAGTTCCAAATGTTCCTATCACATTTCTTTTACCTACGGGCGAAACATGGACACCTGCAAGCAGTGGATATAAAAAGTATGAACGCCAAATGGTGACCTTGAAATGGGGATTGGCAAATTCCATCAATAATATTTCGGCATGGCTAATGCAGCAATTTAAACCAAAGGCGGTTATTGATGTGGTTCGATTAATGGGCGTACAAAGTTACATTCCTGAAGTACCATCGATCTGTTTGGGTTCAGCCGACATTAGTTTATTTGAAATGGTGGGAGCTTACGCAACATTCGCCAATAAAGGAATTCATATTACACCTATGCCCGTAAGCAAAATTGAAGATAAAAATGGAAATATATTGGCCACTTTTAGTGCATTCAAAAACGAAGCGATTTCAGAAAATGCAGCTTTCCTAATGCTCGATTTACTGAAAGGTGTTGTAAATCAGGGAACTAGTGTTCGACTAAGGAGTAAATACGAACTATACAACGAGATTGCCGCTAAAACAGGAACAACCAACAATCACTCCGACGGATGGTTTATGGCAATAATACCAAAACTAACCTGCGGTGTTTGGGTTGGTGGTGAGGAGCGCTCGATCCATTTTGACAATATTTCGGAAGGACAAGGAGCAAATATGGCATTACCTATTTTTGCCATGTTTATTCAAAAAGTGTATGCCGACCCAACATTAGATGTTAAAGCCGAAGATGTTTTTGAACAACCAGAAAACATGAATTACAATTTGGATTGTGATTCGATGTATGAAAACGATATAATTGAGGGCTCTTCGGAAGATGAGTTCTTTTAGTCCTAGGTTAACAGATTTAGAATTAATAGATTTTAATATTCTAAAACTTCGTTATTAAATTAGCAATCACAACTTTACGATTAGTTGACTCCATATTAAGATGAAAAAACGTGAACTTTCATTTCTTGTCATCATGGTTCAAAATAGTATTTTAATCAAACAAACGTTGTTGTTGAATTGCGGAAACCTTTCCCAAATGCTTGTATGCTAGTTCGGTGGCTTCGCGACCACGCGGAGTTCGCTTTAAAAATCCCTGTTTAATTAAGAATGGCTCATAAACCTCTTCAATTGTGCCTGGATCTTCGCTCAATGCGGTAGCAATTGTGGATATTCCAACCGGTCCTCCACTAAATTTATCGATAATTGTGGTTAGGATTTTATTGTCCATTTCGTCCAAACCAAATTGATCGATATTGAGTGCCTCCAGCGAATAAACGGAAATCTCTTTGTCGATTCGTCCATTTCCTTTTACTTGAGCAAAATCGCGAACTCGACGCAATAGAGCATTGGCAACCCTTGGAGTTCCACGACTACGCATCGATATTTCAATGGCAGCATCGTCAACAATGGGAACATTTAAGATTCGAGCCGAGCGTTTTACAATGCCACAAATAACCTCCGCATCGTAATATTCGAGATGGCAATTAATTCCAAAACGGGCACGCAAAGGCGAAGTGAGCAGACCACTTCGAGTAGTTGCACCAATCATAGTAAACGGACTCAACCCAATTTGTACCGTTCGCGCTGAAGGACCTTTGTCGATCACAATATCGATTCGGAAATCTTCCATGGCAGAATAGAGGTACTCTTCGACAACGGAATTGAGGCGATGAATTTCGTCAATAAAAAGGACATCGTTCTCCTGCAAACTTGTTAAAATTCCAGCTAAATCGCCTGGTTTTTCGAGAACAGGACCTGATGTGATTTTCATGTTTACGCCCAACTCGTTGGCAATAATATTTGAGAGTGTGGTTTTACCCAATCCGGGAGGGCCATGCAAAAGAACATGATCCAGAGAGTCGCCACGCATTTTTGCAGCCTGAACAAATATTCTCAGGTTCTCGAGAATTTGTTGCTGGCCTTGAAAATCGTCGAACGTAAGAGGACGCAACCCTTGATCGGGATCCGCCTCCAGATTCTCTAAATTTGGGTTTCGTATGTCAAATGATTCGTCCATTCGTATATTATTGCATTGTAATCCTATTCCTAAAATATCCGCTTCATCGAATATTTACACTTCAATGTTATCGATTGTTTCGGTTATTATTTTTCTTTTATCAAATTCTTTGTAAAGATGGTAAAAACTAAACGCACCCAGTGCCAAAGCCCCAATTATGATTAGAATATAATTCAAATTCCCACCATATACTTCGGAAATTGTTTTGTCCATCATCTCCTTTTGATCAAACGCCAACATAAGAAGGAATCCAACCAAATTATTTCCCATATGCATGATCATTGTCAACATTATATTGTGGGTTTTATAATAGACCCAACCCATAAATAGTCCAATCATTGTAGCAGTAACAAATTGCCATGGATTAAGATGGGCAATCCCAAAAAAGATGGCCGAAACAATGATGGCTTTTGTTGGCGAATATCTTTTTAATAAGCCTTTGAGTACAATTCCACGAAAAAGAAATTCTTCGAGTATTGGAGCAGCAATTACGATGGTAATAAAACTGTAAATGTCAGTTTTACTCATACTTAGGAACAACTCTTTCATAAAATCAGGCATCGGAATCATATCTGTAATCGGTCCGGAAATGCCGATTTGAATTGCAAACGTGACGAATAAAAGGAGCAATATAACCTCGATACTTTCGAATTTAAATGTATTTCCCTGGAAACCAAATATGGAACGAACTACCAAAAATACACCTCCCAAATGGATCACATAAAAAATAAGAAATGCCAACTCTTTATTAATCAGATAATTGAGAAACAAAAACGGACTGAACGCAAATGCAGCAAAAATATAAATAGCAAAAATGCCTAGCACCCCTACAATTCGTACCTCTCCTTTTGATTTTACCATTTCCATTACACCTCCTTTTTGCCTTTAAAGCCTAAATAAATTGCAAGAATACCAAGCAATATCAGAATCGACGATGCCATGTACGAAACAACATTTCCAATGAAATAAGAATTTGGTTGAAATTCAAATTCAATTGTATTCTCCCCTGCAGGAACAACCAATCCACGTAGTAAGTAGTTCACACGAATAATATCCAATTCTTTTCCGTTTACGGTAGCAATCCACCCTTTTGGATAGTATATTTCGGAAAAAACAGCCATTGCATCGGTTTCAGATTTGTAAGAGTATTTAAGTCGATTGGCAGAATAGCTCTCCATTTTTATGGATTTTGTGTTCGAATTCATTGCACTCGGATTTATTTTCGCTTCAAATTCCTTATCAATAATGGCCGTAGTTTTCAAATCATAGTTCGACAACATTTGCATCTCTTGAATGGCCCCATTGGCAAAAGCCACATCATCAACAAACCACGCCTGGCCGTAAGAGTGTGCATTTTTTAAGGGTGCATCTTGGGGAGAGAGAATAAAATATCGAGTATTCAACATATTTAGAACAGGGAGTTGTTGCAATAGACTGTCGATACGCGCGTAACTAACAGATTCTTGCAATACATCGATCATTCGGCGCATTTCAGGCTGGATCTGGTGTGTTATTAACTCTTGATATCGCTGCATTTTAGCTCCATGATATCCACCAATACTATTATGAAAGTAGGATGTTGACGCATCGTTGAAGGTATTTACGGCAAGATTCAATACTCGATAATGCTCCGTATCTTTTAAGATATTTAGATCGGCTTGGGTTGGTTTATAAGGATTATTCTTTAATTCGCGTCTCGAAACCCAATTGTCGTTTTGCGAATAACGCAAGGTAACGGGAATCAAATCGAACGCAAGAAGCAACCCTAAAGAAACGATCGCCAATGTCTTTTTTATTTTATGTTGAGCAATTGCCCAAATTAATCCTGAGGTAACCAACACAAACAATAACGATCGAAAGGCATCGCTGCGCAACATGGAAAGACGATCGACTTGCAGGGCTTTTTGGATAACTTCCGGTAGTTGACTATCGTCGGAACCAACCATAATAGCGGATGCCGGAACAATCACCAATGCGACGAGAATTAGTCCAACAACAATACTTAAAGAATAGATGAGCGGTCTCTTAATTTGTGCAAACGTAAATTTGTTTTTCAAAATCTGATCGAACGCAATTATGCCTAGCAAAGGCATAGTAAACTGTACAATTATTAAAATCATGCTCACGGTTCGGAACTTATTGTAGCCGGGCACATAATTGACAAAAAACTCGGTAAACCACATAAAGTTGCGTCCCCACGCCAGCAGCAGTGCTAAAAAAGTAGCCGTTAGTAGCCACCATCTTAGATTGCCTTTTAACAGAAACATTCCCAGCAGAAAAAGTAAAATAACGGAGGCTCCGATATATACCGGTCCCGATGTAAAAGGCTGTTCGCCCCAATATGTATTCAAATATGCACCATATTTTTCAGCATTTGCTTTTCCGTAATTCCGTTCCAACTCTTTGTAGGTCGCACTTTTATTCCCCAGAGACATGTGGCTTGATCCCCCTTTCAAGTTCGGAATCAATAAGTTGAGCGATTCCACTTTCCCATAACTCCAACCCGTGATATAATCGATAGGCAATCCACTAGATTTTGGTTCATTGGGATCAACAATATTCGGTTTTCCGCGCATTGAATAATCACCATATTCAACAACTGTCCATAATGTTGTTAAGTTTGATGCCATTGCCAGAAGAGCAGCAACAGCAAGATATGCCATTGTTTTCCCAAAATCAGGAAGTTTCTTTTTCTGAGTTGCACGAATAATCTCAAAAAGTCCTAAAAAGGCGACTATAATAAAGGTATAATAGGTTATTTGTAAGTGATTTACGTAAATTTGCATGGAGAGAAAAAGCCCCAGCAAGACACTCCCACGGAATCGATCCGTTTTAAAAGCGTGATGTACTGAGGCAACAACCAGAGGCAAATATCCCAATGCCATCACTTTTGTAATGTGTCCGGCATCGATAATAATTATGAAATAGGTTGAAAATGCATAGGCTAAAGCCCCAACCATACTCACCCACGGATTAACTCCAAATAGAAGCAAGGCGATATAGAATCCCAACATATATAAAAATATGTGGTTTGCCGGTCGAGGATGATTTAAGTTTAAAGCGCTGTGGAGATGCCGAACCAAGTTGGCGTGTCCCGGGTTATTCATTAAAAATGTTGGCATTCCACCAAACATACGATCCGTCCACAAAGCATATTCGCCTGTTTCGGCTTCCAGCTCTTTAAGTTCCTGTACCATTCCGGCATACGCCATCATGTCGCCTTGACGCAACATTTTTCCTTCTAAAACAGGTCGGAAATATCCAAAACTAATAACCGCAAAAAGCAATAAAGCAAAAAGATGTGGTTTTAACGCGCTATAATCAAACTTCTTAGTCATAATGAACTCGTATTCAAGGTTTAACCTAATTTATCGAAACAGCTTTACAATATCGTTTCCATTTGCATATAAAACAAGCCCTAACAAAAATAGCATTCCTAAAATTTGGGCAAATTCCAGAAATTTCTCGGATGGTTTTCTCCGCGTAACAATTTCGTACAATAAAAACATAACGTGACCGCCATCGAGCGCTGGTATGGGTAGCAAATTTAGGACTCCCAACATAATTGAGAGAAAAGCAGTTAACTTCCAGAAACTTTGCCAGTCCCATGTTCCAGGGAAAATCTTTCCAATGGTAATAAAACCACCCAACGACTCATACGCCTTTGTTTTAGGAGAGAAAATTAATTTCAATTGTTTTAAATAATCGGAAACCGTTGTAAATCCTTTTGT
>Ga0265295_1001952_pt1 | contig 34421 bp, 31 predicted proteins | sample Munlansysbiofilm_FD_192503 | JGI IMG/M metagenome (GOLD analysis project Ga0265295, IMG submission 192503) | Leachate microbial communities from a municipal landfill in Southern Ontario, Canada - Methane capture system biofilm | ecosystem: Engineered > Solid waste > Landfill > Unclassified ... | reverse complement strand
TGTTTTATCACGATGAAAATATCAACGTTCTATCTCAGTATTACTCGGTTAAGTTAAATCAACATTACAAAACAAAGTCAGAGATAAAACAAATTTTCAATGAAAAATAATACACAAGACATAAAAACGACAGTCCACGTCTCTATCAAGGGATAAAGTGGCTGTCGTTTATTTTTAAGTCCGAAAGTCAGGTTAGATAGTTATATATTACTCAAAGAAGCTCTTGATTTCAATAATTTCTTGATTCAATTCTCTAAGTGAAATATTCAGAGCATAAGCAAAAGGCATAACTTGACTTTGATAATGAATACCTTGATTTAGCATTACCTTCTTGCTCATTAAAAGCCCTCTATTAAGGTTTTCTGGTATTGGGGCAGTGCAAGACCCATCTCTTTTCAATAGAACAGAAATTCTATTCACTAAAGTGGATTCACTTGAAAATTCAGCAAGCAAATCGGGATATCCAACAATCAAATCTCGTATTTGTTTTTCCACCCACACTCTTAGTGCTGCTATAAATGCAACTTTTTTATACGAGTTCATTAGAAAAGAATCATTTGTTAGAGGCTCAAAGCTATTTATCATCTCTACAAAATAATCATTACAAATATTCGGGAAATCTGAAATAGAAAATGAACTATCGTAATGGAATAACTTATGAATTTCATTACTGGATGGTGAGTTTTCTTTTCGGATTAGTGCAGAGATAATTCCAAGTTCATCAACATCCAGTAAAACATCCAGTGTCAATAAATTCTTACCATCGTCTCTCCTTGGTATTTCTTGAATATGTAGAAATTCAATATCTTCATCAATATAATAATAATCAAAATCTCTTGAATATTGTGAATTGAGTGCATTTATCATCTCTATTGAATGAGTTAATATAATTAGTATCTTTCCACTATCTGCTGCTTTCACAATTTCATACACAATTTTATAATGATTTATTATGTCTAAACTTGATACTGGATCATCTAGAATTAAAATGCTTTTTTCACTACCGATAAATTCATAAATTCGTATTAAAAAAGATAATAGATTCATTTCACCAGTGCTATATGTTTTAACTTCTCGAGGTAAATTTATGGTAAGGTTTTTTTCTTCATCATCAAAGACAATATCCTCTGAGTTGATTTTAAAATAACGTGAAATATCTCGCTTGATTTTATCCTCACTTACCTTCAAATTTTGATATAATCTCTCTACAGCGGCAACTAATGCATCTCTCTCTCCAACCTTGTTTGCTAATTCCGCTTGTTTTTCTTGAAGAAGATCAAATCTATTTATATCACCATTACAGATCATCCATTCAGCAATAATATCATCTGACAAAAGTAATCTTTTCGTGTTTATCAGTCTTTCAATATTTTCTTCAGTTGGTTGTAAATTATTCTTTTTCAAATTCTCAATTATTAAACTTTTTCGATTGTTAAGTAATAACATTTTATCCGTAATTTTGACTTTAATGTCAGTAACATTGCTATCACAAATTGGGCATAAAGAGTCACTAGTATTAACAACCTGATCTAGCAAAACTAGCGATTTGTATATAACATTATCTCTATATTCTGCTATTTCATCTATATAACTTACAGCATAATTTAATATTTCGCAAATGTCAACTAGTATTTTGGGCTCTATATCACCTAAAGAATCACATATTTCTTTCATTTGTGTTCTGGATTGTGTAAAACCTGAAAAAATATCTTTTTGTGCTAATTTAATAATATCTCCATAATCTTTAGCTTTTGTAGCGCTTGTGATACCAAAGTTTGAACCAAGGTTAGACGAGACACTCATTGATTGCTTAATATTCTCAATCTCGAAGTTAAGTGCATTAATACTTAGAACATCTGCAGTAATTTGAATCTTCTTTTTGTTTTTTATAAAATCATTTCTTTCGTCTACATAATCTAGAAAGGTAATTCTATCATCCTCTTTATGATCCCTAATATATCTATAAATTGATGTTTTACCTATTCCATTGTATCCAAAAATAACTTTTGAACGATTATTGTCTGGTATGTGAAAATTATCAGCTAATTTTTGCTTTAAAAAATCATAATTTGTATTATCTACCATATTTGTTTTACTAAACATTTTTTCCTTTTAACAACGTTATCAAAAACATTGTTGTCCCCTCTCTCATTTTTAACTATATTTTATCATAAATATAAAATATATAAAGTTCAACTAGATAACTTCATAATTATTGAGTTTCTTTCATACTTAATCTATGAACAAAAATTCATGATTCTGTTTAGAATACTATATATTTGAGCTTAAATACATTGCTATTTTCATAACGTTTCATAGCCATGACTACACAATCGACAGTCTAAAGTAAAGGGTCAGGGTGTCATGCATGTTAAATATTTGTCTCTAACTCTTCTTCTTTGTCTTCCCATCATACTCTTGTTCAAACGGTTTGATTCTCTCTTTTAAAACGCTTTCTGCCAAGTCTTTAGGAGAATTAGGCTCTAGTTCTTTCTTTTTATCGTTTGTTGAAAGTGGTGAAAGCTTAATAGCTTCTTTAAGTCTGTTAGAATAGATTTGATACTCTTGAAGTTTATTGGTTTCAAGCTTTTTATCGACTTTTTTAATAAAGTTCACGCTCACTAACCCAAGTTTAACTTCACTAATCATTAGTCCGTATGCATCTTTCAATGCTTGATATGCCAAAAAGAATGCTTGTTCAGCTATTACCTCTTCTGTTTTAGCCATCTCGTAGTAATAGTTATATAAGGCACTTTGAAGTTCATAGGCTTTCATATCACCAAAGTAGATTCTAAACTCCTTGTAAATCTCCATGACGCTCCAATGAAAGCCTTTAAGATTCAACACGTTTTGTTTTGGATCTAAGCTTCTATTTTCAACATAAAACTGTTGAATCTTAGAGTGTAAATCTACCAGTTTAAAATGCATTTGATTTAAAACTGACTTAACGTCTTTATAAGCTTCAAATTGCATCCGTCTGTTATTAATGTAGATGTCTCCAGAAAAACCTATGACAGCACCAATGACTAATCCAAGAAAACCGAATAACACTTCTGTTGGCATAAAATTCCCTCCTACAATTGTAAATATATTTAATTATGAGTAACTCATGGTTATTATATCATTTTTATCCAAATACTTATAGATAACGTTATTTTTAATGATTTATATGTCGTATAATGGATTATAGTCGACACGGTTATATCGTGTTATTGTAAAAATATAGGGGGATTTAGTATATGCGTTTGTTTTTCATTGGTAACGGCTTTGAACTTGCTCATAACCTTTAAACCAACGTTTATGATTTTATCGAAAGTAACCCTTTATACGAAACTAAATATGCAATCTTCAAAGGGGATAGTTAAAATCAAATTGAGTCTGCGATTGGAACCCTTATTTATGATGTAAAAAATGAAATAAATGCCTATCAACATGCCCTTTCTGTCGATGAAACCGTCAGTGAGGTTATAAACGGATATGGGGTGGATGATTATGGCCGCTTAGAATATCATTATCCAGGCGATGAAACACTTAAATCCCACTTAGTAAGAATGGAATCGTTGAGCCATTTGATTCGATCCTTTGAACAAGATTTCAAACAATATTTAAGTACGCTTAACTACGAGGCTGTTACCATATCAGAACAATTCAAGCACTTCAAACCAACAAATGAAGATGTTTTCATAAACTTTAACTATACAGATACCCTTAAAAAGGTATACGGTTCAACTTCGGATTATCCTATACATGGCACTGTTGATTCCTCCATAAAAATTGGTTATAACAGTAACATTGCCTACTATAATAACGACTTAGTTTCATTAGAATACCCTAAACCAGAACATATCAAAATTGTATCCAAACATGTAATCTTCTTATTTTCACCATAAGGATAAAACTAATAGGCAATCAATGCTATCAGCCATGAATTGGAAAATGGCATTATTTCAGTTTTAGTATACAAATCTTTATAAATGAAAAGACCGAACCAAGAAACCATGCTTTTTTGGTTCGGTCTTTATTTGTTTAAATTCATTTAATCATGTGAATAACGCTTTTAGTCTACTATGCTATATCACTTTTGGGATGCTTTAAATAGTGTAATGGCTGAACCACTAAAGCCTTTTTTAAATATGAAAAAACTAATAAAACAATTGATGTCATCTAAAGCTTTTACACGTTCTTTGTTTTCGGATATGTATACTTTGGATAATTTAGATGATGTCATGTTCTATTCCTTTCGTCCATATATAAGCGTACTTAAAATGGCATTAAGTTTATAGTTATCAAACCTGTATGCTCTTATTTTGATTGTTATGAACCAATGATACTATGCTCTTTGATGTAAATCAATGAGTACTTACAGACCTATTTTTAAATACGAATGTTTTCTCTCTTAATCTATAAACCTCTTTTAGCCAAACAAAAAAGAAAGACTGGATGAACGTTTTCCCTAAGTAATAGACAACAGTCATAAAACGTCTATTTTTTGGGGTTCTTCTCGCAAGTCTTTCTTTTCTTGAACGATGATTTTTTGATGAATAGCCATCGAGCATAATTATGTAATTGGCTGTTGTTTCTTAATGAGTTTTTCTAATAAAAAAGATAGGCATACTAAAACGATGGTAATGGCGTATATTTTATCGTACTCTAAATTCACTCTTGCCTGATAGATATATCTACCTAGTCCTACTTTAGACTGTATAATGAATTCAGCCATCACAATGACTTTAATACCAAGTCCGATCGATTGTAATACCCCCATAATGAGATAAGTTTTAATCATGGGAAAATATAGGTATCTAAAACTTGTGATAATTTTATTATCTTCTAGGGTAAACACATCTATATAGTCTTTATCTATGGTTTTTAGCCCTGTATAAAACGCCTGATACAACACTGGCATTATCATTAAGAATGTGATGATATAAGGCGTTATTTGATAATCCAGCAATACGAACAAAATCAAGATAATCGATACCAAAGGGACTGTTTTAAAAAGTACCATATAAGGATGGATAAACGCTTCAATATAATTTTTTTTATAGCTAATATAAGCCAACATAAATGAAACCCCAAAGGAGATGCCTAAAATAACCCCTAATCGACCAAAAGTGGTCATTAAAGCCATCAAGGCATCTCTTTGGGTGAAGAAGCTGATAAGCGCCATGCCTGTTTTTGATATGCTTGGTAAAAGTAATGGGTGATCTACCCACAAATAAAGCACATACCAAATCAGAAAAAGCGATAAAATTGAAGATAAACTCATCCATTTTTTCATACATCACCTATAAAACGATTCATCAGGGAGTTGCCCTAAAAAGTGATCGTTAAACGTTATGATTAATTCGTAAAAACGGTTTAACGCCTCTTTAACAAGACTGCTTTCTTTGAAATCAATATTAGACCTAAAAACAGCTTCTTGGTAGATAGATTCATCGATTGAAATACCACAAGCCTTTAGGACTTCATACGCATTTGGGTCTGTTTTTAGACTTTTAATAGCGTTATCCAAATCTTCTTTAAACTGATTCAACGTCTTATCACTTAAGTCTTTATGGGCAAACACGCCTGCTTGAGGATAGCCGGTTGTATTTGTGATTCGCTGATACTCAAGTTGTAAATCGATGTATGTGAGTGATTTCTTCGTTTTTAAAATGCTCAAACTGGGTTCCGCTACTAAGTATACTTTACTTGAGTCCAATAAGAAGGCACTTGAAACAGAGGCTAATGAATCCAGATACTGAACCTCATAATCGATGTCATAATCCGATAAAATCAAAGAAAGAATGAATTCAGGTATTTGTTTTTCACCGAATGCAATCACCTCGATTTCATCTAGTGATTCCAAATCAATCGAGTGATCGCTAATTAAATAATAATTCCCCCAAGTGAGGACGCCAATTAGTTGATATACCGGTTTGGCATGATATAGTTTCGCCCCAAGGTTAGTAGGGGCGAAAATGATGTCATAACCGGTCTCATTAAACCCAGCAATCAAAGCTTCTGCACCACTTACAATGGTCTTTTCATACTTTGAATCCTGTTCGAAATAGGCAATTGCATATTCGGGTGACCCACTAGGTGAAAGCATACTAAGTGTTGATTTTTTACACCCAAATAACGCCAACACCATGACAATCATGATGGCTAAGTTGACTCTTTTAATCAATTTTGGCATAAGGTGCTCTTTTTTGATAAGTCGTATGCAACAATTCATGTGACTTATGTGAGTTGGGTTTTTCTAAGTAAGTGTCATAAAGTTCTTTAACAAACTGGTTTTCATGACTCTTACGTAGATTGGCTTTATCATCGATTTTATATAACACAGCGGCTCTTAAACTTTTGACGTCTACTTGTTCCTGGATTTGGGCTTTAACAACAGGTTGTCCGCCTCCATTGATACAACCACCTACACAACCCATAAACTCAACGAAATGGTAGGTTTTATCGGTTGTTTCTAAGTGTTTAAAAAACTGTTTAATTGAAATACCTCCATGTACAACGGCGACGTTTATGGTTTGACCTTTAATTGAATAAGAAGCTTCTTTAATCTCTTGATTGCCTCTTAACTCTTTAAATTCGATGGGTGTCGGTTTTTCTTCTAGTATTTCCGATACAGTTCTTAATGCCGCTTCCATGACACCGCCTGTAGCCCCAAAGATGACACCAGCACCTGTATAACTTGATAGCATCCCAAATGGTTTTGAGTCTTCAAGGGCATTAAAATCGATACCTCTTCGTTTGATGAGTCTAGAAAACTCTCTAGTGGTTAAAACATAATCCACATCTTTATACCCATCTCTACCCATTTCATCCCTTCTAGCCTCAGCTTTTTTCGCGATGCAAGGCATGATTGAAATAGAGACTATGTCTTTTGGATCATAACCCATTTTTTCGGCGTAATAAGTTTTAATCAATGCGCCAGCCATTTGTTGAGGCGACTTGCAAGTTGATAGATTTCCAATAAACTCTGGGTAGTAAAGTTCTAGCATGTTCACCCATCCAGGTGAACAGGAAGTAAACATTGGAAAAGGTCCGTTATTTTCTAGTCTTTTTATAAACTCTGTACCCTCTTCTAAAATCGTCAAGTCTGCCGTGAAGTTAGTGTCCATGATTTCATGGACGCCTAATGCTTTAAGCGCAGAAAACAATTTGCCTTCAACATCCGTGCCAATTGGTAATCCAAATGCTTCACCTAAAGCCGCTCTCACAGCTGGGGCAACCTGAACAACCACTTTCTTAGTTTTGTCTCTTAATGCACGTTCAACGGCTTTGATGTCATCTTTTTCTCTTAAAGCCCCTGTTGGACAGGCTTGTATACATTTCCCACAGTAAATACACCCACTATCTGCCAAATCATGAAAGAGGGCAGGACCTACATAAGTCTTATTGCCTCTATTGTTAAAATTAAGCACAGACAATCCGGATAGTTTCTCACAAGCAGACACACATCTGCCACATAATATACATTTAGATGAATCTATGATCATGACACCATTTTCATCCTGATAGTAGTAGTTTTGTTCATCATATTGTCCATAAAGCTGACTGAACTCGTTATCAATCGAGTACTTTCTCAGCAAATCAAGAAACTCACAGTTATCTTCTCTTGAACACTTGAAACATTCAAAGTGATGACGGTGTGTTAGTAATTCTAGATTCATGCTAACTGTGTCATAGATTTCTTGATCATCGGTAATAATATTCATGTTGTCTTTAACCATCGTTTTACAAGCGGGCTTAAGTTGTTTATCTCCTTCGATCTTAATGCTACATAAACGACAATTACCTTCTTCGTGGATGTCTTTTAAAAAACAGAGTCTTGGAATATAAATGTTATGTTCTGTTGCTGCCTCTAAAATGGTTTTTCCTTCTGAAACGGTTAGTGGTAAACCATTAATGGTTATGTTTAGTTTGTTCATAGGGATACCTCTTTCAACAAGACATCTGAAGTGATGGCGCCAACAGGACAAGCTTTCTTACATGCCCCACATTTGATACATAAGTCTTGATCAATCGTGTGAATCTGTTTTGGCCATCCTGAAATCGCATTAACAGGACAATTTCTGGCACATTTTGTACAACCTATACAATTGTCATGTATGACAAAATTTGTCAAGTTTGAACACACACCTGCCGGACAGTTTTTGTCAACCACATGTGCGATGTATTCGTCTTTGAAATGTTTAATCGTGGATAAAACTGGGTTTGGTGCGGTTTGTCCAAGACCACAAAGTGAGGTCTTTTTAATCATTTGTCCAAGTCTTTCAAGTTCATCTATATCCTCTAATGTCCCATTTCCTTCACAAATTCTATTCAAAATATCAAGCATTTGTTTGGTGCCTTCTCGACATGGGGTGCATTTTCCACATGACTCATCTACCGTGAAATCTAAATAGAATCTCGCGACATCAACCATACAGTTATCTTCATCCATAATGATCATGCCACCGGATCCCATCATAGACCCAAGTGCTGTTAAATTATCAAAATCTATTTTTGTATCTAAGTCTTTCTCAGTGATACAACCGCCCGAAGGACCACCTGTTTGAATGGCCTTAAATTTTCTTTTGGCTGGAATACCACCACCAATATCGTAAACCACTTCTCTTAATGACACGCCCATTGGCACTTCGACAAGACCCGTGTTATTAATTTTCCCACCTAAGGCAAATACTTTTGTCCCTGGGGATTTATCTGTCCCTATACTTCTAAAAAAGCTTGCCCCTTTTAAGAATATAACAGGGACGTTGGCAAGTGTTTCAACATTGTTTACATTGGTTGGTTTATCCCACAAACCTTTAACCGCCGGAAACGGTGGTTTGGTGGTTGGCATACCACGATAGCCCTCTATCGAACGAATGAGCGCTGTTTCTTCTCCACAAACAAAGGCACCTGCGCCTAGTCTAATATCAATATCAAAAGAGAAGTCCGTATCGAAAATACGTTCTCCTAATAAACCATATTCTTTTGCCTCATTGATGGCATGTTTCAATCTTTCGACCGCAACAGGGTATTCGGCTCTTACATAAATATAGCCTTGATTTGACCCGATTGCATACCCACAAATAGCCATGGCCTCAAGGATTGAATGAGGATCTCCCTCAAGGATTGCTCTATCCATGAAGGCACCTGGGTCTCCTTCATCTGCGTTACAAATGACATATTTGATGTCGCTTTCTGAACGTCTTGCGAACTGCCACTTAACCCCTGTTGGAAATCCCCCACCGCCTCTTCCTTTTAGACCAGAGGCGATCATTTCATCAATGACATCATCACTACTAAGCTCGGTTAATACTTTGGCAAGCGCTAAGTAGCCATCTCTTGCAATATATTCTTTGATGTCTAAAGGGTTGATCTGTCCGCAATTTCTTAATGCTATACGTTTCTGTTTAGCATAAAACTTCAATTGACTCATTTGTTTGATCTTTGTTTTGGCGTTAGGATCATTCACCATGAGATTCATAACTGGTCTACCTTTTAATAGATGCTCTTCACAAATGGTTCTAACGTCTGATACTTTGACGTGTGAATAAAAAGTTTCATCAGGATAAATAACTATCACAGGACCTTTTTCACAAAGCCCAAAACACCCCGTTAGTATCAAACCAACTTCTTCTTTGATGCCTAAGGCAATCAGTTCATCTTCAAAAGCCTTTTTGATTTCTTTTGAATGTGAGCTCATACATCCTGTCCCACCACAAATTAAGACTTGAATTCGCTCCAACATATTAACTATCCTTCCTTTCGGATAATAAGTATTTGGTGATTGGTTGATGGTCTATCATATGTTTCTCAACGATTTGCCTAACCATTGGTATGGTTAAGCAACCATACACGTACGATTGTCCTGAAGCATCGATGATTTCAGCCATTGGTTCATAGGCACATTCGCCCATGCAACCGACTTGGGTGACGGTCACATTTTTTAATTCGTGATTTTCTACTTGTTCCAAAAAAGCATTTAAAATCGCTCTTGCACCTGAGGCGATGCCACAAGTGCCCATGCCAACTTGAACTCTATACCCATCTTTTGTGTAACGCATGGTCATTTTCTTTAATGACTCATCTCTTAACTGTTTTAATTCTTCAATTGTTTTCATAGCCACCTCTTGTTAGTAGCGCTTTAGCTACTTGTTCTAGTTTCTTTTTTTGACTCATCGTCTTAGATTCATCATCGAACCCTAAGGCTTTGAAATCTAATAAAACATCCTCATACATCAAGGTGAAATTTTTCACCCCTTGGTGAATGTATAAATCGCCAAGTAAGGCTTCCAGACTCCCAAACTCTGGAAAATCTATGTGTTTATCATCAAAACCTATGGATAGCGTTGTCCCAACGCCTAAGGTTGAATCGATATTAAAATAGCCATTTGTACTCGTCGATAAATCATGAATGAGTGATAAGCCTAAACCGACATTTCTTTTTCTTCTACTGCTATAGGAAAAGGTCCTAACTTTTAATAATGTATCTTTATCCATTCCAATGCCATCGTCTTCAATAAGTACCCTTAATAAACCGTTTCTCTTTAACGATAGTTTGATGTGTTCTGCCTTGGCTTCGATTGAATTTTGAAGGATATCGTATAAGTAATCCGTAAATTTAGTCATAATTAAAATATTTAAAGAAGTCCTCTTTCGTTTTTGATTTTAGCTCTATCGTATTATCATTCGTTCTTTCTAACATGTCTAACAGTTGATGCGCATCTGAGTTATATAAAGCATAAAGAGCCTTCTTATTTTTTGGGTTTTGGTATTCAATCCCATCTAGTGGAAACGCCTTTATATAGTCTCTTCCAGACCTTGAAGGCCGATCTACATGAGCATAAACCAAAACTGTTTTATATGGGCTTAAAACGGCTTTTATATCCTTAATGGATAAAGAGCTTGGCTTGCTAAGCAAAAAGGGGTGATAGCCAAGCTCATTATCATTTTCATCCATGATGATTGACTCGCCATGAATTAGGGGATTATAAATGGGTTCTACTACATACGTTTCTAAGATTTTGTCAAAGGCATAAGCATCGTTGATATCGTAAAAATAACAAAGGACATCAAAGCCTTCTTTAACGGTAATTTCAACACCTGGAATAAACAAAAAGTCATAACTTTTTGAGAGTTCATAAAAAGCTTTAATATTTTTTAGACAGTTATGGTCTGTGATTGAAATAATGTCCAACCCTTTAATGTGGGCCATATTACAAATGTTGTTAGGGGTCATTAAATCGTCTGCACAAGGAGACAATACACTATGTATGTGTAAATCATAGTAGTATTTCATAAGATGCCTCTTTGATAAATGTCTTTAATGACTTCGTGTGTCAAGTAATTGGCATAAATGACACATAACCCTTGTTCATTTGCTTTCATTATGAAGGCCTCATTAACCACAGCATCTTTGGTTACAATTAATACTTCTAAATCTAACATAAGGGCCAAGGATAAGGTGGTTTGACTGACAATAAGCGTAATCAGTGCTGTTTCATTTTTAATGTGCTTAATCGCTGTAGATAATAAATCCGTGGCAAATATATGTTTAAAATCAGGCAAAAAGGATGGATTCGTTAATAACCTATAATTTGAGTCTTTCAAAAGGATTTGTGTGTTACTCATCTTTGACACCTACCTTAAAAATAAGGGTGAGTCTTGTCCCTCTTGGTGAGGATTCAATGATCATTTGATCAGATAATCTTCTGATATTATCCAGGCCCATTCCTGCCCCAAAACCATTCATATGAGCAATCGGACTTGCGGTTGAATACCCTCTTTGCATCGCTTGTTTAATATCAGCAATACCTGGTCCATCGTCATAAAAATATAGTTTTACTTCATGGTCTTTAGCCTCATAAGTCATAAACCCTCCTACCGCATGAATCACGATGTTGATTTCCGCTTCGTATGAAGCCGAACACACACGTGATATGAACGATTTTGGCATATGACTTTGTGTCTTCAAAAAACGCTTTAGTTCAGAAGAAGCCCTTCCTGCTAATTCAAAATTGCCGGCAATTATTTGGCATTCTTTTACCATTGAATATCGTATTTTACACCCTTTATGCCTAACTGATAGAGCATGCCGGATGTATTAAACATGGTTAAGTCTGTTGAGTATAGTTGGATATTCGATTCATACGCCAGCTGTATGACTTTTTCTGAAGGAATTTTGCCTCTAACCAATAAGACCACACCTACATCAAGCATCTCGGCCGTTCTAATGGATTGTTGAGTCGCAAGCCCTGTGATCAAAAGGGTTTTTTCAAGTATTTTCTTATCTTTTACGGAATTCATAATAACCAAAGCGTCACTCATCAAATCTGAACAAAATGCAAATTTAATGTCTTTTTCCTCAAATAGTTCTTTCGTGTATGCAGTTGTTTGACACAAGCTTAATAAATCAGTTAGCTTCATTAGTCTTCACCTTTAGTTCTTTAATGATGTCTCTTACTTTGCTGACGGTTGCGTTACCATGAATAGCACCATCAACTGAAAAAACCGGTGCCAATCCGCACGCGCCAATGCATCTGGTTGAAACCAAACTAATTTGTCCATCCTTAGTCGTTTGTTTTTCTTTAATTTCCAGTTCATTCTCCAAGGTTTCCATAAGGTTTTTTGAACCCCTGACGTAACATGCCGTTCCTAGACAAACCGCCACCGTGTGGTCACCTTTTGGAGTAACTGAAAAATTGCCGTAAAATGTGACAACCCCATTAATCTTGGCAATAGATTCTCCAAGTTCTTCTGAAATAAGCTTTTGTATGCTTAGCGGGATATAACCAAAAATCTCCTGAGCATCATGTAAAGTAGGCATGAGTGGTCCAGGTAGTTTCTTGTTCTCCAGCATCTTAGCATAAAAAAGATGAATCTTTTCTTGACAAAGATGTTCTTTCATATTCTATTTTCTCCCTATATGTATCGTTAATTCTAGTGTCATTTTATCACACGAAATACCGTTTCGCACGATGTTTTTTATTATTTTTACAAATAGTATTATGATAACGCTTTCATTCGTAAAATTGACTTATGTATGCGTTTTATCAGCATTTTATATAAAAAAACTTAAGTTTGTCCATGGAGTTTTTGGTCTCTTTAAGGATTACTTAAGTTCTTTTTTAACTATTATGTCGTTTAAATTCTTGCTCAATATAATCTAAGAAGTGATTTAGATTCGTGTAGTCACTGCTGAGGTTTGAAATGTTCCTTTTTACCTGTTTAAACCTTTCGAAATCTCCATTTCCATTAGGAAAAATTTCTTTATATGACTTAACCTTTTCTTCTGTGTTGATAAGGTAACCGGCACGAATCATCACCTCATCAAAGTTTTTAATTGAGTATATCGGGACGATATATGGCTGCATCCAATGATTCTTAAACATACTTAGGTTAAGGAAGTTTTCTTTTATCTGTTTTGTATATTCTAGTTCGTCAAAGTCCATTAGTATAAATATTTTAAAGTTTTTTAAACACTTCTTTGTCCCTTCTATCTCGAACTTTTCTTTAAATTTTGTTATAGACGAAAACTCTTTTCCGTTTATATAATCTAAAATGCTTGTGATTTGAATACTGTTATTGCCATTGTTCTTTGCACGTACTTCTATTTTGAGTTTTAAATTTGATTTCAAGCTAGAAACGAATATCAATTCAGACTTTCCGTGACATATAACAAGCGCAGAACAATAGCGTTGTTTTATTCTCTTATTCATTGTTTGAATCTTCGCTTGAATTTAGAAATATATCATCAAAATCTACATATCCTAAAGAAGGCGTCCCGCCAAAACTGCCATTTAAATATTTATTCATAATACTGTGGTTTTTTTGAATTCTAATATCGAAATTAGTTAAATTTCGAATAACTTTTTGACCATTCACATCTGAATCAATGATAAAAATATCACTTTTATCCATGCTGTCTAAAAGCTTTGTATTATGTGTGGATACAATAAGTTGACCAAATGTTGAACTTTCTTTTATATGATTTACAATTTCAACCATCAATAAGTCGTGAATGCCCGTGTCAATCTCGTCAATCGCTACAATGCCTCCACGCATTAAATTAGCTAAATATGGTAACAAGTTTAGTAATTTTAATGTGCCTGTGGATTCTAGGTTAGCTGGAATCCTTCTTAACTCATTGCCAATCATTTTGTGAATCATTAACTTGTAAGATATTTTTTCAGTATCTTGTGTTTTTTCATAGGAAACACCCTTAATATCCGCGTAAAATCCTGTCAGAAACTTCTCTATCATTTCTAAGGAATGGTCGAGTTTTTTCACTTTGGATACATTTATAGTGCCTTCGACTAAATTTGTTACCATATCTCTTTCCACTAACACACTTCTATCTACACCCAGTCCTCTGTTACATGAAACAGAAAGCTTCTCGATGTACTCAAGCACAGAAAGCACACTTTTATGTAGATTATCGGCAATGTACTTTCGGTTTTTCGTGTTAAGTTCTTTTCTTAATATCGAAAGTGCTGTATGTATACCAAAATATTGATCCAACAATTTTTTAAAATCTTGTTCATATGCGTTACTAAACAAGCTTTTGTTGAATTTCATGTCAATCAAACCATTTGTTTTCATTACCTCAAAGATTGTTATCTTATTTTTGTTGATTGGTCCTAATAGTTTCTCACTAAATATCTCTTTATCATTAAACATCATCTCGTAAGTATACTCATCACCTTCAATGATGAAGGTATAAGCCATTACCATCGGGTCTTTTGACGCTATGGTTTTGCTATATGATAGAATTCTTCCTAAGTCTGAATTTTTTAACAAATCATTAAGAAACTTCTCATCATTAAATAACATTTTAAACTCTTGTTTCTCAAACAGTTTTGCAAAAGTCTCATTGATGCCTATCGTTTTTACCGAATCCTTTAAAAACCCAATCGTTGAGATAATATTAGATTTCCCAGACCCATTTTCACCATAAAAAAACAAAGCGGATTGGATTTTTCCTTTTACAACAAAATCAAGTGTAACATCGCACAGTGATTTAAAATTAGTGACTTTAATTTGTTTAAACATAATAACCTCCACTTTTTGTGTCTGTATTATAACCTAAAAAAATATATATTTCAACAATAATGTTACATTTTGTATCATTTATACTTAAAAAGTTTTATTGATGACGTTATTTTATCATAAAGCAGTCATTTTTGATGACTGCTAATTTTGATCACTAATTGACTTATTGTTTTGTTATAACACGTTCTAAATCGTCATCGATGGTATATCCAATATACTCATAAGTGCCTTTTAGATCATAAATGAAATGAAGTTGGTAAGGTGAATCAAACTGTAACATTGTATTGTCGTTTGTGAGTGTAATCAAGACTTTGCTAGATGACACCACTTGGTAGGATAGAATTTCTAAGTTCAATCTGTTTCTTACATCATTGTTATCTATTTCTTTTAGAATCGGTAAAGAAGTTTTTATATCTTCTATTGTAAGGCTTATATCTCCAATGTTGATCGAGTCTTTCGTGTTAGAAATCTCTAAGAAAATTTCTCCACTTTTCAAGTGGGTAAATGCCTTTTGATAATCATTAAAAACTGCCTGTTCATGATAGTCTTCATTTACTAGATGAAAGTATTCTTCTTTTCCATAAAGGGCATTTTTGAGTAAACTATACTGCCCATAAAACTTAACATATTTATAAGATTCGTCTAAATCAATGGTATGAACTTCCTTTGTTTGAAAATTATATATGGTAAAGGCATTCCCCTTAAAAAGCACAAGTCTATCATCGATAAGATGTGTATTTGAGCATACATTCTCATTAAGAAAATCAAATTCATGGACTATTTCATCTGAGTCTATCGCCTTTATATAGGCTTTTTTATTTAGGGCATAGATTAAATGTGCGTCCATAACACCTAGAAAACAAAACGATTGATCAGTGGTCAAAACGGTGTCAACAACGGTGGTCTCTTTTGTCAAGTAGTCATATTGTATGATTATTTGATGATAAGTGGTTTCATTATTTGTGGTGGTTTGATAAGCAACACTACCATAAAAAGCATGGTTTAATGGTTTTTTATGATTAATCTGTGTATCTTTAGCAATCGGATAACCGCTTTCTACTAAACCGTTTAAAATGGCTTCTTCATACAAGAAAGTTTTTCCATCTTTAATTTGTGCACGATCTGTAATCAAGATATAGTCACTCAAATACTCATAGGATTCAATGGTTTGATTGAATGTTTTGATTGAATTGCTGCAACCTGAAATTACGAATACAAATAGGAAACCCATTATCATTAACGCTATTTTTTTCATAAAAATCTCCTTTTTAATTTATCCTTTGTTCGAATTTTCTTCTTAATATTTAAATGGCGCTATTTCTTCTTTACTTGGTTTTGGGTTTGATCGTAATAGTATCGATTTGTTTCTAGTCTGTCTAACAGCTCAGATAGGTCTATGTCTTCATCTTCTGATAAGTCTTCTAAGCTGTTGTAATCGTTTCTGAGTTTGGTATTCAGGATGCTAACCAAAAGCATCATATCCATCTTTAGATTCAATATAATCACTTCCTTCATTTCTTAATATCTATTTAATCACAATAAAAGCCAAAATAAAAACGGAAATTCAAATTTGAATCTCCGTTTTTAAGCAATCAAGGATTATTTAAATGAAATTAAGTAAACTGCAGTGTTTGCAAGTGCTACAAATGTAAAGAATGCCGTTGAGAAGAACACTGAAGTCCAGATGTTTCCTGTCTTTTGTGAGAATCGTCTCATAATGATGCCTGCTAGTGATAATGTTGGCACTAAACCTACAAGTAAAATCGCATTTAATGAGAAGTTATTAAAGGCTGCAACACCTGTGTTGTAAAGGACGAAGTATTGGTAAGCTAAGAATACTAAGACTGGTCCTACAAGCAAGAATGCAGCTAATAAATCACCAACGATTGGTTTCATGCGTTTAGTGTTTGTAAATACACTGATGGCTGCTGCTAAATAGTAAATAAAGAAGATTGGCATATATCTTAAAGCAGCAACAAATTGTTGAGAGTTAAAGACTTTGATTGCATAAGTATAGAATCTGAAGTCTGTCTTAAATACCCATTCAACCAAAGCGATAAAGAAGAATAACCCAAAGGTCAATACTAAACCAGTGACTAAACTCATACCAACTTGGATCCATGAAGCTTTAAGACCGTAAGTATTTTCGTCATTAGGTTCTTTAAACATTGGGGTTGTTGAGAATGTAATCAGTAACAACAGCAACCCTGCATTAAGTGCCCAATAAGCAATGGTATTAATGGAAGGTGCACTCCAATAGTTCACGTTATTAATAATCGTAGGGTTTACTAAGACCCATCTAAAGGCAAGTGCGATGAATATCACAATTGCGCCACCTAAAGTGATCTTTTGAGCCATTCTAACGGTAGATTCTTCTTGTTTAACCAATGTCATTAACCATGCGCCGATTAAGAAGAACACTGTCCCACCTGCAACATAATGCATGGTCTTAGCAAGTAAGTTCATACCAGCTGCTTGTCGGTCCATAAATATATTGAGATAGAACGCACCTACTAAAGTTGCAAGTAAAATTAAGACAACCTTTAATACATTAAGATGCGGTTCACCTTTTTTAGCATACACGGCCACTTCTTCAGTTTCATCTCGATAGATTTTCTTAAATACTGGAAGTTTAGTTAATAAGGTAAATGCTGGGAAAATCATTAAGAATAATGCGACAAGTGCGATCATGGTGAATGCTTCTTTTAACCACCATACTTGTCCACCTTTTTCTTCAATCCCATAAGAAGAGGCAGTACCTAAGTCTGCATGTCTGTCTAATTGATATTCAAAAGCGTCTGTGAAAAAATCAATGGTGTTTCTGCCAGTTTCTAAACTCCATGTATTTTGTGGATGGGTTTCATCTGGGGTATAAATGATGCGTTGTCCGCCATCTCTGTCATACCAAACACCAGCTTCAGCTGTGCCTTCAGTCGTTCTACCTAAGAACGTTAATCCCACTGTATCTTTCACAAAGTCTTTATATCTAACTGAACCAGTTGCACCAGAATTGTCAAAGAAGAATTGATCCCAATGTGCTGCAATAATACCAGAAGATCTAGGTCCAAACATTGTATCTGGATTAGGGACGCCAATATATCTAAAATCAGCACCTACTGGAAGTGAGGCCGCAATCTTGCGATACCCATTTGTGAGGAAATCCATTTCGTCGAATATGACTGCATAGCTGGATGAGAAACCACCCATTGAATGCCCGCTAACCCCAATCATGCCATCTCCGTTAGCGGCTTTCAATACGTAGTTTTGATCATACATATACTGAACTGCATCATAAACTGATTTAACAAAGAAGTTAAATGCAGCTGGCGTATCCCACTCTGAATCACCGTGGTCGTACATGTCAAATGCCAATACTACATACCCTCTTCTCGAAAGTTCGATTGCACCAATTTCTTGCATTTCAGCGTTGTTCAAATACCCATGAGTTAGCACAACAGCAGGTGCAGGCTTGCTGGCACTTACATCTCTTGGCTTATACAAATACCCAGACAAAGTGCCGTTTTCGGTTTCGAAACTCACCTTATCCACTTTTACTTGGAAAAACGAATTTTGAACCGTTGACGCAAAGAAACTTGACACTAACACAATAAGTACAAGTGTTAGTAACCAGATTACTGGCTTTGAAAATCTTTTCAACATATTTCTCTCCCTTTTCTATGTAATTTTTATTGCCCATATAAAAAGAGCGAAGCCGAAACCATTCTTCAAAAAAGAATCAGTCATTCTGGCTTCGCTCTTGGACTCTAAGCGCTTACATTACGTTATCGAGTTTATTATAACACTTGAAAAAATGTAAGTCAACACGCGAAAAATACTTATTTTAGGCATATTTAATCGCCTTTTACGCACAAAAAAAATGACAACAACCAAAAAAAGACAATCTTGTTATAAATAACAATGAATATGACACCTAATCATTAATACGTCTCTTCTTGACTTCGGCTTCGTTTCAATCTATAATGAAAGTATAATTTAACGGCAAGAGACTAGAGCAAAATCCACTAATGCATCAATCGCATTTTTTGAGTTTGCTATTATTTTTATATTAAGGAGTTGGACGATTAAATGATTAAAGATCAACGAGTCATCCCCGCTATTGGTAATCACCAAGATTTGAAAAAGTTTTTTGACACGAATTTAGATTACGGCATCTTAATGAATTTTCAGTTAGCCCAATTACCTGAACTGGTTTTACAGATGAAGGAACATCAAAAAAAAGTCTTGATTCATTCTGAACTTATTAAAGGCTTAAACTCAGATGAGTTTGGTGCCATTTATTTGATTCAAACACTTAAAGTAGACGGCATCATTTCAAGCAAACCAAAAGTCATCGAGACTTGTAAAAAAAGAAAAATCATTGGCATTTTAAGGTTTTTCTTAAAAGACTCCGTTTCACTTCAACAGGGTCTCGATGTAGCAAACAAAGTTAATCCCGACTATTTAGAAGTGCTTCCGGCACTATGTTTAGACATCATACCAGAAATCAAGCAAAACATTCGCTGTGATATTATGATGGGCGGATTGATTAGAACCAAAGAACAAATTGCTTCTTGCTTATTGGCAGGAGCGGTCGCAGTCACCACCAGTAATTCGAACTTGTGGCTTTAAAAGTTAATACATCAACAGAGTATAGAGAGAAAAAATGATTATGAAATCTTTTTTTCTCTTTTAATTTTATAGGAGGCGTTAAATATGTATGATTATGTCGTAATTGGATCAGGCATCATTGGTTCTTTAATTACAAGAGAGTTATCGAAGTATGCAGTAAAGGTTTTAGTCATAGACAAAGAAAATGACATTGCAAGCCATCAAACGACTGCCAACAGTGCCATCATTCATTCAGGTCATGACCCGAAAGTTGGCTCATTAAAGGCAAAGTTTTGTGTGCTTGGTAATAAGCTTTATGATGACCTAGAAAAAGAATTAAACATCCCATTGCTTAGAACAGGTGCCTTGGTGGTTGCCAACGGTAAAAAGGAAGAAACGGCTTTAGATGAACTCTATCAAAGAGCGTTAAAAAATGAGGTTCCAGAAGTATCTATCATAAGTGGTGAAGAAGCTAGAACACTAGACCCACTATTATCGAAAGACATCACAAAGGCGCTGTCTTTACCGACAACAAAAGTCACTTACCCTTGGGAAGTTGCGATTTCAGCCATTGGGAATGCTATTAAAAATGGCGCATCTTTTAAAAGAAACGCTCACGTGATTAGTATTGAAAAAAATAGCACTCATTACGTATTACACTTAAAAGATGGTTCAACGATAGCTTCTAAAAACATAATTAACGCAGCTGGTGTAAACAGTGACGTGATTGCGTCATATCTAGAAGAACCTGAATTCAAAATCACCCCAAGAAAAGGGGAATACTATGTTTTAGATCGAAAAGCCGTTGGGCTTTTCCATCAAGTCATTTACCCGCTTCCAACAGATGCAGGTAAAGGGGTATTAATTGTTCCTCAAGTCCATGGCAATGTACTATTAGGGCCTACCTCTACTTTAGTGGAAGACAAAGAATGCTATTCAAATACCAAAGAAGGGTTCAGTTACATCAAACAACATCTAAAACGTTTGTCCAAAGAAATCCCTTTTGACATGATTATTAGAACCTTTGCAGGTGTAAGGGCAACCTCTACTTATGAAGATTTTTACATCAAAGAGTCCAAACTACATAAAGGCTTTTATCACGTTGCTGGCATCGACTCACCCGGTCTAACAGCTGCCCCTGCGATTGCAAATTATGTGGTTCACGAACTTTTAAATATCCAAGCTCCTTTGAAAACAGCGTTTGATCCTATTTTTCAAAAACCAAAACCGTTTCACAGTTTGCCCTTTGAAACACAACAAAAACTTGTACGTGAAAATCCAAAATATGGCAATTTAATCTGTAAGTGTGAAAAAATAACTGAACAAGAAATCATAGATGCCATACATGGTCCTACTGGAAATGACACCATTAAAGGCATTAAAAAACGTGCAAGGGCAGGGGCTGGTCTATGTCAAGGTGGTTACTGTGAAGGGCTTGTCTTAAAAATCATTGCGAGAGAGACAAATAAGCCTCTTACAGAAATCAACTACTATGCGTCTGATACCCCTATCTTAGTAAAGGAGACTAAAACAAATGAAAAAAACTGATTTAGCCATTATTGGTGGCGGCGCAGCTGGATTGGCTGCAGCGCTTTCCGCTTCGGGTTCTTCTTTATCGATTTTAGTCATTGAAAGGGAAAAAGTATTAGGCGGCATTTTAAATCAATGCATTCATAATGGCTTTGGTTTACACATGTTTAAAGAGGAATTGACCGGGCCAGAATATGCCAATCGCTTTATTGAAGACTTACGTCGTGAAAACATCGACGTTTTATATGGTACGACTGTAATTGACATTCAAAAGAAAGATACGTTTCTGCTCACACTAACGAGCGAAGTTCATGGCTATGAGACATTAGAAGCCAAAGCAGTCATCATCGCTTCTGGTTGTTACGAAAGAACCAGAGGCGCTGTTCAATTGCCAGGGGAAAGACCGAAGGGGATTATGCCTGCGGGTAGTGCCCAACGCTATTTAAACATTGACGGTTATTTGGTTGGAAAGAAAGTCTTCATCTTAGGCAGTGGCGACATTGGTCTTATTATGGCAAGACGAATGACACTAGAAGGTGCAAAAGTGCTTGGTGTAGCTGAAATCATGCCTTATTCTAATGGTTTGACTCGTAACATTGTTCAATGTTTAAACGATTATGACATCCCATTATTCTTATCCCATACAGTCACCGACATCAAAGGTAAAAACACCTTAGAACAGATCACAATCCAACAAGTCGATGAACAGTTTAACCCGATTATAAATACTGAAAAAGTATTTGATGTAGATACCTTGCTTTTATCGATTGGATTGATTCCGGATGTGGCCTTGTTCGATTCACTAAAGATGAAAAAAAGTCCCATCACCAAAAGTGCGATTGTCGATCAATCCCTAATGACCAGTGTAGAGGGCTTATTCATTTGTGGCAATGCCTTACACGTTCATGACTTAGTCGATTGGGTTAGTAAAGAAGGCGAAAAGGCTGGAAAGTATGCAAAACAATACTTATTAGCCAATAGAATTAATCCTAAAAACAGTAAAGCCATTGTTCCAGGCGACCATATTAGATATGTTGTCCCTCATGAAATTGACTTTAACAACGTCACTGATGATTCAGTCACACTTTCATTTAGAGTCACCAAAAAAATGGCCTCTGGGACGTTTAAAGTGATTCAAAACGGGGAAGTCATTCAAATGAAAAAAGCAAAATACATTGCCCCTGCAGAAATGGAGTCTTTAACCATAAAACTGGAAGAATTAAAATCGTTCGATCCGATTACTTTATCCTTGGAGGAAACCCTATGAGAGAACTCACCTGTATCGTATGTCCAGTCGGCTGTCACATCGAAATTGATGAACATCAAAACGTGACTGGCAACAGATGTTCTAGAGGACAAAAATATGCCATAGAGGAAATAACAGCGCCAAAGCGTATGTTAACCTCGACCGTAAAAACAAAGTTTAAAGATACGCCTAGAATATCTGTAAAAACAAGCGCGCCTATTCCTAAAGAACTTCTTTTCGAAGTCCTTAAAGACTTGGATGATATTTTGATAGATAACCATGTTAAAATAGGGGATGTAATCATTCATAACATTAGAAATACAAACGTGGATATCGTTTCAACCAAATCCACGTTATGCTATTAATTGGAGGCTTTTATGAAATACATTTTATCTATTGATCAAGGCACAACCAGTACACGGGCAATCATATTCGATAAGGATTCAAACATTCTTTCGATGGCATCGGAAGAAATCACACAGTATTACCCGAATCCAGGATGGGTAGAACATAACCCAAATGAAATATGGGTCAGTGTTTTAGCGGTCATCGCTAGAGCCCTTCTTGAGGCTAAACTTAAACCTGAAGACATCCACTCAATCGGCATCACCAACCAACGAGAAACTTCGATTGTTTGGAATAAAAAAACCGGACAACCCATCTATAACGCCATTGTATGGCAATCCAGACAAACTTCTGAAATTTGTGATGACCTGATTGCTAAAGGTCATAAAGATACGTTTAAATCTAAAACCGGATTACTGATTGATGCTTACTTTTCTGGTACGAAAATCAAATGGATTTTAGACCACGTTGAAGGGGCAAAACAACAAGCTCTAAACAACGAACTTTGTTTTGGCACCATTGATACATGGCTCGTGTACAAATTAACAGGCGAACAAGTCCACGTAACGGATTATACCAATGCTTCTAGAACACTCCTTTACAACATTCATACCTTAACTTGGGATCAAGAACTCTGTGATATTTTAGAAGTCCCCATGTCGATGTTGCCTGAAGTAAAATCTAGCAGTGAAATTTATGGCTACACCACCAAAGAACACTTCTTTGGAAGCGTTGTGCCTATATCAGGCATAGCTGGAGACCAACAAGCGGCTTTATTCGGACAAACTTGTTTCGAAAAAGGTATGGTTAAAAATACATACGGCACTGGTTGTTTCATGCTGATGAACACAGGCAATAAACCCATTCACTCTGAACACGGCTTATTAACCACCATCGCTTGGGGGATCGACAATAAAATCACCTATGCCTTAGAAGGTAGCGTGTTCGTCGGAGGGTCTTCGGTCCAGTGGTTACGAGATGGTATAAAACTGATCAACTCCGCCTCAGAAACCGAGAAACTCGCACAGTCCTTACCTTCGAATGAAGGCGTCTACATGGTTCCTGCATTTGTTGGGTTAGGGACACCTTATTGGGATTCAGATGCAAGAGGTGCCCTATTTGGATTAACCAGAGGCACAACCAAAGAACACATCACAAGAGCGATTTTAGAATCCATTTGTTACCAATCTATGGATGTGCTAAGAGCCATGGAAGAAGACACCTTACTCCCTATCACATCGTTTAAAGTAGATGGTGGCGCCACTGTAAATGAGTTTTTAATGCAGTTTCAATCTGACATCCTTAACCTTAGAGTAGAACGTCCGATGATTTTAGAAACTACCGCTTTAGGGGCTGCTTATCTATCTGGTTTATCTACCGGATATTGGCACGATAAAGAGGATATCAGAGCTTCCTGGAAACTAAAAAAAGCCTATGAGCCTAACATGGATTCACAAACTAGAAACACTTATATAAAAGGTTGGAAAACCGCCGTTGAATCTACAAGAAAATTTAAATTAAAATAACCATAGACACAAATAAGGGCACTCGAAATGAGTGCCCTTATTGATTTATTTATCTTCTTTTGGTTTTGGTTTAACCAAGTGTTTATAGTAGTCTGCCTTATTGATTTGTTGGTTTCTAGCAATCGCAAGTGCCCCTTCAGGGACGTCTTTGGTTACTGTGGAACCTGCTGCAATAAACACATTTTTTGCGATATTAAGTGGGGCGACCATATTGACATTACAGCCAATAAACACATCATCCCCAATTGTGGTCTTATGTTTAGTAACACCATCGTAGTTCACCGTAATTGAGCCACAACCGAAGTTAACGCGTTTGCCTACTTGTGAGTCACCTATGTAAGATAGATGTGCAGCTTTAGTGCCTTCACCAGTCGTAGAATTTTTCACTTCAACGAAATTACCAATTCGATTGTTAGGTCCAATGTCTGCATGACCTCTAAGATGTGCAAATGGACCTACAGTGGTTTTTGCCCCTACTTTACTGTCTATCACTAAACTGTGTCTTACTTCAGCTTCCTCGTCAATGATTGAGTTGATGATTTCTGTGTTTGGACCTACATGTGCCCCAGATTTAATGTGTGATTCCCCAACAATCGTTGTGTTAGGATAAATCCAAACGCCTTCATCAATCGTCACATCATGACCGATTGTAACTGTTTCTGGATTAACAATCGCCACACCATTTAACATATGTGTTTTATTGATTAAATCTCTTAGATGTTTTTCAGCAACACTAACACTATAAAGATCGTTAATCCCCATTGTAATCAATGGATTTCTCACAATAAAGGTATTGACCTTATGATTTTGATGCATGATTTCAACAATGTCTGTCAAGTAAAACTCACCTTTACGCTCATTTCGTTTAATTTTATGAAGTGCTTCGTAAAGCGCGATGTTATTCACAACATAGACACTTGAGTTTACTTCTTTAATGGCTTTTTGGTATTCTGTACAGTCGTTATCTTCTACGATTTTTGTAACTGTACCGTATTCATCTCTGACAATACGTCCGTAACCTTTTGGATAATCCATCTTCATGGTTACGACTGTTAAATCGTTACCCATTTCGTTATGAGCTCTAATGATTTTATCCATCACTGGATATTCCATTAAAGGCATGTCTCCTGGTAAGATGAATGTGATGCCTTCTTTACCTTCTAAAGCTTTAGAAGCACTTAAAGCAGCGTGACCAGTCCCTAATTGTTCTGTTTGAACAGCATAAGTAACCCTGTCTTTCAAAATATCCATCAAGACTTCTTTTTTATGCCCAACAATGGTGACGATTTCATCAAAGCCGGTCTTTTCTAAGTTTTCTACAATGTATTCAACCATTGGTTTACCTAATATAGGAAAAGCACATTTAGGCATTTCAGTTCTCATGCGAGTCCCTTTACCAGCAGCTAATACGAGTGCATATTTTTTCATTCGTTTACCTCCTCAATGACTGTTTTTAAAGCGTTTATGCTAGATTCAATTAACGAAGCATCTTTGTGGCTAATGGTTAATCGAATGAGTGGTTCTGTGCCGCTTGGCCTTAACAATAATAACGACTTATCACCCAGTTTATTCAATACTTGTTGTTTGACTTCTACTACTTTTGGATGGTTAAGAGACGTTTTTTCTACATTAGGAATATTAATGGTTTTAAGTGGATATAGTTGAACCTCACTTGTATAAGATTGAGGCGTCATTTCCATTTCTGTCAAAATAGAAAGTAGATAAACAGCTGCCATTAACCCATCTCCTGAATGAATTAAGTGGGGTAACAAAATATGTCCTGAGGCCTCTCCGCCAACCGTAAGATTTTCTTTTTTCATTGCCACTAACACGTATTTATCACCGACATCTGTCAGGGTGTACCCAATGCCTAGTCGGTCAAGAGATTCCAACATACCTGGATTACTCATTTTTGTTAGAACCACTTTATTATTTGGTAATTGATTCTTCGACTTTAAATACTTACCAATCATATAAACGATAAAATCTCCATCATAAACTTTGTCTTGATCGACTAAGTTCACTCTGTCTCCATCCCCATCGAAAGCAAACCCAAAATCTAATTGATGGGTTTTCACTAATTGTTGGATGGCTTCAAGGTGCATAGACCCAACACCTTTATTGATGTTTAACCCATTTGGAAGGTTGCCAATTTGAATGCTATTGGGGGCAATCCTATCAAATACTTTTTTAGCGATTTGGTAGTTACCACCATTAGCAGAATCATATCCAATTTTAAAGTTTGTTTCTGTCATGTTCATTTTTTTATACAGGTCTAAATACTTTAATTCTACATCGTCTAAGTATTTGAATGCCCCACAGAAGCGCGATTTTATGATTTCGTTTGAATCAATAAATGCTTCGATTAATAATTCGTATTCATTAGACAATTTAGCTTCTTGATGAAAGATTTTAATTCCGTTATCTGTGTAAGGATTGTGAGAGGCTGTAATCATGATGCCAAGCGTATTTTCGAGTTTTGCGTATAAAGCTAACATTGGGGTTGAAAGGGTGTTCGCATATAAAACATCGATTCCAGCAAGCATTGCACCATTAGCGATAGACATAGCAAGAAGCGTGGATGACTGTCTTGTGTCTCCACCAATCACAATGGTTTTGATTGCGGGCATCCTTTTAATGCTCTGTCCTACTCTGAAAGCAAGTTCGGGTGTTACTTCGCTTAATGCTTTGCCTCTTATGCCATCTGTTCCAAAATATTTCATATTATTCCACCGTCACACTTTTCGCTAGATTTCTTGGTTTATCTATGTCGTAACTTCTTTCAAGTGCCGCATAATAACTCAAGAGTTGTGTCGGGACCACCATCACCATTGGCGTCAACAGTGGATGGACTTCATCTAAGACAACTTCATCTTCTGATTCTTTAACATTTGACATGACAATGCGGATGGTTCTGGCACCACGCGCGATGACTTCGTTTAAGTTACTTCTTGTATTGTGGCTAATTCTAGGATCAGAAATGATCGCAACCACTGGTGTTCCTTCTTCAATCAAGGCAATCGTACCGTGTTTCAATTCCCCTGCTGCGAATCCTTCTGTTTGAATATAAGAAATTTCTTTTAGTTTTAAAGCGGCTTCTAAACCGGTATAGAAATCTAAGCCTCTACCGATGAAAAAACAGTTTCTATGTGTTAACAAATGCCTTGTTACATCAAGCATTTTTTCATCACTTAAGAAGTTTTCAATCGATAGTGCCACTTTTGTAAGTGCTTCTTTAATGTTGAATGTTTTGTTAGATAATTCATAAGCAACCAGTGATAGTACTGCAATTTGAGCAACATAAGCTTTGGTCGATGCTACTGCAATCTCAGGACCTGCGTAAAGTTCTAAGAAATAGTTGGCTTCTCTTGCTAAGGTTGAAGTCCCCACATTTGTAATGGTAAGGATCTTATGGTTTGAGGCTTTAAGGTTTACCAAGCAGGCTCTTAAATCAGCAGTTTCACCACTTTGCGAGACTAAAATAAAAAATGGGTTTGCTGACAATAAGGGTTGTTGATAGGCAAACTCGCTTGCGATGTGTACTTCAACTGGTATGTTGGCTAACTTTTCAAATAAGTTTTTTCCAATCAAACCAGCATGCATAGAAGTGCCTGCAGCTAGAATATAGATGCGGTCACTCTCTTTAATATCCTTTAAGATTTTCGCATTGATAAGCGATTTATCATGATCGAAATAACTAGATACTATCCGTCTAATTACAGAGGGTTGTTCGTGAATTTCCTTCATCATGAAATGCGGGTACTGTCCGCGTTCTACATCATCATGCTTCATGTCGATGGTTTTGAATTTTGGTCTTACGGATTGATGATTGATGTCAAACAGTTTTAAATAGTCTCTGCTTGCTACAATAAAGGTTTTATCGTCTAATGGTAAATAAGATTCACTATATCCGATTAGAGCCATTAAGTCAGAAGCGATCGTTATGCCTTCTTTGCCTCTGCCTACTAAAAGTGGGCTTTTGTACTTCGCTGCATAAAGTATGTCTGGGTTTTGCTGATCAAGAATCAACAATGCATAAGACCCTTTCAAAAGTCTAAGGGTTGTTAAGATCGCATTTTCTACGTTTAATGTGATAGAAAATGTTTCTATGAGTTGTGCAATGACTTCTGTGTCGGTTTCGCTTAAAAAGTTCACGCCAGATAAGTATTGTTGTTTTAATTCCTTATAGTTTTCAATTACCCCATTATGAACGAGAATGAATCTTCTGCTATGTGAATAGTGAGGGTGTGCATTTTCTTTATTGACTTTACCATGTGTCGCCCATCTTGTATGACCAATGCCGATATTAGATCGTGGACTTCTTAAAACCGAACTTGCTAGTTTATCCACTCTGCCTTGATCTTTATATACATCAAACATTTGTTGACGCATGTTGAATAGACTCATACCTGCAGAGTCATAACCGCGGTACTCTAATCGTTTAAGTCCGTTTAAGATAACATCCTTTGCTTCTTTATTTCCGATGTAGCCTACTATACCACACATATATACCTCCAGGATAAATTAGTCTTTTCCGTTGACCTTATAAGTTGTTACAACTTTTGAAACCATATGCTTAATTTCATCGTTTGTTTTCTCTTCAAATTCTAAAAACAAGTTAACCAAAGACAGTTCTTCTGCTGTAACATCTCTTTGTTTTTCAATAAATATTTTGTCGTTTTCTGTTTCGTTGTGTTCGCAGGAATTATGATCTACCAACAACTCTTCAAAAAGTTTTTCACCAGGTCTTAACCCACTATAAACAATCTTAATGTCCTTGTTTGGAATTAAGCCTGCTAACGAAATCATTTTTTCAGCCAAATCTTTAATCTTAACTGGTTGCCCCATATCAAGAATAAAGATTTCCCCACCCTTAGCGTAAACAGCACTTTGCAAAATCAAGCTGACTGCTTCAGGAATGGTCATGAAGAAACGGTTGATTTCAGGGTGTGTGACTGTGATTGGCCCGCCGTCTTCAATTTGCTTTTTAAATAGCGGAATCACAGAGCCATTCGACCCTAAAACATTACCAAAGCGAACCGCTGAAAACTTAGTCTTACCTTGGTTGTTTTCGTTTTGGATAATCAATTCAGCAAATCGTTTGGTTGCACCCATGATATTGGTGGAACGAACCGCTTTGTCAGAAGACACTAAAACAAACTTTTTAACCCCATATTGATTGGATAGGCTCGCTGTATTTGATGTGCCTAACACGTTGGTTCTAACCGCTTCAACGGCACTATCTTCCATCAAGGGTACATGTTTATAGGCTGCAGCATGAAATACGACAGTGGGTTTAAACTCTTTAAAAATACATTCTAATCTCTTTTTGTTATAGACACTACCAATACGAACTGAGAGTTTCAGTTCGTCTGCTCTGTTTTCCTTATTAAACTTACGTATCAATTCTTGTTGAATCTCATAGGCGTTGTTTTCATAGATGTCGAAAATAATGATTTCTTTTGGTTTAAATTCTGCAATTTGGCGACATAATTCACTACCAATGGATCCACCTCCACCAGTAACCAATACCGATTCTCCTTTAATAAAATCACTAATGCCTTCGTTGTCTAATTTGATGACTTGTCTGTTGAGTAAATCTTCAACATTTAAGTTTACAATTTTAGGTTTTTGATCTCCAACATCGCTGTAGGACAACAGTTTTCTTAACTTAACTTTATGCTTAGAGGCTTCATCCACTAACCAGTTTAGTTTATCAGTCGGGTAGTCATTAATCGCGAGAATGATTTCTTCAATGTTATAATTATCGATAAATTCAGAAATTCTCGCAATCGGTCCTAATATGATGATGCCATTTAGTCTATTACCGATTTTAACCTCATTGTCATCTACATACCCTAATACATGATTCGTTAAGTCTTTATTTCGGTATATTTCTCTTAATACCAATTCACCCGCAGACCCTGCACCAATGATCAAGGTTCTTCTGCCCTCATTCGGGTTAATAAAAACATTATTCTTAAAATAGAGTCTGAAACGGTTGATCATTCTCGGGATCACTAAAAAGAGAATTTCAAATGTCGTTATAAATAAAAAGGAGGACTTATACATGAACATATGTCCTGTAATCGCAATATAAAGCACTATCACCACATTACTTACTACCGCAACTATGATGATCCTCATCACGTCTTCAAAGCCAGCATATTTCGAAATCATCTTATAGATGCCACCGAGATACATCACTAGTAATTTAAATAAAACAACCACAGGTAGTGCAATTGCCAACATGTCCATGTCGATATCAGCTCTTGAGACAAAAGGCATCATGATAACCGCCGTGTAAGATACTACAATTAAAAATGCATCTACCACCATTAAAGATAGGTCATGCATGATTCTCTTACGTGATATATTTTTTTGCATAGAGTTCCTCCTTGGTGTTGAAACACCAAATTAATGATCATCCTTATTGTTCGTTTTATCGATTTTATGTTCGATTTCCCCCAAAATCTAAACAAAAATCTAATAAATATAAGGACTTATTATTATATAATAGCCGTCAGATTCAGCATTCATTATGATTATATCACAAATTATGGCATAGCGTATATAAACAAGCATTTCACAATTATTTCAAACTCTATACCATGTCCGAAATGGTAGAAAAAATAAACCGAATGAACGGTTTATTTCTTTTGTTAGAATATTTTATTAATTATAATCGTTTGATTACGGTCCGGACCCACTGAGAACATATCTATGGATAATTCTGTCTCAGCTTCAATAAATTTGATGTATGCTTTGGCATTATTTGGTAAGTCTTCAAACCGTTTCACTGTAGTAATGTCTTCATTAAAACCTTCTAGCGTTTTATAGATTGGTTTAACACGTTTGAAATCTGAAACTGTACTTGGAATATGATCGATGATTTTACCATCTAACTCATACGCGATACAAACTTTGAGTTCATTTAAACCCGATAATACATCTAAAAGGGTTACTGCTAATCCTGATAAACCACCAGACAACTTTGCATGTTTGATCAAAACCAAGTCGAGCCATCCGATGCGTCGTGGTCTACCAGTTGTGGTGCCATATTCATGGCCTTTTTCTCTGATATAGTTGGCTATTTCGTTATCAATTTCTGTTGGCATTGGGCCTTCACCAACCCTAGTAGTATAAGCTTTTGTCACACCGATTGCCCCTTCGATTAGCCAAGGTGCTACCCCAGTATTTAAAGGGACACTGGCTGCCGTTGGGCTAGATGAAGTAACAAAAGGGTAAGTCCCGTGGTCTAAACACAATAACGTCCCTTGTGCGCCTTCAAATAATACTTTTTTACCCGCTTTAATGGCGTCATTTATTAATAATGAGGTGTTGGTAATATAAGGTTTTAAACGATTCATGTAAGACATGTAGGCCTCATAGATTTCTTTGGTATCTAATGGGTTTAAACCATAAAGATGATACTGTTTGTTTTTGGATTCAATGATTTCTTTAAGTCTTTTTTCAAAAAGAAGTGGGTCCAATAATTCGCCCATTCTTAACCCAATTCGTTCTGCTTTATCGGTATAAGCTGGTCCTATGCCTTTTTTGGTAGTCCCGATTTTTTCACTTAATAACGATTCTTTAATCGCATCCAGTTCTAGATGATAAGGCATTATGACATGCGCTTTATCTGAAATTGCTAAGTTAAAGGTTCTGCCCTTTAATTTATCCAGTTCTTCAATCAATGCTTTTGGATTGATCACCATTCCGTTTGCAAGCACGTTAACAATCTGTTCGTTAAGAATGCCAGATGGGATTGAATGTAGTGCGTATTTTACACCATCTAAAACAATCGTATGACCTGCATTATTGCCACCTTGATACCTCACCACTAAATCGCTTTGTAATGCGAGAAAGTCCGTGATTTTACCTTTACCTTCATCGCCCCATTGCGTTCCTACAACTACCAATGTTTGCATATTAGCCCCCTATGAAATGATTCATCAAACCAAGTGTGATTTTATCATGGAATAAAAGCCCTGTCAAACCTAAAAAAAACAAGCAATCCTCGTACATGAAGATTGCTTGTTAAGGGGGTTAAATAATAGGTAGGTATTTCTCTAATTCGTAAGCTGTAATACGCATTTTGTACTCATCCCATTCGCGTGTTTTAGCCTCGATGAGTTTTTCGAACAATTCATTGCCTAGTGTTTCTTTCATTAACTCAGATTTCTCGAAGAAATCAATGGCTTCTTTTAGACTTTCTGGCAAGTTTTTAATCCCTAGTCTTCTACGCTCAGATTCACTCATCTTAAATAAATTCTTTTTAAGAGGGTTGAGCGCTGTCATTTGGTTTTTAATGCCATCAAGACCACTAGCTAACATCACTGCCATTGCCAAGTATGGATTGGCAGAAGGGTCGACACTTCTTACTTCAATTCGTTGACCTTTACCTCTGGCTGCCGGAATTCTAATCATTGTTGAACGATTTGAATCACTCCAAGCGATGTATACAGGGGCTTCATAGCCAGGAACCAAACGTTTATATGAATTCACAATTGGATTACAAACCAAACCAAAATTTTGAGCATGTTTCATGATTCCAGCTATGAATTGTAGTGCAACCTCACTTAAACCATTTAACGCGTTTTCATCGTAAAAGACATTTTTGCCTTCTTTGTCACTGATGGATAAATTAGAATGCATCCCAGAACCATTAATGCCCTGTACGGGTTTCGGCATGAAAGTAGCGTGATACCCATGTCTTCTTGCGACATTTTTTACCAAAACCTTAAAAGTTTGAATGTTATCACAAGCTTCTAGCGCATTATCAAAATGAAAATTGATTTCGTGTTGTCCAAACGCAACTTCATGGTGGGAAACTTCCATTTCAAATCCCATTTTTTGAAGTTCTAACACGATGTCTCTTCGTACATCTTCTGACCCGTCAATGGGAGATAAATCAAAATAACCACCCAAATCTGAAAATTCCATAGTAGGTTTTCCACTAGCATCTAGCTTAAATAAAAAGAACTCCGGTTCAACGCCCACGTTAAACTTTTCAAACCCAAGTTTTTTAAGTTCGTTTATGTTTCTCTTAAGGATGTATCTGGGATCTCCCTCATAAGGCGTTCTATCAGATTTATAAACATCACAAATCAACCGAGCGACTTTCCCAATAGGTGCTTTCTCCCATTCTAAAACCAACCAAGTGTTTAAGTCTGGGTATAAATACATATCTGCTTCATCGATTCTAACAAACCCTTTAATCGATGACCCATCAAACATAATATCATTATCCAGTGCTCTGTTTAAATTCTCCACTGGAATTTCTACATTCTTAACTGTACCTAACATATCCGTAAACTGTAACCTGACAAATCTCACGTCATGTTCTTTTGCTAATTGTATGATTGTTTCTCTATTGTACATATGCTGCCCTCTCTTTTGTTTTCTTATTTTACACATTATGCAAGATTTTACAACATTTTTACGACACTTTTTTATTTTTTTTGTATAATATGTCCTTTTCTGTCGTTTTTAATCACATAATAGTACATGATTTTAAAAAAATAGGCTGTTCGCCTATTTTTCTATCGATTGATGAACAACCAACTGATTGAATGGTATTTCAATATGATTTTCATCGAAAATGAGTTTCATTTCTCGGTTCAGTTGCCTTCTGACACTGTATTTGTGTTCTTCCTCACACTTAGCATATATTCTTAATATCACACTGGATTCTGCCAATGATTCAACACCAAAATAGAAAGGGCCTTCTTTGATGTGAGGAATATTCGCCTTAATTCGACCTAAGCTGGTTTTGATGGATTCTTCTAATAAGATGATGTCTGTGAACTACCCACCACTTAATAGAAGTGGGGGCTTCCTATCCAAACCGATGTACTCACCAGTGACTCAATAGGCTATCCCCGTAGTCCCTACGGTTCTGAATCCTTTTATAACTGAAATGCTAACTTATATTGTCTTAATCCTTCTTTATTGATATTGATCGCTGCGTTATGATCTCTATCAAGATGTAACTCACAATTTGGACACTCAAACACTCGGTTAGAGAGTTTCAGTTCAGTGTGAATCTCGCCACAGTGACTACATAACTTCGATGATGGATACCATTTATCCATCGTCATAAGTGTCTTGTTCTCTTTTTCTAACTT
>Ga0265295_1001951_pt1 | contig 34443 bp, 48 predicted proteins | sample Munlansysbiofilm_FD_192503 | JGI IMG/M metagenome (GOLD analysis project Ga0265295, IMG submission 192503) | Leachate microbial communities from a municipal landfill in Southern Ontario, Canada - Methane capture system biofilm | ecosystem: Engineered > Solid waste > Landfill > Unclassified ... | reverse complement strand
AGGTCCTTCTTACAGGTTAAAAGGCAAGATAGATATGATGGAGTCTAAAAAAACTAGCAATAATTGATTCTAATAATTGTACATTTTGAGATTCTAATAAATGTACAATTTGGGATTGACATTTACATCTCCCATTTACTATATATATTTACTCGCTTCTCTTATACTTAAGTTCGATAATTTTTCTCTATATTTATCGATAAATTTTCTAACCCATTCTGGGCTTGTTTTGCTGTAATCTCTTAGAGCCCATCCTATTGCTTTGTTGATAAAAAACTCATCTTGATCAAGATTATTTACTATAATCTCCTCCAAAAGTTCTTCTTTCATTTTTTCTTTCCTATTCAGTTGATGGTCTATAGCAACTCGCCTTAACCAGAAATTTTCGTCCAGACTCCACTCGATCATCGTTTTGTCGATTTCTGGATACTTGAGAGCAATATGTCCAATTGTCCTATGAAATCCATCTACTGTATCCCACCATGATTTGTTGATTAATAATGCTTTGATTTTATCTATATCTTCTACAACAAGAAAATCTTTCATCATATTTAAATAATCAATGGCAACATATTGAGCTTCTCTATAAGGTTTTTTCCAGCAAAAATCTACAAACTCCCAGTCAATATGTTCTATTTTTTTAACTTTCTTAAAATAAGGATTAGTCGTTTCTTTCCTTTTAGGTGTTTTTATTCCTAGAAAAGAAAACTGATCTCTCATATATTTAGACATATAATAAGCTTTCTCATCATCAGTATTTTTTTCTAATTCTTGAAATATACCATATAAGTTCATAAAGTCCTCCAATTTAGAAAATCAACATATCATTCTCATCAAAAACGAAATTCGGGCCCCAAGCAACTTCCCAATAATATCCGTCTAGATCTGCAAAATATGCATGATAACCTCCCCAAAATACATCTTGGGCTTCTTTCACAATTTTAGCTCCAGCTTTTCTTGCTAATTCAATGACCTCACGTACTTCTTCTTTAGTTTTTGCATTATATGCAAGAGTAACTCCTCCAAAACCAGTAGCTATCTCCGGAGGATTATTCTCATCAATATCTTTAGCTAGTAATTCGATAGGATATAATTCAAGTTTTGTGCCGAAGCGTTAAAGAATACTATTTCTGGATTATTGCTTTTTTCATCTGTTTTAAATCCAAGTCCATCTCGGTAAAATCTAATAGATTTACCCATATCTCTTACTCCCAAGCAAATTATATTCATTCTATTCATTAAGCTTTCCTCCCAAAATATTTTTTGATTTTTCTCAATCCTTATTTATTTTGTATTCCTAAATTTCTTAAGATATTCAGAACCTGACCTGTCCATTTCCAGAGCAAATTCAGACATGTATTTCCGTTTGCAAAAAGCTTTTATGTCCTCATTAATATCTTTATTAAGAGCATTTGTTTTTTCATTTAAAATTTTATGCATCTCATCATGCTCTGATTTGTTTAATCTACGATACTTGTTTTCATATACAATATACTCTTTCTCAAAACGGATTGGTTTCTTCCTCTCTCTCTGCTGTTTCGTAGGATATCCATATACTAGCATAGCTATAGGAATAACAAATTCAGGAAGGTCTAATAGTTCGCTTACTCTTTCACAATTTTCTAAGATATCTCCAATATAGCAAGATCCTAGCCCAAATGATTCTGCTGCTATAACTGTGTTTTGAGCAGCTATTAATGCATCCGCAGATGCCAAGAGAATATCTCCTTGGCCAGGTTTCCTTGGATTGCAGTCATTTAGCTTAAAACAATCATACCACCTTTGATAATCTGCTAAAAATACTAATACCATAGGAGCTTTTGCTATAAATGGTTGGTTATCACAAGTTACGGAAAGTTTCTTTTTTAAATCTATATCACTTATATCCAAAATGCTATATAACATCATATTTCCTGCAGTAGGTGCCTGGAATGCTGAGTTTAAGATTTCATCTTTTATATCGATTGGTATTTGTTTATCTTCAAATACTCTTACCGATTTTCTTTCTTTAATTTGCTTTAATACTTCATTCATAGCAAGCCTCCATTATTTTGTTTAAATCTTCACGTTATAAAATAATCTGTGAAACTATAATATCCCAACAATTTAAAAAAATTGAATATAATTGTATTAACAAAATCTTTATTTAGGATTAGTAGCGTTCAAGAATAAACACATAAAGTATTCATCTGAATAAGTTCCATCTCCATATTTTAATGCATGTTTTTTTGTACCACAAATTTCAAAGCCAAAACTTTTATACATTGAAATGGCACGATTGTTTTGAGTAACAACTTCAAGTTCAAGTTGTTCAACACCCTTTTCTTTGCACCAGTTAATACATTCTCGCATCATTTTTTTACCAATACCTTTGTTCCAATAGTCTTTACTTACAACAATACCCATTGTTGCTCTATGAAGATATCTTTTTTTATTCACAACTAATCCAACTGAACAATTGGATATGATTCTAGTATTTATTTCTCCAATTAGAAAATGGCTATTCTTATCATTCATACAACTCCTAATAAATTCACTTTCTTGTTCCAATGTAAAACCAAACTCACCAGGCTCTCGCGATAAAAATTTTGTTTCTTTATCAACAGCTTGCATATGATTTATTAAACCTTGTGCATCTCCTACTTTTGGATTTCGTATAATAAGTTTTTGACCATCTTTTAATATGTACTCCTTGTTGTAAATTTCCATAGAATCCTCCTGCCTTATTCTCCTCAATAAAAGGAGTAGATACATTTATTGCGCTTACTCCTTAAAATTTTTAATCCTTTGGGGTATTCTTTCTTACACTATATCTTAGAACGGTTTTCAACTTCTCAGCTTCCACTTTTCTAAAGTCAGAAAGATAGATCTCTCTATGCTGAAAAGAAGCTCTTTCAAACTTGTTATCTTTTGCAAACTCTTCCATAACTTTAAAGCTTTCTGGTTCATTATCATAGGAACCTACATGAAGTATTTGTAGTGATAACCCATCTTTGATTGTTTCAAATTTGACTTCTTCTAAAAATTTATGTGGTTTCTTTTTACTAACACTTTCAACGGCTATATCAAATACTTCTCTTGTTACAAATTCTGGTTGTCTTATCATAATATTATATATTAATTCATTCTTATTTAATGTCTCTGATTTCCTTCCTTCTTCAGATAAATCCCATACTCCTTCTAATGGATATACAGTATATTCAAAATAATCTTCTGGTGTATACCCTTTCTTTGGCATCATCCTTATGGCATAAGCCAATGAATATAGCACACCAATCTTTTCAGAAAACTCCTCATCATTTGGATTCCCTTTTCCCTCTATCATAATATACTTTTGTTCAGGTACTGTTATGATTCTTGGATTTTGTTTTGGCAGATACAAGTCTTTTTCTTGTTTTCTCCATTCGTATTTCATCGCTAGCCTCCTTAGTTTCGAATAAATGTTTTAAGCTATATGATACTCGACTCCAGCATTTTTAATCATCAATTCCTATCATTTTAATAAGATACATTGCATTTTTAGTTGTAGATATTCCTTTGTTAATTTTATAATCAAAATATATTTTATTATCCTTATAATATTCTTTAAAGTGATAATTTTTAATATTCGTATTGCTTTCTTTCTCAAGTTCTCCTAATTCTAAATCATGGGTTGATACTAATCCTATTGCTTTATTATTTATTAATTTCTTTATAAGGATCTTTGCTCCTTCGTGTCTATCTTGAGAGTTAGTTCCTTTAAATACTTCGTCTAATAAGAAAAACACTTTATTTGTTTTAGATTCATCAACTATTTCCTTGATTCTAAGTAGTTCAGCATAAAAGGATGAAGTGTTTTGTTCAAGATTATCACTAACTCGCATACATGTACATATATTAAATATGTCACATTTAAACTCTTTAGCACATACTGCGGCACCTGCATAGGCTAATACAAGATTTATTCCCACAGTTCTTAAATAGGTACTTTTACCAGACATGTTTGAGCCAGTTATTAATAAAACTTTTGTTACACCATCTATTTCCAAATCGTTACTTACACGATTTTCAATAATTAAAGGGTGTCCCATTTCTTTTGCCATTACATAGTATGGTTTGTCTACAATTCTAGGAATTACCCAGCTTGGATTGTCATATCCCATATTAGCTAAACTGGATAGTGCCTCAAATTCTCCTATCGTTTCAAGCCAAGTCTCTAGTAATTCTCCTGATTTCTTTTTCCAACCTTCTAATTTAATCATACATCGATAATCCCATAAAAAAATAATATTAATTATCAAAAAATACGGATTGTTTCTATTGGCAATAATATCTGTGATCTTCTCTAATTCTTTTATCTGCTGCCAAGCTGAAAGTTTGGATTCATCTATAAGCTTGTTTTTTAATTCTATAAGGTATACAGATTTAAAATTCTTTCTTTCTAGTTGATACAACATCTTTCTGTAAGCTTTTATACTCTCTGCATGTTTATAAACTAAGCCTAATGTTTTTGATCTTTCGCCAAGCTTAATTCTAAATAAAAGCATTTGCATAAGCAATATTAAAATGAGAACTTGGAAGGGTATAATCTTAAAAATGTATAGCGCAATAAATCCTATAGTAATTATAGGTAGTAGTTTAACCCCAATTATTAACCATGACTTTGTATATAATTCATCTTTTGTTTTGAAAAATCTATATAGATGTTCCTTATCATTAGCTTTATAAGTCGATATCATACCTTCTGCCATAAATCTTTGACGCCATGGTAATTTGCTAGTTAACTCCCTAATAGCTTCTTGTTTTTTATTTATTTGTTCTTTGCTCTTGCTTGCTTGTGTTAGATACCTACTTAATGATTTCCTTCCCATCTCTGTTGTAGTCGTATTAATATATTGAAACAAAGAAGCTTGTCCAAAAATATCAAGGTCGCTTGAGAAGCTATGACTTTCATCTTGAAACTCTAAACCCGTATCTTTGAAAGTATTCCAATTACCTTTTAAGCGTTCTACAGCTTTCTGGTTAATTTCATGTAAGACATAGAAATATTTATTATTGTATTTTAACTTGTTGTGTTTAATAACTACAAATGTAAATACTATTATATATGCAAAAGATACAAAGAAAATAGAAGTAAAGTTTTTTGTAGTATGCAAATATGCTAAACTTATTATCCCAGTTAAAGCTATAATTAATCTCAGATTAGCAAATATATTAATAGTTTTAGTTTGTTTTTGCAATAAATCATAATAGCCTTTTTCTCTTTTTGAATAGGTGTTTAATGGATTATTGATTTTAGTCCCCCCATTTTTAATCATTACCTTATGCAAAATATTTATTCCTTAAATATATTCTTCCTGCTGTGTCCATCCATAATGCATATTCAGACATGTATTTTAATTTAATTTAGTAGTTTTTCAATATCTTTAATAAAATCTTTTACTCCAAATTCAATTTGTTTAGTTAAGTCTTGTGGATTATCAAAATCAGGATTTTCTACTAGTGTATGCTCTATAATTGAAGAAACTCCCTTTTCATCAGTTGAAACAGAATACTTACTCAAAGTTTTTTTTCTTAAAAGCTCTCGATATTTTGTTTGAATTTCAGTATTTCTCCCTGTAAGCCAGACCTCAAATTCTATTTTCTCATGAACAAAGACTATTGCAAGCTTTAAATCTCTATCTTTCAAAGCTTTAGGCGCAAATGAAAAAAATGTCATATCCATGTATCCTTGATAAATATTTCCAGATACACCGTATTCTGGGTAATGGTCTTTAAAATATATTCTTAGTCCCTTAATAAAGTCCATTAATCCTCTATATGCTTTTCTTATATCCCCTTTTTCAACTTGTTTTCCATATTCATAAATACTCTTATTTAATGATTTCATCTCTTAACTCACTCCTTAAGCTAGAGCTTTTTTTAAAGTGCTTTTACTAGCAAATATATCATCTTAAAAAAATATGCTAGATGCAAGTTAAACTATAATACAATTAGATTAATACATTGGATTGCCAGATTTAGACTCATCTGGAATTTTCTGAATAGAATCCCAGTGCTCTACAATTTTCCCATTTGCATCAAAGCGGAAAAAGTCCATGGTTATATACTCTTGATTATCTGGCCAAATCTGATGAGTATGGAGTGAAACTAAATCACCTTCTGCAATAGTCCTAACAAATTCAATGTCCTTATCAGGATAATCCGTCGCCATTTTCTCAAAGTATCTTATAAAACCATCTTTTCCATTTTCCACATCTGGATTGTGCTGAATATATTCAGCTCCTACATATCTATCAATTGCTACTCTCGGGTTTCCCATATAAGCCATTTTATAAAACTCAATAGCATTCTTTTTATTTAATTCTAAATCTCGAATCACATGCTCACTCCCCCATTTTGTGGAATTTTTATTCTTAATTACACGCTTATAATTATCGCAATTTGTATAAATCCTATATACTTGTTATTTACCCTAATTTTTAAACTTTACGGAATAAATAGTTTTCTGCGACTATTTTATACTTTAAGCCTTTCATTTTTTCTCTTACCAGTTCAAAATCAATTGCTTTCCCCTTTGGTAATATAAAGTATTGGTCTAAATTTTTATTCTGGACCCTATTTTTACTATCTACAATTCCAATAAAGACAAAGTCTTTGTCAAACCTTGCTAGTGTTGCATCCCCATGACTATCATTACATAACAATATCCCACCAACTTTTAAATATTGCTTAGTTGCTTGACCCACAAACCCTGCATACTCCGAAATAATCAAATCTACCTCTTCAATTCCCAAAACTTCAGTATAGTCCTCTCCTATAAATACAATTTCACTCAAATCATTATATTCTTTGTTTTGTTCTATATATTCTTTAATTGTATCAATGTTTTTAAAAAAACTGATAGCACCCTTAAAGTTATCGATATAAGTAACTTTAGGAATAATAATAGAAGGAGCAATATCTATATGAGACCCTGGATAAATTGCACTATGAATATTGTATTTCTTTGCAACAGCTCTATATAATGCTTTTCTATTACCTATTTTATTTGCATAGTCCAGATATATTTCAATAATCTTACTATCCATAATTATCTCCTCTTCTCTTTTGCTGTATCAATCTCCTTTTTATACAGCAAAAATATCATATTTACGTCTTTACCTATTATCATTTTATACCAAAAGAATAAGGTTATCCATTGATTAGGATAACCTTTTTTAGTGAGAAACTATATATTTTATACCCTTATTAAACAAGAGTTACCACTTGCAAAGATACGACTTTTTTACCATCTGCAACTGTTTGTTTTCCGACTTCCTTAAATCCGAATTTTTCGTGAAATCTTAAAGATCCTGGATTAGGAGGACTTATATCAATTTCAGCTGCTACATAAGGCACACCTACTAGCTTTGCATGAGAAAACACTGAATTGTATAACATATTCCCCAATCCTTTGCCATGCATTTTTAAAGATACTACAACCCTATCTACATACAAAAAATGATCGTAATTATTAGAAAACCACAAATAATTAACACTATCATACTCTTTGCCTTCTCTTAAAGTCATAACGAAGGCTTCAACAACCCCGTCTACTTCAATTACATTAAGCGTTTCTGATTGCAATATCAAGCTATTAAGCTTCTCCTTAGTTAATGGCGAAAGAAAATGTACTGATTCATGATTTAACTCAAGTAGCCTATCACTATCTTCTGTTTCAAACTTTCTTATTATAACATTTTCCATTTTTTAGCTCCCTATTCGTATTTTGTCCTGCGATGATTCTTATCTTGCTATGTAATAAGATGCTAGCGAAAGAATTAAATTTAATACTGCAAGTAATGCAAAGATTAGGTCAAAGGAAAGATCATTGTTCCTATATTTAGAATATTTATCCTCAACCATTGATTCACTCACCTTAGCAGCAAAATACTTCGAACCTGCTCCTAAACCTCCTAAACCTGTACCTCCATCAATAAATCTAAATCCAAAAAAGGTGGCAAATATTAAGAACCATACAAAAAAGAACATTTCACTCATTTGGAGTTCATTCCTATAGAAAAATATAAATTCTGCCAATATAAGTATTAAAAAAGTTATTTTATTCTTCTTTTTCACAAGTATACCTCCTAGATTTAACCTGGTTTCCTAGCTAATTATACTCTTTGCTCTATCATAATCCTTTTTATGTACATAAAATGTGTACTCATAAACTTTATCTATATCTTGGGCAAATGCGCCAGTTTTACTTCTAGTACCGGCTGAAAATGCAGATGATGACATTCTATTTACAGTTCTAATTCTATAATTAATATTGTTTTTCGACAAAACTTCTCTTATTCTAGCTTGTTCCTTGATTGAAAAAACTACACAGACTTCTCTTCTATTAAAAATATGGATCATGGCACCTCACCCCTTTGTTAAGTAAACAATAACTTTATTACAGGTTTTGCATAGGTATGCTTCTTTAATTGAACCATTCGGACTACTAGCACTTTGAACTAATCCTTTATCTATTTCTTTTCCACAATATGGACATAGTCTCTAGAAAGCTTCCACTTGTTTCGCATAATATAAATAATGATCATTAACTCTACTAAAAGTACTTATGTGGTACTCATGTTATTTTAATACTAACTTGAACTTTATTATGTCAAGAAGTAACGAACAAAAATAATGCCAAGAACCAAGACAATTCCAATAAAAGCATAGACCATGCCCAATTCAGCACTCCCCACACTAGGAGTACTTCCTATATCTGGTTCAGGTGCTTCGCTCCACAATTCTTTAAAATCTATTTCAGCCCCATTTTCATCGTAGTAATGGACAAATTGTACTCCAACATAATTCTCTGGACCCTCTAGCTTAATTACACGTAAAAACGGGGTGTTTTCGCCTTGACCTTGGAAAATTGGCTCTTTAGAAGTATTATTAGAAGGATAAACGGCATAGGTTGCCACTCCTTGTAAATCATTTATTCCATATAGTATCAGATGGCTTTTTTCTCTATTAAAAGTATATTCATACAGTGGCCAATCACTAAGATTCGCATTGATAAAACGATATTTACCAAATATTCCCGCTTCTAGGTTCGCTATCCCGTAATGTCCAAGGAATCCCTCACGCTCGAAAAAAACGACAAGATACTTTCCTACCTTCTCACTATATAAAATATTTGCATCCACATTCTCCGTGAAAAAATATTCATCAATAGCCACTTCAAGAGAATTTTCATTGGTCACATCCACAGTAAATTCCATATTATAAAGTCCAAACATACACAATATCGCTATAATAGCTGATAAGATTGCGCCGATTTTTTGTTTTCTATTTAGTTTTTTTAGGGATTCTGAATCAGCAAGTGGAATTTTTTCTTCCTTCATTTATTTCCCATCCTTTTTAGATTTTTTTGAATCCATCCCTACTCCAATTGCTAGACCCAAAGCTATTCCAAGGCCAACATTCTTAACCGCTGCACCAAAGGCAATACCTAGTGCAAGGCCCAAACCAATATAGGGTATTTCTTCAATTCTCTTTTTATTGTCATTTTTATCATCTTTGTTGTTATTGTTGTTATCCTTCATATTAATCCCTCCCTAACTTACATTAATCTACTTATCATTTAATAAATTATTTAGAAGTAATTCTTTATTATTAATAAAGAGTTCTGTTATCTTGTAACTCTCAGTATCCTCGTATTTTACTTTGCTAATTTTACCATTATCAAAAGATAGTATAGACGCGTCTGGCATACCGAGTAAAATTGGTGAGTGGGTTGCTATGAAAAACTGTGTTCCTTTTTTTGCTAAATCATGAACTAGCATTAAGAGTGTCAGCTGCCTCTGTGGTGACAATGCGGCTTCTGGCTCATCTAGGATATATAATCCCCTTTCACTAAACTGATTCTGAACAAGTGCAAGAAAACTTTCTCCATGTGACTGATCATGAAGGGACTTGCCACCGTATCTTCTATAGTATGATTCGTAATCATCATCTCTATAATCTTCAATTTTGCTAGCAACATTGTAAAAGCTTTCCGCTCTAAGAAAAAAGTTACTTTTTGCTTTTAATACTCCTTTTATAACCCTAATAGCTCCATGTAAATCAGAATGTGTAGACCTAGTTTCAAAATTAAAGTTTTTAGTACCACCTTCTGGATTAAAGCCATAAGCCACAGCTATGCTTTCCAGTAATGTAGATTTTCCAGTTCCATTCTCACCGACAAAAAAAGTAACATTATTCGTAAATTTAAGTTCATTGATAGAATAAATAGAAGGTATTGATCTAATATAATTGTCTTTATCAATTTTATCCCAATCAATTTTTATACTGCTAATAAATTTTTCATTCATAGAGAAACCTCCAAATCTCGATAAATTTATCTAGATATGTAATTTGTTTTAGATTTACACCCACCCTAAAGATGATACTTAAATTTATGACTATTCTGGAAAAATATCATAATTAGTAAAGTACTTGTGTGTTTTGTATTCATCAATGTAAACGCTTATTATGTCTCCTACATTTATAGTTGGTTTATCCCATAGCAAACAACTCTTCTCATTATATTTATCTTCATCATATTCATATGAAAAATAAATAATATAGGGAGACTGCTTCCCAAATTTGAAACGATTGTTTCTAATGATTTTAGTTACAACCCCTTCTATTTTCATTCCTGTAAATTTTAACTCTTCCCGATTTTTTTCTTTATAAAATGGAATATAAAATAAGTTTAACCCTATTATTAAAGATATAATCCCTAGAATAGGAAATATAAGTGCAGGGTCTCCTTTTGAATACTTTGATGTTTGAAGCATGCCACTCTTATTCAAGTACCCGGCAAATATAAATATGGGTCCTAGAATTATAAAAATGAAACTATATAATTGCATCAAAGAAGTTGGCTTTTTCAATACTAAACCTCCATTTAAAGCTTATGTTTTCCCTTTAAAATCTTTTTAAATCATCTAACTCAAAATCATACTGTGGTGTTATTAGTTTTTCCTTACCCTTTAACGAGTACCAAGGACTAAAATTTTTATCCATAGGATTTAAAAGTATTTGTGTTTGTTGTGCTGGCATATATGATTGCCCTAGTAAAAATATTTTTTCTTGCTCTTGATTTACTGCCATATCAAATATTATTACTGCGTGGCCTGGACTTCCTCCTATTATAAATACATCCCCTATTTCCATATCATCTATAGAAATACTCTTCAACTCATTTTCCAAAGATAAGGTGCTAGCATAAGCCATGACCATATTCATATAACTTCTAAAAGATTCATAAGACTGGGATGGGTCTGTAGCTTTATAGTAACTTACACTATTTCCTTCGACTTTTATTCGATAGCCTTCCATCCACTTTTTATATTCAGCTTTAAATCCTGAAACAAAGTGAAAACTTATCTCATCATAGAGACCTTGTGAATACAGATATTCTGCACGAAGTAGCATGACAGCATCAGCACATTGATGCAAATCTCTATCACCTATATCTACATCCAAAACGCTGTCATAAACCCCATAACTACTTTTTTCTCTACCATCATAATAAAGAACTTTCTCCCCATAAGCTTTTAGCTTTTGATTTCTTAAAAATTCACCGAAACTATTTTTTTCAACTTCCATTCTAGTATAACCTTTAGGTGTGGGATATCTTTCTACAATTGTAGTTCCATCTGGATTTACAGTATAGCTTTCTAATTCAATATCTGTTTCCAATTTTATCTCCTTTGGGAGATTTTCTGATTCTATACTTTTTATTTTACTACAACCTGTAATTAATATTAATAAAGAAATAATCATTAAAATTTTTTTCATCTTAAGCTCCTCTGAGGATAGTTGTTTCTATCTAATCATAACACTTAATATTGTACTTCCCAGACTTTCTATTAGCTTACTAATCCTTGTTAAAGCTAAATATCGCACCATCAGGAACCTCTGCATATATTGGAATCTCTGCTGATTCATTCGAATTAAAAATTAAAGCATTATTCTCTATTTTAAATACATATTTATACTTACCATCACTTGTATTAAGAGTCAATATATTACCCTCCTCTATATACAAACCTACAGGCCAATAACTGCTCAAATAAGAATAAGTGAAGCTAAACTCATTATCCTCCTTCAATATCAAAAAAGGTTTTAAAGCATCTGCAGATTCAGCTTCCATTACATAAGAGCCCAGTGTTAATTTTTGTTCTATTGATTTTGGATTGTTAGAACATCCTACTAAAATTCCTACTAAACCCAAAGTCAAAACCATTATATATAATATTCTTTTCATCTATTATACCTCCGAAGTAATCTAAGTAGCTTCATCATACCACTTGTATAAAAAAAATAGTGTGCTTACTTAGCATTGTAATAATTCTGTAAACCTTATTTTTTGTAAAAAAAGACTATCTAACCAAAGATAGCCTTTACAAATTCTATATATACTCTGTTTTTCTAGTAAACAACTTTCCCTATTGCAGCTAGTGTAAGTTCACTTGCAAGTATTGCAGTTTTATTAGATATATCTAGGATAGGATTGACTTCAACCATATCCATACTTAGTAGCTTGCCTGACTGAAAAATCATTTCAACAGCCAAAAATGCCTCTCTAATTGTTAATCCACTGTGCACTTTAGTACCAGTACCAGGTGCTGCTTCAGGAGTGAGTGAGTCAATATCAAAGCTTAAATGAATACCCTCGGTTCCATTTGAAGCAATTTCTATTGCCTGCCTAATAACCTCTGGCATCCCAATTTTGTCTATATCGTCAATTGCAAAAACATTTAACCCAGCTGCTTTCATTTTCTTCGCTTCTTCTAAATCTATGTCTCTGCCTCCGATTTGAACACATTTTGTTACATCGGCATAAACAGGTCCTTGTCCATAGTCAACCATAACATCTGGCCCCTGACCACAAACTGCAGAAAATGACATACCATGCATATTACCGCTTTCTGTTGTATTATCGTCGTTCCAATCTCCATGTGCATCTATCCATATAACTCCAACCTTGCCATAGTGCTTTAATGTCGCTGAAACACTTCCAGCAGCAAGACTGTGATCTCCCCCTATTGCTATAGGGAAAGCACCATCTTTTAGGGATTCTAAAGTATTCTCAAAAAGAGCTTTGCATGTAGCTATTACAGACTCATAATTACGAAGCTTTTCAGATGTAGCTCCTTCTCGAGGTTGAATTATATCTCCTTTATCATTCAATTCATATCCTAATTTCTTTATTCCTTCTCCTAACCCTGCAATCCTTATAGCTGTTGGTCCAAGCGATGAGCCTACCTTTGAAGCTCCACAGTCAATTTGTACTCCAATCAAATCAATTCTTTTTTTCATGGTTTACAGCTCCTTTGAATTTTCTAGTTATTTAAACTTCTCTATTTTCATTGTACTTGTATTTGACTAAATTCTATCATCTTTAAGCTGTTTTTGAAAGAACATTATAATTCCCCTTAATCTAAAGACAATCTCTCATGTAACTACTCTATATTGTTCTCATTTATTTTTAACCTAGGTTTCATATCATCTATCCCATTTGATATATCAATTCATATTTCATAAATGTATTTAGTTGTTTTAGATACCACATCAATTAAATTACACTATAGTTGAAAATTTATAAAATAGTTAATTTCTAATAATGGATATATTTTATTTTTTACTATAATAGTATATAATTTAAGTAATACAGAAGATTTAGATTTAGAATTAGTTAGAAACTTAGAAGCTTTCTTAGATGTAGTATATGCTTTAGTTTTTATGTAGTACATTGTTTATAAATACTCTAAAAGTATAAATTTATGTATCACGCAAGCGCGCCAGAACATATAGTATGTAAAGAATAAGGAGGATACTATGGCTGGAAAACAGGAAGAATATTTAATAGGAGATGCTAGAAAGTTTGAACTACAATTTCTTGCTAAGAGGTTAGTTGATTTTTCAAAGGATTTCGGAAAATTAAACGAGGAAGAAAAAAGATATGTAATTGAAAGCTCTTATAGGATTAATGGAACAGGGCTATTTGAGTTATATAAATCTTTAGATAAAATCTTTAATAAAAAGTAGTGACTAAAACTATAAAAGGTTATAAGCATAACGAACTACAATTAACTGAAGCAAGCTACCTTGAGTATACAAATCAAGTAAAAGAAATCGAAAAAGAAAGACTTGAATTCATGGAAAGCTTTTTATAAGTTAAAGTTTAAGATAGATGGGCTGAAATAATAAAAATACAGTATTATTCATTTCTGAATAATACTGTATTTCTATGTAATATCATTTGTAAATTAGAAAGCAAAGAATTCGTGTAGATTACTTTTCAAAAAAATTGGTCCTTCCTCATCTTTTAAACTAAACTTTCTTAATTCTAATAATGTTGTTAGAATTTCAAAGATTAAATTTCATTAAGGTTTTTTAGATACCGATAAGCGGAAATATATAATTTGAAACATATTTAAAATTTTAAATTATAGTTAGATATCAATCTTATTTGTTCATCCAATAATCTTCTGCTTCATTCTCCATTTTTTCAAGACGTGTATAATGATCAGGAAATTCATTTAGATGAGCAAGTGCTATTTTAGCTGTAATCAAAGGATCATTATTAGTAACATTTGTGACAGAATTTACATTACCATGCTCCATTTCCACATCCATACCCATACGAAATTGCTCAACATCAAATTTCGTCCAATCAATCCCCAACATCTCACCATTTTCTATTGCTTGTGCAACTGTAAACACTTTTTTTTCAGACACCTTTCAACATCTCCTTTTTAATTAAATCACTCTTATTATATACCCTTTTTAAATAAAATATTAATTCATAAATGCAATGGCACAATGTAATATTTTGTATGGTCTTTTTCCCATCTATTCTACTTAAAATATGCATTCTAAGATTATAAAATCTGATGGTTGACCTTACTGTACCTGCACCCCTATGTTGCTCCGCGACAAAACAAGAAAAAACATAAGAAAAACACCTGAAAAAATATCGAAACAATGAATAAAAAGCAGAGAAAAGAGAATAGAAATTTGCACACACCACCATTTAAAAAGAAGAAAAATAAATAGAAACTATTCAGCAAGTGCTCTATTTAAAACCTCTATAAGCCATTGCAGAACCTCTGAATTAGAGTATTTACAAATATATAAATCAATTGATATTTAAAAAAAATATATAAATTGATTAATAAACACTATAATGCTATATTGAAGAAAAGGAGAGAATCATAAGTTATTAATATCAGTATCAAGTTATTTATATAAGTAAAAAAACAGTGAACTAATTAGCATACTATAATAGAAAATGGAGGAGTCTTTGATGAAGAAAAAAATTGTAACTTTGGTTTTAGTCATAATAATGTTAACAAGCTCAGCAAGCGCAAGTTCACAAACTTCATTATGGGCTACTGAAGATGTTAAAACTGCTATTTCATTAGGACTTGTACCTAAAGATCTGCAAAACAATTACAAGACACCAATTACAAGAATTGAATTTGTTCAATTACTTGCCAAATTGACAAATATTTGGGCACCTAATGAAAAACTTGGACCTAATTTGGTGAACAATATGTTTTTAGATACGAATGATGAAAACGTATTGTATTTTGCTTCATTGGGGATAGTAGAAGGTGATGGAAAAGGATCTTTTATGCCAAAAGATTTATTACAGAGGCAACAAGCTGCAAAAATACTTTACAAAACAGCGGATAATTTTACGCTGATTACAACAGAAGATACCATGAATACTACGATTTATAGAGGCTATGCCAGTTATGAAATGCCTCATTCTTTTCAAGATAGTTCGCTACTTCGCAGTTGGAGCAGGGAGTATGTAAACTGGTGTTATCGTCATGGTATTATGGAAGGCGTAAGTGATAATAAATTTGCACCCGAACAAACCTATACAAGAGAACAAGCAATAGTAACAACCTTAAGGTTGTATTACTCATACGGAATGGCCGATAAAATAAGTACTATTCCGCCTGTGGATTATTATCCAGTTTATGACGATACCACCATGACAATTGTATCCTATTGGATTGACAGTACGCTTACAAAGCATAGCGTAGATAAGCTTGGACATATCTCTTCGAACGAAAACTACGCTTTTGTATATGACAACATGGGTGTCGGTGTGACATATGGACATGTAATTAACAAAGAAGGCAAACAACTTTTAACTGATATTTATGGTTCTGATGGATATTTTAGTAATGGAATTGTCAAAGGAAATTTAATAGAGCTTTATCTCCGAATTGATCAATCTCATAGTGAAAATGCACCTTTTTATTTTGTAATTGATATGAATGATGGACAAATTTACGAAAATAAAACCCTAAAAGATATTTTACCTTCAAATGAAAACCAGACACCTTGTAAAATTGTATCCGAAGAAACAGGGAGTTATTCACTTTACAATACAGATGGTGAAAAGTTATCAAGCACATACCAAAATGCACTTAAACAGGTAGACAAAACTCATTTTCTTGGCTGGGTATCGGATAATCCAATGACTTATGATATCTTGTATTGTGACGGAGTAAATGCTGCAACATTGCAACGTACAGAAATATTCCGATTTAATACACAAGTTTATATGGAAAATGGATTGTATGTAATACAAAACACAGATGAAAAGATTACTTTGTTTGATACATTCGGGGATACAATAAGTGAAATTAATTTAGGAACACCAGTCATATTGCGAGGTTTTGCAAATGGTTTAATTGTTATAGAAGACGCTGCAAACCAAGCAATTCAATACTATACACCTTCTGGAAAAAGGTTACCTCTATCGCAATAATATAATGTTCAGAGTTGAGAATATATTTATATAAGTAAAAAACAGTAACAATAAAGATGCTTATGTAAGAATTGATGGCGCAGGTGGTAAAACCATATGGGTACAGGAAACTTCAATTATTTATCCTGATGTAGCTTAAAATATAGGGTAATTCTACATTTTTATATTGTGTTAATCAACCTCAATAGATAATCTATTGAGGTTTTTTATTTTTGCATAGAAAAGAAATAATTTTCATGTTGAAAACAACTATTTTAAAGCATATTGCAATAATAACTTTTAATTTGTAAGGTTTAGAACATCTACCACTTATTAGAATTTCGCCTAAGACATTAAGACAGGATTATGATATATTTAATTTAAGTAAAAATAACGATTTCAGTTAGATAATTTTCAAATATTATATTCCCATTATCAAGCTCTAAAGATTTATATTAACACATACAATACACAATTCTTTTGAGAATACGATATAAAATGAAGCATAAATAAAAGCAGAGGAAGATGCAAAATGTATATAAAAATTATTTCAGCCGCTATGGCATTGATTATGTCATTAGTCGGATGCAGCACAACTCAGTATTCTGTGACAGATGATACTACAACAAGTGAAATCGCAGAAAGCGAGCCAACCACGCTCACCTATAGGATTCCCGACACAAGTGTCACCGATTTTTATAGCGACAGAACACTCATCATAGAACCCGCCGAGGGGGAGCCCTTTTACGGCCAAGATGCCACTTATCAGATCAATACGCCCAGCTATATCGATAATCAGGATGGAACGGTTACAGATAGTGTCACCGCCCTGATGTGGCAGCAGGATATGGGCGGAAAAATTACCTATGCAGAAGCACAGAATGCGGCGGAAGAATGTACGCTGGGCGGATATGACGACTGGCGTGTGCCCACCATCAAGGAACTGTATTCACTGATTCAGTATACAGGCAACTCTGGCGGAGAGAAGGCAGGGGAACAACTGTTTATAAACACGAATTACTTTATACAGCCCCTGGGCGACACATCGCAGGGGGAGCGTGAGATTGATGCCCAGACCTGGTCCGCAACAATTTATACCGGTAAAACCATGAACAATGCCGAGACGGTTTTCGGCGTTAATTTTGTAGACGGCAGGATCAAGGGCTATCCCATGTACAAGGGACAAAATGTACTTCCGCCTTGTGCGGGGGAACCCGGAATACGGTATCAACTCCTTTGTGGATAACGACGACGGCACCGTTACGGATCTGGCCACTGGCCTCATGTGGCAGAAAGCAGACAGCGGTACCGGAATGGATTGGGAGGAATCTCTGCAATATAGTGAAGATCTAGAACTAGCTGAGTACAGCGACTGGCGGCTGCCCAATGCAAAGGAACTGCAGAGCATTGTGGATTACAACCGTTCCATTGCTGCAACGGATTCAGCGGCCATTGACCCGGTTTTTGAAATCACTCAGATTCAGGACATGGAGGGAAAGAAGCAGTATCCCTATTTCTGGAGCAGCACCACCCATCTGGATGGAAGCAACCCATACTCATCAGCGGTATATATTGCCTTTGGGGAGGCACAGGGCGTGATGAACGGGAAACTTATGGACGTTCATGGCGCAGGTGCCCAGAGAAGCGATCCTAAAAGCGGGAATTCAGCGGATTATCCCTCTGCTTTTGGCCCACAAGGTGACATCCGAATGGTTTACAATTATGTAAGGTGTGTCAGAACCATAGATACCGCCGCAGCTGAAATGCAAGCCTCTGATTCTGATACATCAGCTAAAGCTGTAAACTCCGATCAAGACACAGAAGAAGTACATTTTGCGATTCAAGCCGATGTTCACATCGATCAAGATACTGATCCCCAGCTACTGCAGAATACAATCGCTAATATTGCATCTGTAAATCCTTCCTTTATCATGGATTTGGGAGATACATTGATGTTTGGAGAATACGGACTTTCTGCCACACAAGCGCAAAATCGTATAGAAGAGGTAAATTCTTATTTTTCATCCTTGGAAGGGATTCCAATCTGCTTGATAAACGGGAACCATGATGGGGAAAATGGATTTCGGCCAAAACTTCTAAGCCAATCTCAAATCTTGCGAAATGAAGCCTATTCCATGCCCTTTCAGGACTTGGATTCATTTTCGGGTAATGTGACAACGGCAAATTACTATGCGTTTGAAAAGGCAAATGCACTATTTGTTGTCTTAGACCCATTTACTTATACGGAAAGTCCATCTGCTGGATGGGCTGACACATTGGGTACCGACCAGTATCAATGGTTGGAAACTGTATTGAGCCAAAGCGATGCTTCTTTTAAGTTTGTTTTTATTCATAATCTTGTTGGTGGCATAGACGAAGAACATAGAGGTGGTATTGCGGCGGCATCGCTATATGAATGGGGTGGTTATAATCCAGAAGGGGAATATGAATTTTCTCAGCAGCGTCCAGATTTTACAATACCCATTCATCAATTATTAGTGGAACATAATGTGACCGCAGTTTTCCATGGACATGACCACTTCTATGCTCGTGAAGAAAAAGATGGCATAGAATATATTTTAGTACCTCAGCCTGGTACAAGTCGTCCCAAAGTTACGACAGCAGCAGAGAAGGGATATACAAACGGTGTTATTCTTCCCTCTGCTGGTTTTTTGAATGTTATCGTTTCTGAAAACTCTACATCAATTGAGTATTTTAAAACTGCCCAAAATGGCAAATATACAATCATGGATATTTGGAAAAAAGGCTTCTAAAGAAGCATTATAAGGAGTGAAGTAATATATATTTTCCCAGCCCTTTTCTCACTTTTATTTTACATAAGCATTGGTTCATAAGCTGCTTTTACAACTAATTGTCAAACTGCTAGATGTATTGATATGACTATGGTATATGTGTTAGTAGAGAGGAATATTTAGGATGGGAAATAGAACATGAAAAAGGAGTAGGCGCTGTTTTGTGGCGCTTACTCCTTTTGGTTAGGTATGAACATTATTGGTGGCGAATGAACATAAAATTGGCTGACGTGTCATTTTTAGATGGTTACAAAATAAAGGTTAAATTTAATTAGATAATGTGTATTTGCTTAATATTTTTCTGCGTATATAATAAATGATGCTACTTTAGAAGCATAAAGATATTATCTTTAATTTTACTTAACTATATTTTTCTACAAAGTATGACAAGCTTAAAATTAAAAAGCAAACAAGGTTAGAGATAAAAACACAACCCATCTTTGTAATGTCAAAAGTTCTATCATTCTTAATGAATTGGCCATAATTAGCATTAAGACAAACTTAACTTAGCTTTATCTTTTTAACTAAGCTCTGTATTCCTATTAGCATGAGAAACATACTAATTCCCCAATACAGTCCTGCAGTACCTAAAAGCAAAGAGTTATCTTCCGAAAGCATAGATTGAGAAATCTCAGGTTTTAATTCTATAAATTTAAAGAATTTTTGAGCTCCAAAAAATAAAATAAATAACTGAACATAAAACCAGCGATAAGATTTGTTTTTAGGATCCTTCCTCTGTAAGTTTAATATAAAAACCACACTAATTATGTAAACTATATAGAATCCCACTTTAATGAATGTTAATGCTTCTGTTTCTAAACTCATCTATACTCGCCTCTCCTTAGCTTGCTTTTCCATAGTAATAAATATCTGTTTGCTTCTCCACTAAATGATCCCAAAATCTTTGATGTAACATAACAATTACTTGTTTTATCTCAAGATCTTATGGCAACTAATATAAAAAATGTTCAACTAAAATAATGTTATAATTAATATAAAAATAATTGCTATTAAGAAATTTATTGGAATTAATAAATGTATCTTCTTTTTTGTTTTCTTGTACATGCTCCATTCATCGAATGTCTGACTTATAAGAATAGCACCAAGTAGAATAATAAAAATAGTACGGGGAATTTCAATCTCCATAAAAAATATTATTAAATATATGATCCCAAATATACTGACAATGATATGTCTTATTTTTGTCATACAAACACCTCATTTTATACTTCCACAACACAGATTGACAAAGTAAAAAGCAATTATATTTTTACTCGTTGTAGTTTTTTCTAATAGCTGCCATAATAAATCCCCCCATTGTTGCCACAGACAATATGGTCCCTAATTGAGGAAAGTTCAAATAATCATGCCCAAAGGATGTTCCTAACCACCCAACAATAAAGGTTGTTATAAATGCTAATAATATCACTTTAATCCTCCTATCTATTAAAATCTCCCTTGATTTAATACTCGCTAAATCAACTTTTACTGCCAAGTTTATTAGATAATGCCTTGTAGCTATAAAAAGCACATAATGTAATCCCTATAATATTAGCTGACATCATAATAATAAATAGAATATCTGCAAGTATACTCAATATATTTTTAGTAGTTTGTCTATCAAATCCTGTATAAAACTGTGGTGCTGTCTTTGCGAAAATGTATATTAATAGAAAAGTAATAATAAAGGATATAAATGTGAACAAATATACTGTTGTTATACTTCCATTCTTATTTATTATTTTATCTCCTTAATATGTAATTATGTGCCTTAATACTTTCATTTTAGCCACTTCTTGTTACACCACTATTTATAATCAATTCACAACTAATCCTCTCACTGTTTTTCAATTATAGAAAATAGTTTTACTGTACTTAATATGGACAATGGAATGTTTATAATTGTGAGAATAAATATTATAATAAAATTGGACATTGGACTAATAGGGAAGAGATCACCTATCGTATATTTAAATATCAGGAAATAAATTACATAAAATACAATACTCACTATCCAGTAAACAAGGTTTTTTCCCATAATCAATTGACACTCCTTCTTTATTTTGCTTTAATATACTTTTGTCCAGCTGTCACTGAATAATCTTATCTGAAGTTTTAAAGTACGATAACCAACTTAATCATTGATTATTCTGTGGAGATTTTAATCATATCTAAGTATCGTGGATCTAATCCTGTAATCTGGAGCTCCTCCAATTCTTCTTTGGTAACTTTGAATTTTTCTCCTTTTTTAGCTTTTTCAGCTGCAGCACTACTTATTTTACCAATGACTACTTGAATTTCTAAATCTGTCATATCTGGAAATATTTTATCCTTATATTCTAAGTTATATCCAATTCCAATAAATGGTTCTCTTTCATCTAAGTAATCCTCGTTAAAGCCAAATATTGTACCATCAGTGATATTTGCATATGATGGAAGTTCTGAGGATTCTTTTGCATTGAAAATTAAATCCTTCTCATCAATTTCAAACACATATTCAAAATCACCATCCATTGTTTTAAGAATCAAACCACCATCATTTTCTTCATAGCTCCCTATAGCCCAATAACTGCTATAAATTGAATAAGTAAAGCTAAATTCATTATTATCTTTTAATACCACATATGGTTTTAAAGCATCACTTGATTCCATTACATAAGTCCCCACTGCTACATCATGTTCTATTGTTTCAGGGTTGTTAGAACATCCCGCGAAAACTCCTAATATTATTGCGAATAATAAAAACAATGCTTTTTTCATGGTAATCTCCTCACTTATTGCACATTTCTACAATTATGACGTCGTTTATAAATAATTTGTAGTACAGTAACTATTCTTTATTCTTATCACTATCCTTTAATTTATATCTGGTTATATAAGGGGATAAAGCACCTAATATAACAACCCAAACTGCAAATACCGACAATCTCAATACTCTGCTTGCTGTTAAACTAATCATTAAAAACATGGGGGCTAATATTAGGGCACTCATAATAAAACTGCTCAACCGTGTTATCTGATGAGACGTCCCACAATTTCTGCATTTTATGTAACCAGTATCTGGCCATAATGATTTCAATAAATTTTTATATTTAAAACTTGTTCCACAATTTGTGCATTTCTGAATACCCATCTTATTACCTCCTCTGATTCTTCCTATATGTTTACTCCTATCGGATACTTGATATATACACTCTACACCTATCCCTCTATTTAATTGTATTTATATCTCATTCTAAGAAATCCCAAAGTTTCTCAATTGTAACTTCAAGCTTTTCAGATGAGTTTTCTTTTAATGCAACTTCATAAGTTTTTTTCTCAGTATTATATCTAAGTGCTACAGGCTCGATAGTATTGGGTATTTTCATATTTTTTATCTTTAAAGCTCTCTTCAGTGAAAGATATGACAACTTCTAAGTTCCACTCATTATTATTTCTCTTGAGTGAGAAGATATATAATTGCTTTATCTATTTGTATAAAGTTTATGCTATTCTTTTTCAATTTTAACCTCAATATTGTTTTATTCGGGATAAATTTTAGATTATGACTTCAATTGAATCAACTTGAATAGTATAATTATTCTATAATTTCTATTTCCCCAGTATTTAAATCTATTCTTTTTAATACTGGATGCATTTGATCATCAGAAGAACTGAACAATATCCAATTACTAACATGTGCAAATCCTTCTACTCTCTTCTCATCAGAAATCAAGGTTTTATTATAACCAATATGATCCATTTTGTAGAGTCCATCTCCAGGATAACCTACATCATCACCATGGAGTGAGTAGAATATTCCTTCCTCTGTGATTATATAAGAAGATACATTGTCATCAATTGGAACTTGATACACATCGGGATCTTTTCCATCTGTTCTTACAAGTCTATAATCCCCATTAATATAGTACCAATCATTATTCCACCTTGATAGATTTCTAATGGAGCTATCCGTCTCAAATTCTAACAGTTTGTTACCACCATCTAAGTCAATACTTTCCACATATCCTCTTTCCCCATCTAAACAGCTGTAGAATAAGCGATCATCGTATATGGCCAAGTCACTTACTCCTTTTTGAAGAAACCTTGTCAAATTCTGTCCATTTACATCCATTCTATAAACATTATGATTATCCTGGAAATTTATAAAATATATCCAATTACCCACAACTTGAGGCTCCATTAAATAGCTCATTTTATATAAGATAGTATCTTCTGAACCATCTATTTTCATCCTATTATAGTATTCACTTGAATAGAATATCCAGTCTTCCACAACACTTAGCCTATCTATACCACTTCCGCCACTTCTTTGTATAAGATATTCCTTGTTATTAAGATCTTTGTCAGCCTTAATAAGATTTAAATAATTCTCCACATATAAAATATAATCCTCTGTTTCAACTGCGTTTCCATAATTATTAGAATTACTTACTGTATTTCCAACACTTTTAGAGTCTTTTATCTCTATCAGCTGAACATCTCTCATTTGGTAATTGTGATACTTTATCTTTAAATTCCAGTATATCCCCGAGTTGAAAATAATAGGGATTGATAATATAACTAATACAAATATATATGCTCCCACTGCTGAGAATCTTCTCCCCCACTTACTACTTCGCCCCTGGATATCCTTTGCCATCTGATCAACATAATACCTTGGCCCTTCAATGATGACTTTATCACTTAAGTATTTTATACTTACAGTTTCTTTTGCTAATAGATTATAAGGAAAATCAAATCGAGGTTCTAATACCAGTCCCTTGTTATCTTCTTTTATAATCTTCCATCTATTTTCTTCTTTAATTATCATTAGCCAGTGGTCATTCTCTATTTTTTCCTCTCTGACTTTCCCCATATAAGAGCTAATTGTTGTTATTACAACTATGGCTCCATATAAAATAACTTCCTCCAAAGATAAACTAAAATCATAGCCAAGTATTAACTCATAAAAAACATATAGCAATAAAATAATTGGTAATAAAAAAAACAATAATCTTTGAATGACAATTTTAATTATGTTCTTAGTTTTTTCCATTAAGTACCTCCTTTTTTCTTATAATAGGTTAATAACAAATTCTTATATTATTCTAATATTATTTCCACAGTTCTATCTATTTCATGCCATTGTACTACTGCATCGAAGGTTTCAGCTAAAAATCTTGCAGGTACTAAAGTTCTGTCACCAATGATTATAGGTGCTGAATCAATCACAGTTAATATCCCATTTACATACACATTTGGATCTCCAATTACCATTTTTACTCTTGTATCTCCTTTAGTAGCTGTAACTGTTTTTGTGATACCATCCCATTCTATATCTGCACCGAGTTTTTCCAAAATCGCTCTTGCTGGAAGCATTGTTCTGCTATTAATAATTGATGGTGGAACGTCAGATATTAATAGTTGATTATCAATAAATATCCTTATTTCTCTTGCTCCTGGGAATGTCCCATGTACCCATCTATAAACATAAGCATAACTTCGACCAGCAGTTCCACTCTCAATACTAACTCTAAATACATAGGTATCTTCGTCAGAATTTGGAGCTAATGGGGTTATTTCAGTAAGCTTACTTAGCACTAATCCTTCTTCTCCTATTTCATTTGATATAAGAGGAAGTTCTGCACCTCTTTCTATATAAACAGATGCAGGTTGAGTAACTCTTCCAGGGTATAAAAGCTGATGATAATTTGTGATGGTTACTTTACGCATCAAGTTTGTAGTATCTTTAATTATCTTTCCACCATATGACATGGTGAATTTCTTTTCAGGATGGATAACAACAGGTGGTGTAGAAAATTTTAGATAAACCTTATAAATTTCCTCTACTTCAATTTCTTCTTTTGAGGATTCACTAATATGCATAAATAATGCAATCTGTCCTAATTTAAATTCAGCATCAAGCTCTTCAACTTGTGGTTTGCTAAAATCGATCATTCTTACAATATTTGGATTGCTGGTTGTCTCATAAAAAGGTTTCTCATAAATAGTCTCTTCAAATTTATCTAATCTCCAGTATCCATCAGTTATTGCTGCTTCTGAATTATATCCAAAAGACGAAATAGTAAAAAGCACCATGAGTGCTACGGCTATAATTTTCTTATACATTGAAACTGCCTCCTTTAAGAATATTTGAATCTTCTTATGCTTGCTCAGTTTTTAATGGTTTATACCGCACTGCAAATATGAAACCTAAGCTAAATACCAGCAACATTAAGAAATAGGAAAATACAATTATCGTTGTTGTATTCGAACTATTTGTAAATAATGACAATATATTAATTGATACACTTGCGAATCCAATAGAATAATATTCAGTTATGGCTGGTTGCCAAAAGTATAAAATAAGAGAAATGGCCCATACAATATTTCCTAAAATAAATCTTTTTATAGTTGCCATTTTAAACTTACCGAATACCCATCCAACATAAAACCAAAATATTAAGCTACTATATGTCCAAATAGCTAATAAGAGTCCTCCCAAGCTTGAATATAACTGGTTTCCGTTTGTAATATTAGCTAATAATAATTTTTCAATCAAGAATCCTATTATAAGTGGAAATAACACAAGTAAAATCGCCTTATACTTCATATTCTTTTTCAACATCATCTACCTCCTCGCTTGTCGATTATGATTTTCTACTTTGATTGTAATCTGCACCATATAATTTTCTGTCTCTGTTAATAATTTCTATATGAAACCCCTTAATAAAAAAAGTACTAATAATAATTAACACAGTGAAAGAAAGTAGCGTAATTAATCTATATGCTAAACTTGGAATAAAAATTATCGAAAATTGGATAGCTATCATCAGAGGAAATATCATTCGATACCACCGCGTTCTTTTTATTTCTAATATATCTCCGTCTCTAACTTCTATTTCATTGCTTTTAACTCCAAATTGCTTGGCTTTTAAATTGGTTTTACCATCGGGGAGCTCTTCTTCTAAGCTCTGATTCTCCATAATACCAGCTACCTTTTCTCCATTTACTATTATTTGAATCAATGAAGCACTGCCCATCCATCCAGTACTTCGCCTAATTGTGATTGACATATTATGACCTCCTCACTAAATGCTTATATGCTGATATTCAGCTAAATGTTCTCAAAACTTTTGGTAGAATAAAGCAAATACTTACTTTGGTTTTACTCATTTCTTATTTTTACAAACTCATATTGTTAAATCTCAGGGTTTTATGTCAATTATATTCAATTAAGGAAGTTTATGTTCTATTTTTCTAATTTTTCTTTTAACTCATCTGATTTTGTTTCCTCACTTAGTTTAGGTTCTAACAGTTCAACTGGTTTTATCTTAATGTCTAACATCGGTTCCAATAATTCAATTGGTTTTATTGTGGCATCTAATATTGGATCAAGTAATTCAATTGGTCTTATATCTATCTCATCTGGTAGCTCCTCATGATGCTCAATCTTTATTTTTTCATCAGATTCTATTGCTAATCCTTGGTTATCATTAACAGCAAATATAATTAGAAACATAACTATCCCTAATTTAAAAAATCTCCTAATCATTAATAACCCTCTTTCTTTTTAAAAAATACTTTAAAGCACACGGTCTTTTTAGATTAACTTTCTTATAACTGATGAATTTAAATCTACAACTACGCCGTAGTTTATGAGTATTCTGTCGTAAATATATAAACTTGATTGTTAGTGAAGTTTATATTTTATTCAACTATTTTAATATTGATTTTTTCAGTTTTCTGTTCATCTTGTTCTTCCCATTTGATTTCTATATAACCGTTATTAATCGCCTCTGTATACACATCTAAGCTATATTTTCTATTGCTTTGAGAATTAATACTAAACTTATTGTTTCCTAATTCATCTCCTTTAACTTCTTGACTTGAGCTTTCAGAATTCATATTTTTATCTATAATTTCATATATTCTAAATTCATAGTCTACTTCTTTAGGTGGATTGTCTCCAATATATATTACATCTCCATTAACAAGCATACTCTTTTTTCTTATAATATATTCTAAGACTACCTGCCAATTTTCACCTACCCCTTCTACCTTATATTTACCTTCATTAAAAGGATTACCATTTAAATCAATTCGCAAAATATTACCTACATTTTCCGTGTTTTGCAATCCTATAATTAATGAAACTTCCTGTTTCTCTCCCTTTAGCATATATCCTTGTGTATTAATGCCTTCACCATCTATATTTGAATAAAGGGGATTTTCTTCAATTTCCCACTTTTCTTCATCAATGTTTTCCATATAAAACTCTTTTACATCTTCATATGTATCCTTGAAGTCAAATACCTCGTAATGTTCTTCATACTCAGAAGTTGCTGTTAACTCTATTTTTGGATAAATAGGGATCCCTTCAAACTTATCTGAATATGTTATTGATTGATTACATCCTGACAAAGCTATAATGCTTAGCACTAAAACTATCGACATAATTATTTTTTTATTCATTCTTATCTCCCTTCTTTTGTAATTATAGTACTGCTCTTTTATTACATTTAAACCTATTAATACTCAATATATTAAAGTGCTACATTAGCTCCTCTCCCTTAATTCACACTCATCAAACTTCCCATAAAAAGTGGCAGGTTTTGTTCAGTATCAACTATCATAAAGAAAAATGGGCGATCTAAAATAACTTTTTTTGATTCTTCCATTATGGCCGATTCAGTTACCATCTCAACCGCTGTTACTGCTCCTGCTTTTGTTCCTCTTTCATCAAGGTCTATTTTAGTTTTGTGAATCACACGACTTATATAAATATTTCCATCTACCGATTTTCCTAAGCTCGTAAAATCTGCATTTTCTTCATCAAAAGCATCTAAGATTCCTAAGCTTTGAAGTGTATCATTTAACAATGTATCAAACTCCATAGAAAATTTTGGAATTTTAGCATGAACCTCTTCATCCTTCTTGTTTTCAACCAAGCTAATAAGATCTTTGGCCTCAATGGATTTTAATAAATCTACCATTAAAATATTTCCCTTGGGTAGCAATGCAACAAAAGCATATTTATTATCCTTATATGGCTTCATAAATCCTGTTACTGTTTCGTTTTCAAGATAAGAAAACTCAGATGAGCTCATAAATTCCACCGCTTGTTTTTCTCCATTTTCCAAGGTGAATTCACCATCATTAATTTGAATGTTTTCATAAATATTTTCCCATTCTGCATCAAATGACAATGCATTTATAAGATACATCACAGCATCTTTAGGAGGCGCCTCTTCTAAAAGAGTTTCTATCATGCCGTTAGTTTTGTCCTTTACCCATGCATTTATATCGTCTTTTGTACTTTTATCAAATGCAGCTTTATAAACGCTTGCATCATAATAATCTTTATTTATTTGCAAAAAATCTCTATTTACATTTAAGCCCTTATCATCTTTAAACCATATAGAGTTTGCAAGGCTCACTTTATATTTTTCACTACTTGGCAAATATGTAGTGTAAGCTTTTAGATAATCATTTAGCCCTTGTATATCTGAATTTAACACCTCTTCCATTTCAGAAAAAGTGTTATCATTTGCTCCATTTGCCACCATTCCCAATGCAGAGACTATGGATATTGGAGAAATTAAAATGTTCTTATCCTCAAAGTTTTCTTTAAAAAGCTTCAATGAAAAATCTGTAATTTCTTCTTTTCTGCTTAACTGCTGTTCGCTTGTATCTGAAATATCTATTGGTACTAAATCACTTTTTTGAATATTATCCATCAAATTTGAAGAGTTTTTTGAGATTGGTGCTGCACATGCAGTAAACACAATGCTTAATAATAGTGTGACTGTTAAAATGCTTTTTTTCATAATGTACCTCCTCATTAAAAACATTTAATATTTTCTGAGTTATAAAAGTTATTTTAGCTTCCTGTTTTTACTTCCTTGTATCAATATTCCAACTAATGATAAACCTAAACCTCCATAAAACATGTACCTTAGTATAATAGGTGGTTTAATCTTTAGTAGGTATCCCAATATTATCTCAATCAAAAAAACTGATATGTACATAACTACGCCAACTTTGGTTATATTATTCATTTTTATTTTCTTTTTCATTGCTATATCCTTCTTTAAATATGACTTATCCACATTTTTCTACTCTTGTTCACTAACTTAATTTACTATTGTATTTCAATATCCAATGATTTACCTCTAAAGTTATGCTTATGAGTTTTACTCAATTCTTATTGTGGCAAACTCAAAATAGTGCAACTTATAATTTATCTCGCATAATACTACTAATGCGCAACTAATATTATTTTGAAATAATAAGTTTTGATTTTGCAGCATTTATTTTATCAGGATCAGTTATCCCATTTTCTTTAAATACTTTTTCAATTATTAAATCTTTATTTTTTTCATAGTCATCGTCTTCTTCGACTTCAGCCATTATTTCTTCTGTTATTTTATTTATCTCTTCTTTATTTAAATCTCCAAAAATTGTTGCTTCATCAGATAAATCATAACCTATAGACATAAAACCTCCTGATATATCTATGTCATTATCCTTTGCCCATTCTTCAATTGTTGAAAACAATATCCACTTATCTTCAATCCTAACAATAATATTTTCTTTATAATAAGCATAACTTGAACCAACTATCTTAGAATTTTCTGTATTATATTCACCTTTAATATCCAAGATGTCATCTGATTTAATTTCTCCAATTATTTCATCTTCATCAATTTCTGAAATAATTTCCTTATCTGTATTAACCCATATCCCATCTATTAGACTAATCATTTCTGGTGGTAATTCTTGAGTTTCAGGAATTTCTGTAACTTCTGGTTTTGAACTTTCACAACCAATTGAGAATATTATAAGACTAATAAATAATAGAATTAATATGAATTTTTTCAACGTGATTCTCCTCCTTCGCCTCTGTAAAATATGTAGAACTCAGTAAATAAATCTATATTTAAACTTCTTTTTATACAACTATGGGATACTTCCGTCTATATCGGTAACTAACAGAATATTTCATCTTTATCATATCACTTGTATTGCTTTATTACTCTGTTTAACAGAAACTGTAATAATTTTGTAAACCACTTTGTTGATACTAATAAATTAATAGTTATATCCACAACTAATATAAATGCTTAGTTTAAGCTTGCCAAAGTTTATACTAAAAATAATCATATATAATGACTTAGGAAGATTTAATTTATCTTTGGTATAATTAAATATATGCTTCTGTAGGTACTTAGAAATGAAGAAAAATGTTTTTAATGATGGATAATAGAAACCACAATAAAAATAGTAGATATTTGGGACCAGTTAAAGAAAAGTATAATAGTAGGAAAACTAATCATAAATAAGTAAGTAGAAATCACCTCGCCTATTCTATTTAATCTGAAAAACCTATGTGGTTGAAAATAGACATAAAAAAGACTTCTCATTTTTTTAAAGAGAAAGTCTCGAATCAATCAAGGTTTAGCCCCGAAGCTGACTTCAGATGTTAAACTATCCTTGACCTTCCAGTTGTTCTTTTATTCTTAATTATATTATGAGAAAAACTAAATTACTTTAAGTTAAAATGCGATTCCATAGATTCAAACTTTTCGTTAAAGTTCTTTAGTTAACTTTAACGAATGTTGTATTTGATACATTTTATGCTTTACCTATGATAATATATACTTAAAGTGTTACCGCGATATTATTACATAATAGAGCATGGAAATAGAATCTATCGCTTTATGTTTAGCATAGATAGTTTAAATCTATTGAAGGAGAAATACATATGAAAAAAATATTCTTTATTGGAGAAATGGTATTGATGCTTATATTGTTATTAGGTTGTTCTGTTCAGGATGATGATAATTATAGGCTTATTAATGAAGATTTAGTTGATGCTCCCATTTCCCAAATTGAAATAGAAACAGGTGTTTATAAAAAGATTATAACCAATCAGGACGATTTAGCTTTCATTTCTAATTTTCTAAACGATATTCAAATATCGGATAATAACTTGAAAAGTATTGAAGAAATAAAAGAGAATAATATAATCCGATTTAGAATATATAACAGTGAAGATAATTTAATTACATCTATAAGCATCTCAAAAGATATAGCTTTTTATGAAAATAAGTGGCATTCAATAGATACACAGACTTATGATAGAGTTATATCATTCTATGAAAATTCAAACTATGAAGAATTGAGGGATTCACTTTTGTTGAATACCAAACAAAGAAGCTTAAATAGAAAAGAGAAAACTATGAGTGAAGCATTAATGGGAACATGGCTAAGTGAAGATGATACTGAATTAAAGTTCGATAAAGACTACCTTTATCAAGGTGGTCAATATGAGCATAAATTCAATTATAACATTGATAAGTCATCTGATAATGATTTAGAGATTACGGTTTATGGAATAAAAGGAGTTTTTATAAAAGGAAGTGAGCTTTCTAAATTAGAATTAAAGATGGATGAAACCAAAACTTGTATGATAATGAAAAAAACTATGGCGGGTGGCATGACATATCATAGTAAATTAATATATGTTGATGAAGATAGTATTAGGTTGGGAGCATTTGATACATATTTTTTTTATGAGTATGACGAATACTAACAATAAATTAATCTTTTAATCTTGATATATAACAATATATAAGTTAGTGAAAATCAGTATAAAGTGTGAAGTGGCACTCAGAAAAAAATATTGTTGGAGGCAAATATGATTGATGATAAAAATACAATTAAGGAAAACGAGATATTAGAATCAGATAGATTGATTTTAAGACCATTCTCTATGAATGATATTGAAGATGTCTTCTGTATGCTAATGAAGAAACCATAACAAAATATTTAACTTGGGAAACTAATACTGATTTATCACAAACTGAAAAAGCAGTAAAAGAATTTTATATGAACAATCCAGGAGTATATGCAATTAAAATAAAGTCTGAGAATAGATGTATTGGTTGTATTGATTTAAGATTAGATGTTGAGAATAATAAAGGAAGCTTTGGTTATGTTTTGAATAAAGATTATTGGAATTAAGGATTAGATTATTTCTGAGCTTGTCACAATATCAAATTAGTAAAACTGAATGGTTTGTTTGTTTTTGAAAAATGGTAAATTTATTGTAAGGAGTGATAAAATGATTGAATATCTACCTTCGATAGTTCTATTTGGTAGCATTGCAATACTATTATTATTGGGTGCTCTAATGATAGGTTTGTATTTTATGATTAAAAAATTAATGTTTTATAATGCTTCATTAAAAAACCAAAATAGAGATGATAAAGATGATTAAGAATCTTATAATAGAGTTTTACATAATAGCAATTGAGTAAAACTCGTAAGAATAAATTTAAAGTAAAGCTCTTGATCTGGATTACATAATAAAAATGAGGTAGTGAGTATTTGTGTATTTAGGTTTATTGATAATTGGAGGAGGGGAAATAGGGCGTGAAAAAGGAGTAGGCGCTGTTTAGTGGCGCTTACTCCTGGGGTTAGGGATGAACATTAATTGTGGCGAATGAACATAGATGTCGATGTTCGAAAATGTTTGTTCCTAACTCAAAACCCACCTCAACCCATCTCCCCCTCTACATCCCAGCCCCATTTCCCAAAAAACTTTGTCTAAATCCTCATTCCTGGAGCTTTCCCTTTTTCCCCTCAAAATTCATCCTTTTTCACCCTCCCACGCACAAACATTTCGCCAAATTGGCGAAATGATTATCCCTGATAAAACAGATGAAAAACACGAAGAAAAGATCGAAAATAGGAATAAAAAGCAGGAAAAACAAGAGATAATAAAAGAGATCAAAATAACAGGAATTTAAGCAGGAACAAAGCAGGAACAAAGCAGGAAAAAGATAATAGAAATTGGCGTAGTGTGCCAATTTAAGAAGAGGAAAGAGAAGAGGAACTAATCCACAAATGCCCTATTTAAGCCTTTTACAGGCCATTACACAGCCACTGTATTGGTCCTGTCGGAGGAGTCATCCTCCCTTCTTTGACAGTCACATTCCACGAGATCTCATCAGAGATTTGGTGGAGTGGGCGCTGTTAAAGGAGAATATTAAAGATGAATTGAAAGAGAAAGCAAAGATGAGGAAAAGTAGTTGAATTAGCCATTCTCTGTGGTCTTGTATTGTTCTTCCTGCTCTTTTTCTCTTTGTTCTATCCTGCTCTTTTCTTGCTTTTGAAGGAGATGAAAGGATGAAAAGGAGAAGATGAAATAGGATATAATCCACTGTTTATGCCTATTGCATGAATTCGTGATGTGTTACAATGATTCTACTGGAGAAGCTTTTCTCCCACGCTTCGCGTGAAATTTCAGTGGAGGAGCATGCAGTTTATGTAGTGTTAAACTGCTGTGGTGATTGATATAGCTACGTTGTATGTGTTTGTGGAGATGAATTTGGAGGAGGAGAAGGATGGGGAAAAAAGAGGATGTTTTTGTCGCTTTTGGAGGAGGGGAAAGAGGACATGAAAAAGGAGTAGGCGCTGTTTTGTGCGCTTACTCCTGGGGTTAGGGATGAACATTGTTGGTGGCGGAAGAACATAGAATTGGCTGACGTGTCATTTTTAGATTGGGACAAAAATGTCGATGTGCTTCTATGTTCTTCCGCGACCACCAACCCCCTCTCAACCCATCTCCCCTCCTACATCACAACCCCTTTTCCCTAAAAACTTTGTTCGAATGTTTGTGCCTGGCAACTTCCCTTTTTTCCCTCAAAATTCATCCTTCTTCACCTTCCCACGCACAAACATTTCGCCAAATTGGCGAAATGATTATCCCTGATAAAACAGATGAAAAACACGAAGAAAAGATCGAAAATAGGAATAAAAAGCAGGAAAAACAAGAGATAATAAAAGAGATCA
>Ga0265295_1001950_pt1 | contig 34449 bp, 37 predicted proteins | sample Munlansysbiofilm_FD_192503 | JGI IMG/M metagenome (GOLD analysis project Ga0265295, IMG submission 192503) | Leachate microbial communities from a municipal landfill in Southern Ontario, Canada - Methane capture system biofilm | ecosystem: Engineered > Solid waste > Landfill > Unclassified ... | reverse complement strand
AGAAGTGCGAAACCTAGCATCAAGAAGTGCAGAAGCTGCAAAAGAGATAAAAGCAATAGTAGAAAACGCTACAAGTAAAGCAAATCAAGGGAAACAAATAGCAACAAATATGATAGAAGGATATAAACACTTAAATCAAAATATATCTCAAACAATGAATCTAATAAGTGATATACAAAATGCTTCAAAAGAACAATTACTTGGAATTGAACAAATAAATGATGCAGTAAATCAATTGGATAGACAAACACAACAAAATGCAATGATAGCAAGTCAAGCACATGATATAGCAATAGTAACAGATGAAATATCAAAACTAATTGTAAGTGATGCAGATGAAAAAGAGTTTGCAGGAAAGGATAAAGTAAAACCTAAAGATATAGAAAAAAAAGCTACAAAAAATATAACTCATCAAGTAGAAATAAAAGTTGAAAAAACTACTCCAAAAAATGCACCTATCAAATCTAAAGAGTCAGCTAATGATGATTGGGAAAGCTTTTAATAAGCTTTCCTTATAGTTTAATATATTTTATTATATACTATTATTTTGATTGATTGTATCAATATTAAATTAATAAGGTTTTTATTAGAATGGGTAAAATTATAAAAAGAGAAAAATCTCTTACAATGACTATGTTGATGACACCTGATAAAGCAAATTTTTCTGGAAAATATGTTCATGGTGGTGAAATATTAAAAATGCTTGATCACGTAGCATACGCTTGTGCCGCAAGATATTCTGGAACTTATGCTGTAACGCTTTCTGTTGATATGGTTTTATTTAAAGACCCAATTAAAATTGGTTCACTTGTAACTTTTCATGCTTCAGTTAATTATACTGGAAGAACTTCAATGGAGATTGGAATCAAAGTAATTTCAGAAGATATAAGAGACTATACTATAAAAAATACTAATGTTTGTTACTTCACTATGGTTGCAGTTGATGAAGATGGAAAACCAATTCCTGTTCCAAAACTTGAACTTATAACAGAAGATGATAAAAGAAGATATAATGACGCTATTGCTAGAAAAGAGTTTAGAATGTCTTCAAGACATACAAAAAACTAAAAATTTTTATTTATAAAAAAAGGAAAAAAGATAAAACTTTTTTCCTTTTTTTTATTATGCAGTTTGACCTTTTGATTCAATGAACTCTTCATAAGTTCCTTTAAAATCTAAAATTGTCCCACCTTCTTGAATTTCTATTATTCTATTTGCATAAGCATCTAATAACTCTCTATCGTGAGATACACAAATAACTGAACCTGCATAATCATTTAATCCTTCACCTAAAGCAATAATAGCTTCTAAGTCTAAGTGGTTTGTTGGTTCATCTAAAACTAAGAAATTTCCTTGTTCTAACATAATTTTAGAAAGCATCATTCTATGTTTTTCTCCCCCACTACAAGAATCAACTTTTTTCTCTTGTTCTTGACCATTAAATAACATTCTTCCTAAACAATTTCTAATTTCAGAAATATCAGCATCTCTATCAAAACCTCTTAACCAATCATATAAAGTCATATCACCTTTGATAATATCAGTTGCATTTTGTGGAAAATATGAGTTTTGAATAGTTGCTCCCCATAAAACTTCTCCACTATCAGGTTTTAAGTTTCCTTCTAAAATCTCACATAATGTAGTTTTTCCAATACCATTTGTTCCAATAAGTGCTATTTTATCACCTTTTTCAACTGTAAATGAAACATCATTTAAAACAACATGGTCATCATAAGATTTAGAAATATTTTTAACAGTTAATAACTCTTTTCCTACTTCTCTTTTTTGTCTAAAAATAATAGAAGGATCACGTCTACTTGATACTTGAATTGCACCAACATCAAGTTTTTCAAGTTGTTTTTGTCTTGATGTTGCTTGTTTTGCTTTTGAAGCATTTGCACTAAATCTTGCAATAAACTTTTCAAGTTCTTCTTTTTCTTTTAATTTTTTACTAACATCTTTTTCATTTTGTTTTGCAATTAAAGTTGAAGCGATATACCAATCATCATAATTTCCAGCAAACTCTCTAATTTGTTTAAAATCTACATCTAAAATATGCGTACAAACAGCATTTAAAAAGTGTCTATCGTGAGAGATTACAACCATTGTTCCTTCATGATGTTGAAGCTGGTTTTCAAGCCATCCAATAGTCTCAATATCTAAGTTATTTGTAGGCTCATCTAAAAATAGTACATCAGGTTTTGGATATAAAACTTGCGCTAATAAAACTTTAAATTTATCTCCACCTGTTAATGTACTCATTAAATCTTGTTGCATAGAAGAAGGAAAACCTAAATCTTCTAATATTTTTGTAATTTTTATATCATATTCGTAAGTTGGATCTTCTTCACAACAAATAATTTCAAGTTCTGCAAGTCTATTGTTTACTTCATCAGTAAATTCTGGACTCATATACAACTCTTCTTTTTCTTTTATTGCATCGTATAATTTTTTATTTCCTAATAAAACTGTATCAAAAATCGTATAATTCTCATAAGCAAATTGGTTTTGAGATAAAACTCCAACTTTTTTACCATTTTGAATTTGTACTTCTCCTTCAGTTGCCTCTTCTTGACCCGAAAGAATTTTAAGGAATGTTGTCTTACCTGCACCATTTGCACCTATAAGACCATATCTTTTCCCTGTATCTAATTTTAGATTTATATCTTGAAATAAAACTCTTGCACCAAAAGCTTTTTTAAGATTAACTGTTTGAACCATAATTTAACTATCTCCATTATTTATTTTATTAAAATTTATTAGATTATATCTAAAAAAGTCTAGTTAGGACTTAACCCTATTTTATAGCTCTTTTTCAAAAGCCAATTTCATAATATCATCTTCACTTATATAATCACTTCCATCTTCATTTGGTGGATTTTTAATCCATAATACCTTAGTTTTAAGTTGATCTAATTGATATTTTGTAAGGTTTTTCAAAAGAGTATCTGTTATCATCTCTTTTGTTAAAGTATTTGCATTTAGCATTTTTTTAATAACTTTTTCTAAGTTCTTTTTAGTTGATTCAAATGCTTTTTCTTCATCAGTTAAAGAGATATACTCTTCATCTAAATACTTCATTACTGCATCACCTGGGTACTTGTATGTAGTAATACCTTTATAATTATATTTTTGACATTTTAGTCTTGGAATATAAACTCCTGTAAATACATATCCTTGTACTGTATTTATTCCCTCTAAGGTTCTTAAAGGATTATGAGAACAAATATAATCATCTTTTACAATAGTTGGTGAATTTTGTAAAGATGTTATATTATTATGAAGTATTACAAAACTTCCTTTAACCTCTTTTGGTCCACCTCGTAAAGAGTTTAACTCATTTTTATGAGCATGAAAACTTCCGCCAACTTTTACAGGACTTCCTTCTAGCGAAACTAATTCATTTTCACTAATATCAAAATCACCATCAACTATATTAAAATTTATTGGTAATTTAGATAAGTTTGGTAATCTATTTGAAAGTTTAACATCTCCATGAACATCTACAGAATTATCAGATAAAATTGTTGCATTTTTTATATCAAATTTCTCTAACCAAGCTTGAATATCTTCACTATTTGTAAGGGCAACAATAGGCTTATAAATATGAGTAATTGCTTCTTGACCTTTATATCTATAAAATTGTCCTTCTTCATCATATCTTGAAGGTATATTTAATTTGATATCAGTTACTAAATCTCCACCAATTTCATCTGCAACACCTTCTAAATCAGCTAATCTATTTCCATTACAAATATAATCTTGTTTAACAGCAATTGGACCGCCAGCTAACCTTTCAAGTAAGTTATGTGAACAATCAAAATATGTATCTATGTTTTTAGGTCCACCTTCTAGTGAAACTAATTTATTATCATTACATTTGAAGTGTCCTTTTACTGTTCTTGGACTTGCTTTTATAGATGTTAATTCATTATACGAACAGTTAAAACTTCCTTTAACTTCTTTTGGACCATAAGATAAATTTTTCAATTGATTATAAGAGCAATCAAATTCTCCCACTTCAGTAGGACAATCAAATAAAGATGTTAATTTATTTTTAGAGCAGTTGAAATCTTTTAAAACAGTTTTAGGAGCTCCTTCAAGTGTTTCAAGACCATTATTACTCATATCGAAATATCCATCAATTCTATCAAATTTAACTGGAAGCTTCTCACCATTTAATTTCTCAGATAAATTTACATTTCCTTGAACAGAAACATAAAAATCTTCCGAAATATGATAGTTATTAATTCCGTGTTCTCTTAGCCAATTTTCAATATCACTAACACTAAGCATTCTTTACCTTTTATATTGTGAAATATTGGCTATTCTACTATATTTTTACTTAGTTTATTGATTGTAGGGGTTAAAGAAAAAGAAGAAAATAAAATTTTCTTCTTTTATTATTTATTTTATAAATTCAATTACTTCTTCAAAAGGTAATCTCATTTGAGTAGATTGTGGATTTATTCTATATCCAAAAGGTAAAACCATAGATAATTGGAATTTTTTAGTATCAAGTCCTAAAACTTCTTCAACTTTTGCTTTATCAAATCCTTCAATTGGACAAGAATCAATTCCTTTAATAGCAGCTGCTGTCATCATATTTCCTGCTGCTATATAAGTTTGTCTTGCTGTCCAAGAATAAACATTTTCATCACTATCTAAAACTTTTGTAACTGTTAAATGATCTTTATATAATTTATTATAAAAATCTTTTTTATCTTGAGGCATTTCACGTCTAGCAAATCTAGTTGCTGGAACTCCTGATTCTGGTTTTACAGCTTCAATAGCAGCTAAAATAATAACTAAATGAGAACAAGTAGTAATTTGAGGTTGATCCCAACAAAATGGTCTTAATTTTGCTCTTAACTCTTCATTTGTTATAACTAAAAACTTCCAACCTTCTTGTCCAAAAGAACTTGGGCTTTTTCTTCCTGCTTCTAAAATAAATCTCATATCTTCATCACTGATTTTTTTTGTTTCATCAAAAATTTTACAAGCATGTCTAAAATCGATAGCTTCCATAAACGTTTTTTCCATAAATTCTCCTTTTTTAAATTAAATTTTTAAGCTTCTACAAGCTTCTTTTTATTTTTAGTATTAAACAACATAACAGCAACAAATGAGAATGAACATCCTAATATTGTAGATAAAGCAATATTCTCATTATAGACAAAATAACTAGAAATTATAGCACCAATAGGGACAATAAACATAAAAACACCAGTATTATGAGCTCCAATTTTTGAAGCTGAGATAAAAAATAGTGTCATTGCAAAAGTTCCAGAAAATATTCCAATAAACAAAATATTTAACCAAAAAATATAATCAAAAGAAGTTATTGTAAAAGGATGATAAGGAATTGCAAAAATCATATTTATAAATGCTGTAATTCCAAAAACAACTAAAGTATAAAACATAGGGTCCGCTTTTTTTGATGCTTTTTGTGAAAATATTGTAACCATTGCCCAAACAACTGCACAAGCTAAAAAATATGAACTATTTATATTTAAAAATGCTAAGCCTTCTGATGGAACTTTTAAAAGTATTAAAGCACCAAAAATTCCAATACTTAAAGCAACAACTTGTTTAGTTGAAACATTTATTTTAAAAAGTATAATTGAAAATATATATGTTAATATTGGAACAATTGAGGTAACCATCGTTCCACCATATCCAGCTTCACCATGAGATAACCCCTTAAAAAATAGATAATTAAAAGCTGCACTAAAAACTCCAGCACATATCATATAAATATAACCTTCTTTATCACTTTTTAAACTTGTTTTCATATATAAAACTACTGGAATAATTGTTAAAAATGAGATTGCATATCTCCAAAATGCTGCTATTTCTGGATTTGAATGACTTGTTGCAGCTTTTCCTGAAGTCCATGCAATTCCCCAAATTATCATCGCTATAAACATACCAATAAAATATTTGGTATTACTTTGTTGAATCATTTTTTCTTCTTTCTAAATTATCTATAAGCTCTTTCATAAGAACTATCTATTTTTTCTTTTTCTTTAAACTCATTTGCTGAATTAAATACAAAATTCGGATTTCTAAGTAACTCTCTACCATATGCTACAAAATCACAAAATTTATTTTCAAGTAAATATTCACCCTCTTTTGCTGTTGTTATCAATCCAACTGCAATGACTGGAATATTTATATTTTCTTTTATTTTTTTTGCCCAATAAGCTTGATATAAAGGTTCGATTTTGGGTGCATTATCTGGATTTTCTATATTTCCTCCACTTGATACATGAATTGCATCAACACCAATTTTTTGTAACTCTTTAGATAAATATATTGAATCTTCTACATTCCAACCGCTTTTCATCCACTCATCTGCGCTAATTCTAACAATTAAAGGCAAATCAACTTTCTGTTTAATCTCATCGGCTATTTCTAAAACTAATCTACATCTATTTTCTAAAGTTCCACCATAAATATCTGTTCTATTATTTGAAATTGGTGATAAAAACTCACATAATAAATAACCATGAGCTACATGAAGTTCAATAGCATCATAATCTGCCTCTTTTGCTCTAAAAGCTGCATTTATAAATAATTCTTTTATATTTTTAATCTCTTCTATTGAAACTTCTTTTGGAATTTTAAATTGAGCCTCTTTTGAAAAAGCAATTAAACTTGGTGCTATTGGAGTTGAGTCAATAACAGTTGATTTTCTTCCTGCATGAGCAATTTGAATTGCTGTTTTAGCACCAAAAGAGTGTATATCTTTATTTAATTGTTTATGTTTTTCTATCAAAGAATCATCCCAAAGACCTAAATCATTTGATGAGATTCTTCCTTTTGGTTCTATTGCAGTTGCTTCAACTATTATAAATCCAACTCCACCTAAAGCTCTTGAAATATAGTGATAAAAATGAAAATCTTTAAGTTCTCCACTGTTATCACTTTTATACATACACATAGGAGGCATAATAACTCTATTTTTTAATTCAATCTTTCCTATGTTCCCAACTTTTAGCAATAAACTCATTGTGTCACCTTTATAAATTCTTATATTTTTGTAAAAGAGATTTCATCACTTCTAATAAATTGAACATCAAATGTTTCATTAATAACACACTCTTTTAATTTTGGTAGATAAATTTTCACATGTTCTGTTTTAAGATGTAAATCAAGTAACTCTTGCGAACTCCATCTCTCAATAGTAATAAATGTATCTCCATCAATAAAAGATTCATATTGTTCACATCCCTCTTCATCTACTGCATATTCATGTTGCAAAATATTCGCTATTTGCCTTAAACTATCATGCATATTTTCTTTTATTTTTGCCTTAACTATTGCAACTATTTTCATATTTCTTCCTATAAAAAATTTTCTTTTAAAACTGATTCAAATTTTTCTAACTCTTTAGCTAAATTTAAATCACCTTTAAAAATATCATGAACAGCATAAGTTTCTAATGGCTTTAATCCACAAAATTGAAAAGTTTTATGAATTGCAACATGAGCTTCATCTAAAGATAAACCATCATATAAACCATTTTTATTATCAAATTGAGAAGCTGGACAATTATAAATCAAAGATAGCATATATTTTTTTCCTTGTAATAACCCACCGCTTCCATAAGTCTTACTTGCATCACTTCTACTTCTTCCATCACTTTCATAATGTCTTCCTTGAGTAAATGTTTCATCAAAATATTTTTTTGCAATCCAAGAAACTGACCACCAATAAACAGGATAATGAAATAAAACATAATCTGCCCATTCAAATTTTTGGCACTCTTCTTCTACATCATAACCTTTTTCAATATGTGTATATTTTACTTCAAAATTATTTTTGGAAAAGAATTCTGTTGCTTTATCTATAAAATTTTTTGTTAAATTACCTTCTGATACATCTTTATAATATTTATGTCCATTTAGAATTAATACTTTTTTCACAACCTTCCCTTTTTTTACAAAAAATTCTCTTTTAAAACTGATTCAAATTTTTCTAACTCTTTAGCTAAATTTAAATCACCTTTAAAAATATCATGTACTGAATAAGTTTTAAGAGGTTTTAAACCACAAAATTCAAAAGTTTTATGAGTCGCAACATGAGCTTGATCTAAAGATAAACCATCAAAAAAACCTTTTGGATTGTCAAATTCACTTATTGGACAATTATAAGTTACACTTAACATATATTTTTTACCTTTTAATAATCCACCGCTTCCATAAGTTTTACTTGCATCACTTCTACTTCTTCCATCACTTGCATAGTGTCTTCCTTGAGTAAATGTTTCATCAAAATACTTTTTAGCAATCCATGGAATTCCCATCCAATAAACAGGATATTGAAATAAAACATAATCTGCCCATTCAAATTTTTGGCACTCTTCTTCTACATCATAACCTTTTTCAATATGTGTATATTTTACTTCAAAACCATTTTTAAGAAAAAATTCTTTTGCTTTTTCTATATAATGATTTGTTAATTCACCATTTGCGGGACCTTTATAAAACTGATGACCATTTAAAATTAAAACTTTTTTCATATTTACTCCTTAAAATTATTTGAAAATTATATACACACTAAACTTAATTTACTCTTACTTTACTTTAGGTAAGTAATGGAGTTTAATATTCTTTGTGATATAATTTCGACTTGAAAGTTTAAAGGATTTAAATTATGTATTATATAAATGATAAAGAGTACAAATGTAGCGTAGCTGTAACTCTTGATATCTTTAATGATAGATGGAAACTAGCTATAATTTGGCATTTACTTGATGGCGAAAAAAGATTTAAAGAGCTAAATGAAATAATTAGCGAAATAACTCAAAAAACTTTAACGATAAAATTAAAAGAACTTGAAGAAAAAAATATTATTCATAGAGAGTGTTTTCCTGAAATTCCACCCAAAGTTGTTTATAGCCTAACTTCTACTGGAAAAAAACTAAGAGCCGTTTTAGAAGATATGCATGAATGGGGAATTGATTATGTAAAAGAGTTTGGAAAAATCACTCCTGATAATCCTTGTGAAAATCACTTTTGCGAGTAAAAAATGGAAAATTTTATTTTAATTATTTTAGCAATGTCTATTGGTTATACAATTAATAGACTAAATATCTTTTCAAAAGATGCACCACTTATTTTAAATCAATTTTTAATCTATATCTCTCTTCCTGCAATGATTTTATTGCAAATACCAAAATTAGATATCTCAATAGAAGCAATTATTCCAATAATTATATCTTGGAGCGTTATGATATTAAGTGCTTTATTGATACTTTTTTTATCGAAAATATTTGATTTTTCAAAAGAAGTAACTGGTTGTCTTATGCTTGTAACAGTTTTAGGAAATACTTCATTTATTGGTATTCCAATAATTACTTCTTATATCGGAGAAGAAGCTATTCCTTATATTTTAGTTTATGATCAATTAGGAAATTTTATTGCACTTGCAACATATGGTACTTTTATAGCTAGTTTCTATTCGAGTAATACAAAAGTTACTTTTAGATTAGTGACTTTTAAAGTTTTAACTTTTCCACCATTTATTGCTTTGATAGTTGGTCTATTATTGATTGGTACAGAGTTTAATGATGTTACAATAAAAGTTTTAAGTGCTTTTTCAAGTACGATTGTTCCACTTGCTTTAGTTGCAGTTGGGCTTCAACTTCAATTAAAACTATTAAAAGAAGAGATAAAACCTTTTAGTGTAGCTTTGATAATAAAACTTTTGATTGCTCCACTTATTGCAATTATTATTTGCCAAATATTTGGTTGGCACAATACTGCTGCAACAGTATCTATTATGGAAGCAGCAATGCCAACTATGATAACAGCAGGTGCAATAGCATCTATGGCGGGACTTGCACCAAAATTAAGTTCTGCAATAGTGGGATATGGAACGATTATTTCATTATTTACAACAGGACTATTTTATTTTATTGCAAATATCTAAAAATAGGTGAAAATCTTCAAAAATTTTCACCTATAACTTAATATAAAAAAGATACAATAGCGCAAAAATTTTCATTAGGGAAACTTATGTTTAATCTAACAAAAAAAATAGTTATGATTTTATTATTTATTGGAACATTTTTATTTGCGGAAAATAAAGAACTACCAAAAAATGAAATTTCTAAAATAGAACAATTAGAAATATTTAAAAAAGCAAGTATAAAAATCTTAAAAGCTTACGATGCTGGAAGTTTATATATATTAACTATCAGTGTACATGGAAATAAAGATGAAATTTATCTAACAAAAGATAAAAAATTTATTATCTCTGGTACAGTTGTAAATGTATCAAATGAAATGCAAGTTTCAGCTCCAGTTGATTTATCAATTACAAAAGATAAAGAAGCTTTTGTTTATGGAAATGGAAAAGATGAATATGTTCTATTTACAGATCCTGAATGTCCATTTTGTAAAAAATTTGAGTCATATTTACCAGAAATCAAAGACAAAGTTAAAATTAGAGTATTTTTTTATCCTTTAGACTTTCATGAAAATGCTCGTGATTTATCTTTATACATTCTAAGTCAAAAAACAACTTCACAAAAAATTGATGCTCTATATGAATTTAATATTGGTGATAACTTGAGTAAAGTAAAAAATGCAAAATACTCAAAATCAGAACTTTCAAAACTTGAAAAACAGTTAAATGAACATATTAAAATTGCAACTGAATTAAATATTCAAGGGACTCCTGCCTTATTTGATAAAAATGGTAATAGTATAGTTTGGGTTAATATGCTAGAAAAATATGGAATAGAAGTAAAATAGTAAAGTTTTTTAACTTTACTGTTTGGTAAAATTTTATTTACTTTTAGCTAGAATATTTCCTTAAGATCTCAGGCTGAGATTCCATCACTGAATTTTAAATTTATTGAATGGTCAAAATTAAAGTATAATTTTGGAGATTCATTTGAATAATCTAAATCACTGTATATCTCTATTTACAGGTGACATACCACCATCAAAAGCCTTATTTTTAAAACTTGAAAATGCTTTTTTACTTGCTAATACTCATGAAATAATCGAAATTGTTTCACAAAAAGCAAATATTGAAACAGAACTTCGTGGTTGGGCAAAGTTAAGAGGTCATTTATATTTAGGGCGAGAAAGTTTAAAAAATCAATACTCTTATAAAATTCAAAAAATATCAAAAAATAGTTTTTCACAAAAAGCTTCTTGGGATAAAAAGATGAAAGGTATTGATACTTCTAATCCAAAACTAAAAGATTTGAACTTAAGTGATGAAATACTAATTAAAGCACCAGAAAATAATGGACTTTTAACAAGAGGAATTATAACTCAAGAAAACAGTCCTATTTACGACTTTGAATTATCTTTTAAGGAACAAGTTTGGTCAAACCCAATCTCAGTTTTATATGAAGAAGGGAAAAATTTACAATGGAATGCAACAACAGATATTCCTTGGAATGAAATTCCTGACTTTAATCCAGTTTTAGAAAAGGCAATTTGTCAGATTATGACATATTTAGTTGAAAATGAATTTTCAGCTTTATATATTCCTGGAAAATTTATAAGTAAAATAAATCCATATTATATTGAAGTTCCACTTTTTTTATCATCACTAATGAATGATGAAGCAAGACATATTGAAGTATTTACTAAACGTGCTAATGCAAATGGCGGAGGATTTCAATATTCAAGTGAAGTTACTCAGCGTTCACTTTTTTCATTATTTAAAGAAAATGATTATATTAAAAGCTCTTTTTTACTTCATGTTATGGGAGAAGGAACTTTTGTTGATTTATTAACTTTTTTAGAAAAATATATGCCAGATGAAGCTACAAAAAAGATTATAAGACTATCAAAAAGAGATGAAATGAGACATGTTGCTTATGGGATTGAACATGTAAAATCTGCCATTGAACAAAATCCAAATAGGATAAATGCTCTAAAAAACACTGCTTTTAAAAGAAAAGAGTTTATGGATGAAATAAGTAGTGAATCATCTTTATTACTTGAATCTTTAGCAATTCTTGCAGGTGGAAGCGATGAGCCAAATGATTATAAAAAAGGATTTGATTTAGTTGAAGATTTAAAACAAAAAATGAATGAAAATAGAATAAAAAGATTAGTTAGTATAGGTATTGATGAAGATTTAGCAAATGATATTTCAAAAGCACACACACCAAATTTTATGTAGTAGGAAAAAAAATGTCAAATTTATATAATGAAATGATAGAGTTTGCAAAAGATAATATTGCACCATTTACAACACAAGTTGATGCGGAAGCAAAATTTCCAGTTGATAGTTTTAAAGCTATAAAAGATAAAAAATTAACAGGTCTTTTAGTTCCAAAAGAGTTCGGAGGAATGGGATTTGGTTTTTATGAACATACACAAACTGTTTTAGCATTTGCAAATTATTGTGCAACAACAGCTTTATGTTATATGATGCATAATGTTGCTACAAATTGTTTAGCAACTCATGGAAGTGAAGAGTTAAAAAAAGAGTTTTTACCAAAAATTGCAAATGGTGAAATTATGTTAGCACTTGCATATAGTGAAAGTGGTACAGGAACTCATTTTTATAATCCAGAAATCAAAGTTACTAAAGATGGACAAACTTTAAGTATGAATGGAAGAAAAAGTTTTGTTACATCAGCACAATATGCAGATTATTATTTAATTGATGCAAACTCATTTGATAATGAAGGACTAGATAATTGGCTGGTTTCAAAAGATTTAGCAGGAATTAATTTTGAACATAGTGCTTGGAATGGACTTGGAATGAGAGGAAATGCTTCTTGCCCAATGATTTTAGAAAATGTAAAAATTGATGAAAGATTTAGAATTGGAGCTGCAGGAAGCGGACTTGATCAAATATTTAATACTGTTGGTCCATTTTTTATAATGGGATTAGCAGCTGTTTATAGTGGAGTTGCATTAAATGCAAGTAATTCAATAATTGATTACTCAATGAATAGAAAATATAGTGATAATTCAGCACTTTGTGGTATTCCAACTGTTCAAAATCATATTTCAGATATCTATTCAAAAGCTGCAAGTGCAAAATACTTTACATTAAGTGCGGCAAAAAGTGTAATTGAAGCAGACCCAATGGCACAAGCAAATGTATTAGCAGCAAGAATTCATGCTTCATCTATGGCTGTTGATGTTTGTACAACTGCTATGAAGATTGGTGGAGGAACTGCTTATGCCAAAAGAATAAATATAGAAAGACTTTTAAGAGATTCTCTAGCTGCCGCTGTTATGGCACCAAGTACTGATGTTCTTACAACTTGGCTTGGAAAAGCTTTAACAAATCAAGAAATAATTTAAGGAGAAAAAATGCAAAAACCAATAGTTGTAGGTTCAGTTGCTTATGACCCAAAAATCGTAACGATTTGGGATATCATAAGAGATTATTTTAATGATAATGGTGTAAGACTTGATTATGTTCTTTTTTCAAATTATGAAGCACAAATTGAGTATTTATTAAGTGGAAAAATTGATATAGCTTGGAATACAAATGTTGCATGGGTAAGAACTTATGAATTAAGTAATCATAAAGCACAAGCACTTTTGATGAGAGATACAGATATTGATTTTAAATCAGTATTTATTACAAAAGCAAAAAGTGGTATAAAATCAGTTCAAGATTTAAAAGGTAAAAAGTTTGGACTTGGAAGTGCAGATTCAGCACAAGCTGCAATTTTACCTCTAAAATATTTACAAAATGAATTAAGTGAATCTATCAAAGATGTTGAAATAGTTAAATTCAATTCTGACTTAGGAAAACATGGAGATACAGGAAGAAGTGAATTTGATGTACTTGAAGCAATAAAAAATGATAAACTTGATGCAGGTGCGATTGGTATTAGTACTTGGGTTAGAGTACTTGAAGAAGGACTATTTCCAGCAGGTGAAATAGAGTCTTTTTACACTAGTGATGGTTATTGCCATTGTAATTTTACAGCACTTAATTCTTTAGATGAGAAAGTAAAAAAAACATTCGTAGATATGATGCTTTCACAAGATCCAAATGAACCAATAATCAAAAAAATGATGCAAATGGAAGGTTTAAATAAATGGGTTGTAACTACAATTGAAGAGCTAAAAGGCTATGATGTTTTAACTCAAGCAATGTTTGAACAAGATTTGATGAAAAATAACTGGTAAGAAATAAGTATCTTAAAAAGATACTTATTTTAAAAGAAAACTTTAACTAAAAAATACCCTATTACAATTAACCAAACAAATAAAATCAAAGATAGATAAAATGGTTTTATTCCACTATTTTTAAATTTATCAATACTAGTTTCCATTCCTAAAGCACTCATTGCCATAGTTAAAGCAAAAGTATCTAAAAAGTTAATATTTTCTATTGTATTTTTTTCTAAGATTTCCAAAGAATTAAATCCAACTACAATTATAAAAAATATCGCAAACCAAGGAATTACTATTTTTGATTTCTCTTTTTTTGTATGAAAATTTGTTTTAATCAACCATAATGACAAAAGAATCAAAAATGGAACTAAAAAAATAACCCTAATCATTTTTTCAATAATTGCATTTGTTGATACTATTTCACCTAAAGCATTACTTGCACCAACAACATGAGCTACTTCATGAAGTGTTGCTCCTATATAAATACCCATTTGAGAACTTGTAAAAAGAAATACTCCTAACTTATCTAAAAATGGATATAAAAACATTCCAATTGTTCCAAAAATTACAACAAAAGATACAGCAACTGCACTTTTATAAGCTTCATTTTTTAATACACTTTGTGTTGCCATAACTGCAGCTGCTCCACAAATAGAACTTCCTGCACTACATAAAATAGCTAATTCTTTATCCATTTTTAAAACTTTTGTTCCAATAATATAACCAAAAATAAAAGTAAAAAAAACTATACAAAAAGCTACTAAAATTCCATTGAAGCCTACTTCTTGAAGATTTTGAAAAGTAAGTCTAAATCCATATAAAATAATTCCTAATCTTAAAATATATTTTGTAGAAAAAGTAATACCATCTTGAAATATTTTAGAAAATTTTGATTTAACACTGTTTGCATAAAAAATACCTAAAACTATTCCAATTATAAGAGGACTAATTCCTAAATTTTTAAAAAAATTAACTTCTGCAATGATTGTTGCAATAAATGCAAAAAAAGATACAAGTATTACTCCATAAAAAGTATTTATGATTTGTTTATTATTAGTTTTCATAATAAACCTCCTTTTATTTTGAAAGTATAACTCTAATCATTTAATTTGTAAAATATATTATTTTTAATATAATAATTAATATTTTTAATAAGGGAAAATATGACTTTAAAAGAATTAAGCTTTTTTTATAAATTATGTGAAAATCCACAAGTTACACAAGTTGCAAGCGAACTAAATATTAGTCAATCAGCTATCTCTTTAGCAATAAAATCACTTGAAAATAGTCTAAATGAACAACTTTTTGATAGAATCGGCAAAAAATTAATACTAAATGAAAAAGGAAAATATTTTAAAGAAAAAACTCTTCCTTCGTATTTAGCACTTATGGATGCATCAACAATTTTCCAAGAAAACAAACTAGCTGGAAATATAAAAATAGCTGCTAGTAAAACTATTTCAAACTACATAATGCCAAATATTTATTATGATTTTTTGTCAAAATATAAAGATGTAAAACTTGATATTTTAACTATAAATTCAAGTAACATAATAGATAAAATACTTAAAAGTGAACTAGATATTGGTCTTATTGAAGTGGATACTCAAAATAGCAGTCTAATAAAAGAGAAATTAGCAGATGATGAATTGATTGTTGTATCAAGTGATGAAAAGCATCCTCAAATTGCTTTTATTGATGCTATAAAAAAAAGATGGATTTTAAGAGAAATAGGAAGTGGAACAAGAGAAATTTTTATGAATAAAATTGGTGAAATTGCTAAAGAATTAGATATTTTTATGCAATTACAAGATTTTGAAGAGATAAAAACTATTGTTTTAAATAATAAAAATACAGTAACAAGCTTATCAAAGGTAATTGTACAAAAAGAGTTAGATGAAAAAAAACTTTTTCAAATAAAACTTAAAAATTTAGAATTAAAAAGAGAATTTTATTTAGTTTATCATAAAGAAAAATCAAAAAATCTACTTTTTGAAACTTTTGTAGAGTTCATAAAAAGTAGATTTAACTAAAATTATCTGTTGTAATAAGAGATTATTGAAGCTTTTGCAATAGAGTGAGAATTTATATAATACCCAACTGTTGCAGCATTTGTATTTTTATCTAAACCTAAAGTTTCAATATCAAGTGCATGAACAGTAAAGATATATCTATGCGCTTTATCTCCAACAGGAGGGCAAGCTCCACCAAATCCAGTTTTTCCATAGTCAGTTATACTTTGTATTGCCTCTTTTGAGTCACTATTTCCAAATCCTGAAGCTAAAGTTGTTTTATTTGAAGGAATATCAAAAACAACCCAATGCCACCAACCAGAACCTGTTGGAGCATCTGGATCATAAACTGTTATAGCAAAAGATTTTGTTCCTTTTGGAGCATTTTCCCAAGAAAGTTGTGGTGAAATATTTTCTCCACTACATCCAAAACCATTAAATTCTTGTTTTTTTGTTAATTGCCCTTTTAAATCTGAACTTGTCAAAGTAAAATTATTTGCTAATAGAAAACTTACACAACAAATTAATCCCAATATTGTCTTTTTCATTATTTGATTCTCCTTTTTTGATTATTATATAAAAAAACAAAATTTAATTCTATTGGAAAATATTCAATTTTTATTGTTTTTTATCTGTTTTGGAGTGACTTTATATCTATTTTTAAATGCTTGAATAAACCATGAAATATTTTCAAAACCACATTTATAACAAACTTCAGTTACATTATCATTTGTTGTTTCTAATAATAATTTTGCCTTTTCAAGTCTTTTTTCATTTTGCCATTTTTTTGGTGTTGTCCTAAAAATAGTTTTAAATTTATTTCTAAAAGCTAAATCTGTCATATTGAATTCTTTTGCAAAAAATAAAATATTTTTATCAAAATTAAACTCTTTTTCTATTTTTATTTTAAAAAAATATTCATTGCAAATTGAAGATAAAAATATTTTAAAATACTCTTTTGAATCAGATTCTAAAATATTAAAAAAAAGTTCTTCTAATTTTAGTTTTATAATTGATTCTTTGTTTGACGAAGTTCCTGTTAAATAATTTAAAACTGAAGATTGAAAGATTTCAAAAATAGGTGTTTTTTTGATTTTAAAATAGTTATTATCAAAAGAAAATATCTCATCAAAATTTAAATTATGTTTTTTAATAAAATCCAAAATTATAGTATCATCATATGAAAATAGTATTGATTCAAAATACTCATCTAATATTTCACTCATTACATAATTCCCACTTTTTAAAAAAAGAACATCATTTGAATTTGCAATTACTTTTTCATTTTTGAAATGTAAAACTTTTTTACCTTTTATAACAAAAATTAAAATATTTGAAGAGATAAAAAATTCTCTTTTTTTTTGTTCATCATACTGGATATATTTACATATAGATAAAGTTTCTGAAGAATTTTTCATTAATTATAATATCACTATTTCTGTCTTAAAATAATTATAGTTGCAAATGCTGAAAGTAAAATTCCTAAAAAAACACCAAAAGAGATAGTTTGTCCTTCAAGCAAAAACATAATTATTGCAACAAATGCTGGATTTAGATAAATATATGCCATTATCTTTTTAGCACCTAAAATTAAAGTTGCTTTTTGATATAAAAATAAAGTTAATATTGTAGTTGCTAATACTAAATAAAGTAATGAATAAAAATGATTTAACTCTATTTTATTCCAATTATAAGGAATATTTAAAATCTGCATAGTTAAACTCATCCAAATAATTCCACCTAAAAGTGTTGAAAAAACTAGAACCAATAATTCATCTTTTTTACTATACAAAAGTTTTATAAATACTGGATATAAAGCCATAGATAATGAAGCTATAAGAAATATAATATCACCCTTATTTAAACTTAAAGTTAAAAATAATGTAAAATCAGCTTGAAATACGACGATACAAGTAGAAATAATTCCTAATATATAAATAAATAACTGTTTTAAAGCAATCTTTTCTTTAAAGAAAAATATACATAAAACTGCTGTCATCAAAGGTACTAATGTATATATCGCACCAGTGTTTAAAACTGTTGTATTTTCCAAAGCTCTTAGCATTCCAATAAAATATAAAGTATATACTAAACTTACAACCATAGCCTTTGGCAAAATTTTAAAAACATTTTTCAACCTATTTTTACTAAAAATAATTACTGGAGATAAAAATATTAAAGCTAAAACAAATCTATATAAAGTTAAAGATATTGGGTCAATAACATTTGCTAGTTTTTGTGAAGCTAAAAAAGAACCTGATATTAAAATAGTTGCTAATAATACATAAAAATGCGCACTTAATCTTTCATTCAAAACAATAATCCTTTATAAATACTTGCGCTATTTTAGTATCATTTTATAAAAAATAGTATAAAATTTATACAAGAAAGCAAGGACGACCTTGCCACTTCACTTCACAGAGGACGGCCTCAAATTATCAAAAAAGGAATTTTATGAGTTGGGGAATCCTTGTACTTGCAGGAATTTTTGAAATTTTTTGGGCAGTAGGTCTTAAATATACAGATGGTTTTACAAAATTAATTCCAAGTTTATTTACAATAATTGCAATGCTAGTTAGTTTTTGGTTACTAAGCCTTTCTTTAAAAACTCTTCCTTTAGGAACAGCTTATGCTGTTTGGGTAGGAATTGGAACAATAGGAACAGTAATTGCTGGAATAATGTTATTTGGTGATTCTATAAATATAATTAGAATAATTAGTATAGCTTTTATCATTTTAGGTATAATCGGACTTAAAATTACAACTGCTTAAGTTTAATAAATAGCGTAGATTATAAGGATTATTTTGATTAAAAATATTTTATTTTTTATTATTCCATTAGTTATTTACGCTATTTTATCAAACTTTATTGAGGATTTTAAAAATCTAATTTTAATATCTTTGCTTATTACAACTATCATATTTTGGGCAACATCAATTATCCCAAATTATCAGACATCACTCATATTTTTATTTACTTGTTTAGGATTTTCTTTAAGTAGTAAAGAGATAATATTTTCAGGTTTTGCTTCGTCTGCTTTTTGGTTAGTTTTAGCTGGAATGTTAATAGCAACATCTATAAAAAATGTAAACTTAAGTCAAAGATTTTCAGTTTTCTTTACTAATATAAAAAATCCAAGTTATCTAAAAATCTTAATTACGATAGATGTTTTTTCTTTACTTTTTAGTTTTGTTATGCCATCAAGTTTAGGAAGAGTTGTTTTACTAATACCTATTGCAATAATTGTTGCTAAAAATTTTGGATTTAAAGAGACAGATAAAGGTTATATTGGAATAATGCTAACTTTTATTTTAGCAACTGTAATTCCAGCATTCGCGATACTTCCTTCTAATGTTCCAAATATGATATTAGCAGGATTAACAAATGAAATTTATGGAATTGAATTATTATATTCTCATTATTTATTAGCAAATTTCTTTATTTTAGGTTTTATAAAAAACTTTTTAATTGTAGCTCTAATCTATTTCTTTTATAAAGATACACCAAAAATATTACCAACAAAAGCCCAAAAGACTGGTTTTTCAAAAGATGAAAAGATAGTTATACTTGTTACTTCATTGATGTTATTTTTTTGGACAACAGATTTTATACATCATATTTCTACAAGTATTATTGCAATAGTTGGTGTATTAACATTAGCAAATCCAATGATAAATATTATAAAAACAAAGGATATAAATAATTTAAATTTTGCATCTCTTTTACTTGTAGCTACTATTATTGCCTTAGGAAATATTGTTTCAAATGATAGTTATATAAAAGAGCTTTTAACAACTACTTTAAACTCTTTTGAGCCTTCGCAATCTAAAGTTTTAAATTATACGGTGATTAGTTCTCTTATGTCATTTTGTGCAATTTTTACAACACAACCTTCAGTTCCTGCTGTTTTTACACCAATGGCACAACAGTTGTCTATTTTAAGTAATTTTAATTTAAATGATATTTTTATGATGGAAGTTTCCGCATTTTCAACAATCTTTTTTCCATTTCAATCGCCACCATTAATAGTTGGTTTAACCTTGGCAAATATAAAACAGATTAAAGTTTTAAAGATTTTATTTATTTTAAGTCTTATTTCTATATTTTTATTATTTCCACTTCAATATTATTGGTTAGAATTTATAAAAATATTTTTCTAAAAAAGGGTTAAAACCCCTTTTTTATTATTTAGCTAACTCTTTTAAATATTCAACATAATTTTTTGCAGATTCTTCAAGTTTTTCATCACTTATTACAAAAGTTTCGTAAGTTACAAATGGTTTTGCATAATTCATTTTTATATAATTTGCTGTTGCTTCAAATGAGTTTAAAATCTCTTCAACTGTAAATTTATTACTTCCAGTTTTACTATATTGTGCTTGTCCACTTGCAACACTTGTTGCAATTAATAGAGTTTTATTCTCTAATTTATAGTGTTCACCATAAGCAAAATTATAAGTGAAAACTACATCTAACCACTCTTTTAAAAGTGCTGGAGAACTCAACCAATACATTGGAAATTGAAAAACAATTACATCATTTTCTAAAAGTAGTTGTTGTTCTTTTTTTGCATCAATTTTAAAATCTGGATAATTATTATATAAATTATTAATTGTTACAAAATCCTCTTTTTGTGCTGCTTCACTTAAAACTTTATTTACTCTTGATTCATTCATATTTGGATGAACTAAATTTATTAAAACTCTTTTTTTAGATTGTGCCATTTTCTGTCCTTTTTTAAATAATTCTTGAAATAATACACATTTTTGACATATTTGTCAATATTAGACTTTTTTGTCATAATTGATTTTTTTGAGATTATTTGATACACTTCAAAAAAAGGAAAATAATGATAAGTTTAAATGGAAAAGTTTATGAATGTCCAAGTAAAATCCCCCTGGATTTAGTTGATGACAAATGGAAATTTTTAATTTTATGGAATCTAGCTTTTAAAGCTCTTAGAATTAGCGAATTATCTGAAAAAATAAGTGATATTTCACAAAGAACTCTAAGTAGAAAATTAAAAGCATTAGAAGAAGTATCTTTAGTAAAAAGAGTAGTTTTTGCAGAAGTTCCCCCAAGAGTTGAATACTCTTTAACAATACATGGAGAAAGATTACTCGAAGTATTTGAAATGATGAGTAAATGGGGAGAACAATATGCAAAAGAGGTGAATTCTGTAATAGAATAGCTACTCTTTTTTTAATAAAATTAAAGTTGCAATTGAAGATATTAAAATTCCTAGAAGCATCCAAAAGCTTATACTTTTAAACTCAAATACAAAAAGTAAAATAGCAATTGCGCCTGGATTTAAATATACATAAGCCATCACTTTTTTAGGACCTAAAACAATTGTTGCTTTTTGATATAAATAAGAAGTAACTAAAGTAGCAAAAACAGTCAAATATCCTAGATATAAAAACTCTTTACTACTTATTTCTTGCCAATTTAAAGGTACATCAAATAAGACTAAAGCTAAACTCATCCAAATTATTCCACCAACTAAAGTCATAAAAACTAATACCACTAGTTCATCATCTTTTCTATGAAAATGTTTCGCACTTATTGAATATAAAGCCATACAAAAAGTTGAAAAAATAAATATTACATCTCCTTTATTTAAAGATAATGATAAAAATAACTCTAAATTTCCTTTAAAAATCACCATACAAGTTCCAATTATTCCAATCAGATAAATTAGATATTGATTAAAAGATATTTTTTGTTTAAATACAAATATTGAAAAAAGTGCAGTTAAAAGTGGAACTAAAGTAAATATTGTTCCTGTATTTAAAGCTGTTGTAAACTCTAAAGATTTAAATAATCCAATAAAATAAATAGAGTAAAAAAAGCTTATTATCATAGCTCTTTTAAAAGTTGAAATAACTTTTTTTCTATATTTTTGATTGAAAAGAACAATTGGTGCTAAAAGCAATGAAGCTATAACGAATCTAAGAAGTGTGATAGAAATTGGATCTATTATACCTGATAACTTTTGTGAAATTATAAAAGAACCTCCAACTAAAAAAGTGGCTATTAATATTATAAAGTGTGCATTTAAATTTTTTGACATATATTTTCCTTTCTTTTAAAATGAAGAATATTAAAATAAAATTTTTTAGTCATTTACATAGGTTGATTTTTTAGAGATTTTTTTATATTCTTTGCAAAAAATAAGTTGAATAATGAAAATAAACAATGATAAAATATTTGAATCTTTAAATAAAACTATGAATTCATACTTTCCCATTTCAAAAACTACTTGGGAAGAGTTCAAAAATATTTGTAAAATAAGAACTATCAAAAAAAATGAGTATGCTTTTGATATGTATGACAAAGTAAATGCTATAAGTTTTGTATATAGTGGACTTTTTAGAACTTTTATTATAAATGAAAAAGGTGAAGAATATACAAAAAACTTCTTTTGGGAAACAAGATTTTATGGTCCAATGGTTGCTTTACTTACAAACACTCCAATAACCTCTATTGTTCAAGCTTTAGAAGATTCAATCGTTGTTGATATACAACATGATAAATATAGAGAGATTTTAGCTAAATATGATGATTTGAAGATGTATCATATTTTATATTTAGAAAAGCACTGGATTATGCAAAAAGATGACAATGGTTACTCTTTGGTTTTAGAAGATGCAAAACAAAGATATGAAAGATTTAAAAAAGAGTTTGGACATATAATCTCAAGACTTTCACAATATCAAATTGCTTCATATTTGGGTATTTCACCAACTCACTTAAGTAGAATAAGAAAAGAGTCTTAAGGCTCTATTCCCATTCTTAAAAACCCTGTAAATCCTGAATTATCAGATGTAAGTTTCTTTGAAACTTGTTTTTTCATCTCATTTAAAACTTTTTTGTATGCATTATAAAATTCAAAAGTTGGTTTTGGTTTATAAACTAAATTTTCTATTTCAAGATATTTCAATACATTTTTTGTAGTTGTTGGTTTGATAAAAAACTCTTTAGTTGGTGAAAAATAATATGGAATAAGTGTAATTATAGACCATTTTGCTAAATTCTTTTGAATTAAAATATCAACTATATCCTCAAATCCATCTTTAAAATTACCATAAAGAAGTTCATCTAATCCAATACAAAACATATCTTTTTCATAAATACTCATTGATTTTATAGCATCTCTTACTTTTGGTTTTTCAAATAGCGAAATAAGAGGAGATTTTGAGATAATCTTTGAAAAGTTATCACAAATAAGTTCTGGTTGTGAAAAGTTCTCTTTTTTGAAAAGTTCTTTTGTCTCTTCATGAAATTTTGATGACTTAAATCTTTTGATTATTGATAAAAGCTTATCATCTTCAAAACCATTTGGATAGTATTCAAAAAAACTCTCTTCTAACTCTTTTAATTTTTTTATATTCATTATCTCAATCTCCCCTATTTTAAATCAGAAAATTACAACTGGTTTAATCAAATCTCTTGGTTTATCTTTCATCAAAAGTAAAGCTTCTTCTATGTGTTCCATACCATTAAAAGTATGAGTTATCAATTTTTTAGGATTTATTCTTTTTGATTGAATTAAAGAAACAAGCTTTTCAATTCTTAGTCTTCCTCCTGGCATCAATCCTCCAACTATTGTTTTATGAGCCATTCCATTTCCCCAAGCAAGTCTTGGAATTTTTACAAAATCACCTGAACCTAAATAGTTTACATTTCCTATTGTTCCACCTGGTTTTAATATATTTGTAGCTTGAACAAAAGTATCCACATCTCCACCTGCAATGATTACTCTATCAACACCTTTTCCTTTTGTTTTTTCCATAACTTGTTCAACAATATCACCATTTTTATAATTAATAATATCTGTTGCTCCAAAATCTTTAGCTACTTCAATACAATTTGGACGACTTCCAACAGCAAAAAGTCTTGAAGTTCCTCTTATTGCTGAAGCTCTTACAGCCATCAATCCTACTGGACCAATTCCTATAACACAAACACTATCTCCAAATTTGATATCTGCAAGTTCAGCACCATGAACTCCCGTTGGAACCATATCGCATAACATAACTGCTTCAATTGGATCAACATCATCAGGCAAAAGTGCTAAATTTCCATCTGCATCATTTACATGAAAGTATTCTGCAAATACTCCATCTTTAAAGTTAGAAAACTTCCAACCTGCAAGCATTCCACCTGAATGCATAGAGTATCCAGCTTGTGCTTCTAAACTATTCCAATCAGGTGTAATAGCAGGAACAACTACTTTATCTCCTACTTTAAAATCTTTTACCAATGAACCAACTTCTACTACTTCTCCAACAGCCTCATGCCCTAAGATCATATCATGTCTATCACCTAAAGCTCCAGCCCAAACAGTATGAACATCAGATGAACAAGGTGAAACTGCTATTGGTTTAACTATCGCATCCATTACACCACAAGTTGGTTTTTCTTTTTCTATCCAACCTACTTGCCCTATTTTCAACATTGCAAAACCTTTCATAGTAATCCTTTCTTAGTAAAATTATTGTCTTTATAATGTAGCACCTTTTGATTAATTATAAGTTAAAACAAAATATTATTTTTTAGAAAACTTAAAAGTATTTTGACTTTTATCTACTTTTACTGAATAGATTTTTGGTAATGCCATTAAAAATTTATCAAAATCATCTATATCAAACTTACCTGTAATTTCTGTTTTAGATACTTTTTCATCTTGAAATTCTATTTTTATATTTTTATATCTTGAAAACTCTTCTAAACTATCTTTTAAAGTAGTTTTATCAAAAGTTAAAAAACCTTTTTCCCAAGTTGCTATATCTTCAATTTGTGTTTTTGCTAACTCAATTTTTTTATTTTTATCTATAAATATTTTTTCACCTTGATTTAAATAAGCAATTTTTTTATCAAAAAATACTTTTACTCTTCCCTCTTTTACTTTTACACTAAAACTATCATTTAAATTTGAAACTTCAAATGCCGTTCCAACTACTTCTATTTTTTCATCTTTTGTTTTTATTATAAATGGTTTGTCTTTATTTTTTGAGACATAAAAAACTGCTCTTCCAGCTATAAAATCAACATTTCTACTACTTTTATAATAGTTTACATTTAAACTTGAATTTACATCTAAAACTATTTTAGAACTATCAGGAAGCATAAAAATATTCTCTTTTTCTTGAATTGAAACTAGGTTTTGTGAATAAACTGGTATAAAAAAATAATCCAGCCCAAAACCAATACAGAAAAAAAGTGAAGCAGCAAGAAAAAACTTTTTTGTTTGTTCTATAAATTTAGTTTTCTTAGCTCCTTGATTTGCTTTTTCTACTAATTTTTCTCTCATATTTCCTGATATTTTTGAAAAGTTTTCTCTTAGTAGTTTATTTGTATTGTAAGACTTTTGATGAAAAGGATTTTTTTCTAACCACTCTTTTAATTCAATTCTTTCTACTTCATTTAATCCTTCTTTCTCTTTTATTAGCCAAAAAATAGCTTCTTCATTAATTGTTTTCATCAATTATATCCTTCAATATCTTTTAGCTTATCTTTTATTTTTTCTGTCGCTCGAATAATATGTTTTTCAACTGCAGATACAGTTATTCCCATTTTAGAAGCTATCTCTTTCCTAGTAAAACCTTCAAAAACATGTAAAATGAAAGCTTGTGCATTTTTGGCAGGAATTGTATCTAAAATTTCAAATAGCATTTCTTGTTGGTTTTCTTCAAAAAGTAGTTCATCAGGTTGTTCTTTTTCTGGAATATTATACTCTTCTTCAAAATATTCTATTGAAAGTATATGTTTATCTTTTCTTACTATATCAAAAACAATATTTTTAGCTAGTTTGTATAAAAAGGCTCTTTTATTTTCTATTGGTGAGATTTTATCTATGTCTAACATTCTACTATAAGATTCTTGTATTATGTCCTTTGCTTTCTCTTTATCACCAACCATTTTTTGAACATAATACAGTAATTCCTGATAATACTGTATCATTAAGAAATATTTCCTTTTATTTTTTGAGATATACTATCATAATTACTATTGTGCTTATATTAAAATATAAGTCTTTTCTTTTTTGCTCTAAGTGGAATTAAGTGGAATTTAGTTACCATTATTTTTTAGTAATTAATAAGGAATTTTTATGAATATAATTGATTTTGAGAATATTGATGTAGGATATGATGAAAAAATAGTTTTAAAAGATATAAATTTAAAAATTAAAGAAGGTGAACACTGGGCAATTTTAGGTGCAAATGGAAGTGGAAAATCAACTTTAATGAAACTAATTCAATCAGAGATTCATCCAAGACATACAAAAGAGTTTAAAAAAGAGATTTTTGGTAAAAGTAGATATTCTATATTTGAACTAAAATGTGAACTTGGAATCATAACAAATGACTTGCATAACTATTTTGCAAAAGAAGCTGGTTATTTAACTGGTTTTGAAGTTGTTTTAAGTGGGCATTATAGTTCTGTTGGAATTTTTACTCATCAAGATTTTACTAAAGAACAAATATTAAAAGCAAAAGAAGTTATGCAATTTTTAGAAATAGAAGATTTAAAAGATAAAAAAGTTGCTGCAATGAGTACTGGTCAACTACGAAAATGCATAGTAGGACGAGCATTAATTCATAATCCAAAAGCTTTTGTTTTAGATGAGCCAACAGTAGGTTTAGATATAAAAGCACAAATAAACTTTATAAAAATGTTAAAAAAACTAGCTCAAAAATCATCTATTATTTTAGTAACTCACCATTTAGAAGAAGTTTTTGAAGAGATAAAAAATGTTGCTTTAGTTTATAATCAAACAATCTACAAAAGTGGAAAAAAAGAGGATATTTTGACAAGTGAAAATCTATCAGAGATTTTTGAAACTAAACTTACTTTAAAAGAGAAAAATAATCGATATTTTATTGAAGAGATTTTGTAATTTGTCTTTTTTAGTTATTTTTAATTTATTTTAAATAAAATCCCTTTTCAAAAATAAATATTAAGGCGAAACTATAAAAAGATCATTAATTATTTCAATCTTATTTTTCAAAAGTTCTTTGTTATTTGCTTTAGATGCTCAATATTTTATAGGAACAAATCTAAAAAAAACTCAAGCAAAAATAGAACATAATATAGAGGTTTATACTCCTTTTGGTACAGTAAATGAAAGTTTAGAACAAACAATAAAAGATAGTGCTTTAGAACTAAAAATTGGAACAATCTTAAATAATACATATAGAATTTATCTATCTGGTGTTGAATATAAAACAAATTTATTTAAAGTTAAAATGATAAATGGTAATTATGAATATCTAATTCCAATAACTAATGACTTTAGGCTCTTTTCTGGTGTTCACATGGGAACTTTTAAAAATAATATGGTTTATGGAGTTCAAGGTGGTTTTATTTACGATATTACAAAAAGTATCGAATTTGAAGCTGGTGGTTTTTACTCAAGATATAAAAAAGAAGTAAAAGTAAAAGGTGAGAAATTTGGATTTGAATTTACTGACAATATAAAAATAGAAAATTCAAAATCTCTTTTTGCTGGATTTAACTACAAATTTTAAAGAAGTCAAGCTAAAAAACTTGACTTCAGATGTTTCTAAAGTCATTGTAAAGTCTTTATAAAATAAATTATTTGAATATTTAGTTATAATCAAACAAAATAAATTTCGAGGGAATAGATTGTTTGAATTTAAGAATTTTTCAATTTTATTTGTAGAAGATGATTTAGAAATACAAAAGAATATGTCAAAAATTTTATCATTACTTTGTAATAAAGTATATGTAGCTTCAAATGGTCTTGAAGCTTATGAAATTTTTACTAATAATGTTATTCATATAATAATAACTGATTATGAAATGCCATTTATAAATGGTTATGATCTTGTTTTAAAAATAAGAGAAATTTCTCAAAATATTCCAATAATCATACTTAGTAATTATACAGATAAAGAAAAACTTTTAAAATGTATTCCATTGAATCTCACTTCATATTTAGAAAAACCTATTATTTATGAAAAACTTTTAGAAACTTTACAATTATGTAAAAATCAAATAGAAAATAATGCTACTTTATATTTAACAATCAATGATACTTTAAAATACGATTTTAATACAAAATCTTTGATACAAAATGGTAATTATATTAAATTAACAACGCTTGAAATACAAATCTTTGAATATTTATTAAATAAAAAAAATCAATTGGTATATAATGATGAACTACTCTCAGTAATTTTTGAAAATGATTACTATGGAAATATAAAAAATATTATTTATAGACTTAGAAAAAAAGTAAGTAAAGATGTAATTGTAAATTATAAAAATTTAGGTTACATGTTAAATACCAAATAATTATGAAAATAACTCTTTTTTTACTAATTTTTACAAGCTTTCTATTTTCAAACTCTTTAATAATTGAGAATGACAATTTTGGAAAAAATTCTCTTCAAAAATATACACAAATATATACTGATGAAACTTCATCTTTAAATTTTGAAGAAATAAAAAATAAAATCTTTTTTACGAATATCAAAAATAATTTTACAGCAACAAAAAACTCTATTTGGTCGAATTTTTCTATAACAAACAAAAGCAATAAAAAAATAGAAATATTTTTAGAAAATGAAAAAGCTGGAATAGATATCATTGATATTTATATTTTAAAAAATGAGAATTTTTATGAGAAAATAGAATTAGGAGATTATAGAGATATAAAATTAAGAGAATTAAAAACTAAAAAAAGTACCTTCAAACTAATATTAGATGAAAATTCTACTTATACCTTTTTTATAAAATATAAAAGTTATAGTTCTATATCAACACTTTGGTACATCTATGACAAAGAAAGTTTTGAAAAATCTTTAAATATTGAATCTATAATTTGGGGATTTTTTATAGGTGTTGTTATAGCCTTATGTTTACACAATCTTTTTGTATATTTTTCAACTAGAGATTTTATTTTTTTAAGTTATATATTTGTATCAATATTTTCTGCTTTATATCAACTTTCTATAAATGGAATATTTTATCAATTATTTGAAAATGAAAATCTAAAATATTTAAGTGGATTAAATTGGGTTTTTAGTTTCACAACTCTTATTTTTGTTATAATTTTTCATATTTCATTTTTAAAACCAAAAATAAACTCTTTTATGTTTAAAAGTCTGTTTATTTGTCTTTTAATAAATATTTGTGTAGTTATTTTCTACTCTTTTTCTTTAGAACATGAAGAGTTAAGATATGCAGTTACATATACAAATTTTATTACTTATTTAATAGTTATTGTTCTTTTTACTACAACTATTTGGGCAATAAAAGATAAATATATTGGTGCAAGATTTTACTTATTTGTACAACTATTTTATTTTTCTATATCTTTTTATGTTTTTATGGTACTTGTTGGATATTTTGAATCTTTTGAATATTTTTGGCTTGTTATACCAATAGTAGTCTTATTTGATATTTTCTTTTTATCTATTGCTTTATATATAAAAGTAAAAGAAATAGAAAAAAGAAAAAAAGAATCAGAACAATTTATAATTTCTCAAGCAAGATTTACAACTATGGGAAATAATATTGCAAATATGATTCATCAATGGAAAAATCCTATTGCACAAATTGGTTCACAAATAGCTTTATTAGAAAGTATTTATAAACTTGATAAAAAGAATTTTGATGAAGCAATAGAACAAACTCTTCCACAAATGAAAGATAGTATTTTATTTCTTAATCATGTGATGAACGATATTTATAACTTCTATAAAAATCCTTCATCAAAAGAGTATTTTAACATAGCAGATGAAATTGATAGTTTACTTAGAATTTTAAACGATGAAATAAAAGTAAATAGCATTACAATAAATAAAAGTATTACTCCTTTGAACTTTTATGGTTATAAAGCAAGTTTTTTAAATGTTTTGATGATTATATTAGAAAATAGTATTTATCAATTAAAAACTTTCAAAAAACAAAGTAGAAAAATATTTATCTATTTGGAAAAAATAGATGATTCACAAATAGTTTTAACTATTGAAGATAATGGTGGAGGGATAGAAATTAGCCATTTAGAAAAAATATTTGATTTAAATTATAGTTCTAAAAAAGATAAAGGAAGTGGAATTGGTCTTGCCTTAGCAAAAGAGTTAATAGAAAAAAGACTTAATGGAAAAATTAGTGTAGAAAACACGCTAGTTGGTGCTTCATTTATAATATCACTTAAAATTGGAACTGATATTTTAGATGAAAATACTAATAGTTACTAAAAATTATATTTTTTTAGTAACTTATCTATTTTATTATTTGAATCTATAATCTTTTGTAAATTTATTTGTTTATTTTGAATTTGTAAATAAACAGTATCTACAATCTCTTTTAGAGTAACTGGTTTTGCTAACTGATTTGCAAAAAGTAGCATATTAACTCCAGAATTTATAGCTAAAGTTAAAGTCTGTTTTAAATCATAATGTTTTGAAATAGCGCTCATTTGTAAATCATCTGTTACAAGAACTCCTTTATATCCCAAATCTTCTCTAAGCAGTTTTGTATTTATATTGTATGACAAAGTTGCAGGATAGTTTTTATCTAAATTTTCATTAAATACATGAGCTGTCATAATCATATCTACATCATTATTTTTTATAAAATATTTATATGGTTCAAGCTCTTTTTGATTCCAAGTTTTTGTAATATCTACAAATCCTAAATGAGAATCAGCTAAAGATGAACCATGTCCAGGAAAGTGTTTTAAAACTGAAATTACATTTTGCTTTCTTAGTTCATCAACAAAAATCGAAGAGTATTTTATAACTTCACTTGAACTTTCACCAAAGCTTCTTCCTCTTGTTACGATAACTTTATTGTTTTTGTTTATAGATAAATCAACAACTGGAGCAAAATCAAGATTTATTCCAACATCTTTTAAATCCTTAGCAAGTGCTTTATAACTTTGTTTTGCAAAATCTTCACCATTTGTAGCAATATCTTTTGCACTTAAAGTATCTACAAAACCACTATCTTTTTTAAGTCTTTGTACTACTCCACCTTCTTGATCAATAGAAATTAGCAATTTTTGATTTGAAATTGCTTGAAGTTGTGTATTAAGATTTTTTAACTGATTTTTATCTTTTATATTTTTTATTTTTGTTTTATCATTTGGGTCTTTATCAAATAGTATTACACCACCAAGTCCTGATTGTATATTTTTATATATTTCATCATTTTTATCTACACTTGTACCATTAAAACCTAAAATAACCATCTTTGCTATCATTTTTTCTATTTGTGCTTTTGAATAATTTTCGTCTGCAAATAAGCTATTTGATACAAATAAAATAGCTAAAATCAAAAATCTTTTTATCATCTATTTTTCCTTTATTTCATCCAATTTTTATAGTTCGTAAATGCTGGAAATTGTCGTTTAAACTCTTCTTCATCAAAAGAATAACAATAATTATCTATATAAGCTAAAAGCAAATCATAATTCTTTTTAAGTTCTGTAAACTTTTCATTGCTACCTTCTGGCATATCAGGATGATACTTTTTTGATAATTTTAAATATTTATTTTTTATATCTTTTTTTGAAACTGTTGTTAAAATACCAAACATATCTACTGCTTTTTCAAATTCACTATAATCCATAAAAATCCTTTGTGTGGTATTGTACTTAAATAATTTTAATTTAAAATGATTTTTATATAATACAAAATTATTTTTAAAAGGTATTTTATGTATAACAATACAATTATTTATATATTTAACAGAATCATAAGTGTTGCTATTTTTCTTTTTATTTTATATTTAATATTTACAAATTTTGGAACTTTTTTGATAATTATCGCAATATTAGTTTCTATAATTGCATTTATAATCTATAATTTCAAAAAAAAGTTAAAACAAAGCAATTTTAATAACTTTGAGTTTAAATTTGATAATTCGCAGTTTCAAAATGGAAAATTTGATTTTGATTTCAAAGATTTCCAAAACTTTAACAACTCAAGTTTTCAAGGTTTTTCAAATACTACAAGATTTGATGAAGTTTCAAAAGCAAAAGAGTTTTTTGGATTTACTCAAACTCCTACAAAAGAAGAAGTAAAAAAAAGATATAAAGAGTTAGCGAAAAAATATCATCCAGATTTAAACGATGGTAATGAAGAGAAAATGAAAGAATTAAATCATTATAGAGATATTTTGATGAATATCGTTGAATAAACTTTTATTGAAACTTTTTCAATAAAAGTTTAAAATTCACTCTCCCTAATTACAATAGAAACTGCTTTTTTAAAGATTCTTGATATAAAACTTGAAGCTTCACCTTTTGTCACTAAAACTCCAACTTTTCTACTTTTTAAATCTAATTCATTTTTTTGTAAATCTATAGTTATTTTATAATATGCTTGTTCTGTTTTTATTTTTTTATTTTCTAATCTTGTTGCTATTTCACCTTTATAATCACTTGATAACTCTGGAAATTCAAGATATGGAATAGAAACTTTAGAAATTGTAGTTAAGTTTGAATGAATATCTTTAATATCACCAGAACTAAAAATAAATTTACTTTCGCTATTTTCTTTTAATAATTTAAAATCATTTTCATTACAAAAACCGACAATTCTATAATCTAAATTATCATATAAAGTAAAAACTACCTCTTTTTTACTTATCCATTGATTTGGTTTAAAAACATCATTAAAATAGATTTTTCCATCAAAATTTGCTCTTACTTCAAATTTCTTGACAATCTTTTCTAGTCCCTCTTTTTCATTTAACTTTTTTTGTAAACTCTCTTCTAAAATAAATCTTTTATTTAAATTCTCTTTTAATCCAGCTTGTTTATCTATTTCCATTTTCATTTGCTCAATCTCTTTTTCAATTTGAGAAATTTTAAGTTCTAATTCTGGAGATTTTATAAGCAAAAGCAATTGTCCTTTTTTTACGTTTTCTCCACTATTAAAATAGATTTCTTCAATATATCCATTTTCACTTGGATAAAATTCAAAATAATTTTTTGACTCAATAATTGCTGGCATTTTGATATTTGTATTCCAAGGAATAAATATCAAAAATACAATTATTAAAAAAATAGCTAAAGATATTTTATTTCTTTTATTAAATTCTAATTGTGATTTTTTACTCCACCAAACTTTCAACTCTTTGTAAATTGGTAATAAAAGAAACCATACAATTTCAACTAAAAATAAAATTATTCCTAAAACTTTAAAAGCATAATAATAGACTAAAACAGCAATTCCTAAAAATAAAAAAAACCTATAAATCCAAGTTCCAATAGCATAAACTATAAAAAACTTCTCTTTTGATTTTGTCAAACTTTCTGGTTTAACTTCTTCTAAACCTAAAATATTTTTTCGCAAAAACCATCTTGCCATCGCAAAAGAACGAGGTTGTAGATTTTTAGTATCAGTTAAATCTGATAAAGCATAATAACCATCAAATCGCAAAAATGGACTAATATTGATTAAAAGAGAACTAATCCAACTTGTAGTTGCAATAATAAACAAAATACTTTTTAAAATTCCTTCAGGAGCAAATGACCATAAAAAAGTAGCAATTAAAGCTAAATATAGCTCTACTTTCATTCCAGCAATTACAATTTTTAATCTTTGGTATTTTGATTTTAATTTCCAAGCATTTGTCGTATCTGTGTATAAAACTGGAAATAGAACTAAAAATGCAACTCCCATTGTTGGAACTTTGCAACCATATTTTTTAGCTGTAAATGCGTGTCCTAATTCATGAAAACTTTTTACAAAAACTAAAGATAAAAAGTAGTAAAAAAAGCCCTCTTTAGTAAACAAATACATAAAAGTAGAAATAAAACTATCCCAATCTCTTAAAACAAAAATAATTCCTATAATACCTAAAGATAAAACTATATTTTGCCAAAGGCTAGAATAAAAAAAATCAACTCTAGTTTTATTTCTTTCAAGCCATTTATCAGGTTTTAATAAAGGAATTCTTATAAATAAATAGTTATGAATTAACCATTTAAAAATATTTTGTTTTGATTGTTTTTGAATACTTATCATTCTTGAAGTATATTTTGAGTCATCGCAAACAATTAAATTATTGTTGATTAAAAAATCAACAAAAGTTTTTAAAGACTCTTTTTCAATTTGATAATTTTTCTCTTCTAAAATTTTTATAAACTCTTCTAATTCAATATCACTTTGCCAATTTGAAATTAGCTCAAAAGTGTCAAGTGAAATATCAAAATATTTATTTTGAATTGGATCAAATAAAAGCCATTTTTTAGAACCATCTTCTCCTACTGAAGTCTCTAATAGTTTTAAATCATTCCTTATTTTTGGTAATATTGTTTGTT
>Ga0265295_1001948_pt1 | contig 34499 bp, 35 predicted proteins | sample Munlansysbiofilm_FD_192503 | JGI IMG/M metagenome (GOLD analysis project Ga0265295, IMG submission 192503) | Leachate microbial communities from a municipal landfill in Southern Ontario, Canada - Methane capture system biofilm | ecosystem: Engineered > Solid waste > Landfill > Unclassified ... | reverse complement strand
ATAAAAAAGCACGGCAGAAGGGATGTTAGTGTTTTTAAATGCGGGTTGGACTGTTTGTCAAAAGCTCTACTAACAGGATATAACAGCCTATCTTTCAGTGTTTATAAATTTTTGTCATGTACTTAGCGATTATTTATAATGATTTGTTACAGTTGTGATGCGTTCGGGAATGGCTTGACTGTAATCACGTAGGATGATTGGTCGGAGTTTATTCCTGAACGTTTTTTTATTATTTCAATTGAGCAAAGGATTTTACAATGTACACAAGAACAGAACTAGCAGCCCTTTACGGGGTAAGCCTTAACACTTTTGCAAAACGATTAAAAGCAATTGGTATTAAAGGCAGGGAAAGAGTAACCCAAAACAGCTAAGTTTGATAATTGAGGAACTAGGAATGTGGAACGACAAAGAGAGTAATTTTACAGTTTTTAAGCCCAAGACCTAAACACGCTATTTGTAGCCCAATAGCGTAAAAAGCGTTATAATAGCCTTTTTTAGGTACTAAAACAATGACTAAAAATGTTAAAAGCCTGATATTCTGCGCTTACAGTTGCCACAACTCGCAATTTTTTCACGTTGAACGCCCAAAAATTGAGGTTTTTGACACTGTTTTTTCACTTTTTGACCCTAAAACCACTAATTTTACAATTTAGTGAAATACGGCAAAAAAACGCACTATCAAGACTTTATGCGCTGTATATCTGTGTATTATAAGTATCCGATTTATGTATGTGCTTGTTATTCTGCTTGTTGTGTTACTCGGTTGCTTTATTGTGCTGTTTGTCAGGCGTATAGTAAAACACTAGCTTTTTCTATAAAAAGCAGCCAAAAAACCTGAATTTTGTATTTTAAAGGGTGGTTTGTTATGTAAATGGTTTTATATTTGTATATAAATATTGGCTTTTATCCTCGGCAGTAATTATAGTTGCCCTGTCACCGAAGAGCTGTTTTTAACGCCCTTTATCAGTTGCGTAGCCTTGGCGTAATTAGAACGCCATCTAACCAGTTGGTAAAGGGCTTTTTCTTACTCAAATGGAATCCAAAAAAATCACTATCATTATTGAACAGGGCGAAAACGGCTACTTAGTTAGGGCAAATAAAAGATTATCCAGCAGCCATTTGTAAGGATGTAGATAGTACCAACACCCTTTTTGCAACCAATTAGAAACTATTGCGCACATTATCACCTATTTACGATAATAGTTTGATTGAAAATAAGGCTAGTTTTTAGGCGCTATTTGATAGTTAAGGGCGTTAAATAGCGTTATTTTCAAGCGATTTTATCTCACGTTTAAGGAATTTTCCGTACTGATTTAGCATAAAGATGTAAAAATGCTCTAGGTTTTCTGTTTTTCGGGCTTTTTCCAATGCATCAATATACTTTAGCCTATCTTGCTTTAGTACAGTGCTTGGTGGTAAACCTAGGCGTATTTGTACATAGTTCATAAGTAGTCTGGCTGTTCGTCCGTTACCATCGCCAAAAGGGTGAATAGAAACCAGCTCGAAATGTGCTAAAAAGGCTAGTAAACATTTTTGCTCAAAGGTTTTTGCCCCTTTTATTGCGCTTTCCAAGTCCGCACAAAGTCTATTTACCATTGCTGGCACTTTTTTATAATCGGGGAATTGCCTTGTTCCTGCCCTTACGCTGCAAAGCCTATAATCACCCTGCGAAACATCAAAAGCACCCATAGCAACGTTTATAACGCCTCCAGTTCCTTTCATTACTTGGGCTGCAATGCCTTTAATTAATTCGGGTGTAACGGGTGTTTTCGTCCTTGCGTTTTGCTCAACGTAAACCAATGCTTTGTAATGGTCGTAAGCCATTAATTGATGTTCAAAGGGTTTGTTTTGCGCTGGTTTTCCGTACTCTAAAAGGTTTACAACTTGCCCCTCGGTTAGCGTACTGCCCTCAATGGCTGTTGAGTGGTGTGTAATGGCGTATGCTGTGTATAGCGAGTGGTTAATAGCCCCTTTGGTGAGGCTATTGTACCGTTTGATTAGTTGTTGTAGCTCTTTGAAGTTCATAACCATAAATTATAACACAAATGTAATGTAAATATAAAACTTATCGACCGTTAGCCATTCTTTAAAGAGTCAAGAACTCTTACTGCATTAAGTTTGGTTTTCGGAAGTATTTTTGCATAAATCTGTGTTGTTTTAATATCCTTATGTCCTAAAAGTTTGCTTACAGCTTCAATTGGAATTTCTCTATTTAAAAGCAAAGTAGCAAATGTGTGTCTTGAGCAATGGAATGAAATAGGTTTATTTATGCCTGCCAATGATGCAGCATCTTTTAAATACCTGTTCAACGGCTGATTGCTATAAACACTAAAAACATTATCTTCTCTAAACCCACAATTAGGAAGAAGAGCCAAAGCCCTATCGTTTAGAGGTATATCAATTTGCTCATTGCTTTTGTGCATAGTAAAACTTACCAACTTATAGACCTGCCCATCGCTGGTATCTTCAATGATATTTTTTTATGGCGAAGTGCTTTAACATCCCTATATCTCAAACCAGTATAACAACAAAACAAAAAAGGTTGTAAGGCTCTTTTTATAGTGGAGTGCGTATTTGGGTTTATAAAAAGGTTTTCTAAGCTTTTTAATTCATCTTCATTTAATGGCTCCCTTTCAGCATCCTTTGTGCTGTACTTGTACTCTTCTACAGGGTTAAACTTGCACAAACCTTGCTTAATAGCACGATTGTACATAGTTTTAAGCGTTTTTAAAACCCTCGCCCTGGTCGATTGGCTATTACCTCTTTTTTTAAATGGTCATCAAGTCTTTTAAGTGCATTATAATCAATGTAATCAAAGGGGAAATCCTTATTAAAATAGTCTTTTACCGCCTTTATCGTAGATTTTCGGGTCCTGTATGTTTCGTAAGAGCCTTTATGTGCATAGTCGTTTTCAATTTCGCTAAATGCAAGCTCAAAAAAACTATTTTTTAGGTTAGTGCTTATTCCTTTAAAATACTCGTCAAACCTTTCAAGTGTTAAGGTTTTACCCTCAATTTTATGGTTTAACACTATCTCTTGAACTCTTGCCAATTCCTTATCTCTTGCCAAGTTCTTTTTTAGATGCTGAACATCGCCCCTTTTACCCTCAAGGTGTTTTATATCCCAATACTTGAGGCTTACAGTAATACCAAGCGGAATTTTTTTGGTTTCCCTGTCAATAGTAACTCGTAAGTAAATAGGAAATGTTCCGTCTTTTCTTTCAAAATCGGAACGTATGTGGATTTGTGCTGTTGCGTTTTTCATCTTTTTAGTTTTTGGGAAACATTTGGGAAACATTTCGCCCAAAAACTATGAAAACTCGCCTTTTTCACTTAAACAAAAAAACAAGGTAAACCGCTTAAAATCCTTTTTGCGTTTAACCTTGTTTAATCATTCATTAACCGACTTGACTCGATTTTGTTGACCTACAAGGACTCGAACCTTGACTGACAGAACCAAAATCTGCTGTGCTACCATTACACCATAGGTCAATACCAAAAATTGCTTTTCCGCAAAAGCGTGGCAAATATAAAAGCTTTTTTTGGAGTGACAAAAACTTTTTTCTAAAAAATCTCAACTACTGCTTAACCAGTCTATTGTCTTTCATAACCCAAGTGTTCCCCACCATCTCATCGGGCCAGCACGAGCAATACTCTTGGTCACTGCTAAGTATGTTCTCGAGATTATGCTCGATGTAAATAGCCTTGCCATCGGGAACGTATACTGTTACTTCAACCTCTTGTACCCTCCATTTCTGGTTGTAGGGAATGTAAAAGTATGGGCTTAGCACAAGCCTATCGCCCACCAGGGTGTACTCCAGCTTAACTGCATCGGCACTGCTCTTGGCCGTTTGGCGTGAGGCTCCACGCGATTTTTTTACAACCGACATTTCAAAACTATCGCTCTCGCTTTTGGCAATGTATAGCTTGGGCTTTCCGATAATTTTTGTAAATCCACCGCTGTAAGCAACAGAATAGTCATCTATCCTAACTATCTGTTCGGGGTTATAGTCGCCATAGTCAAAATCTTCGTCGCCAACTAGCCTTAACGTTGTTGCTGTGGCATCGGCAAGCGAAAGTTCAAACCGCTCCGTTACGCTCTCGCGTATGGTGAAGCTACGTACCTGCAGAAAGGTAACCGAGGCAAGCAAGAGAACTGCTAAAATCCAAACGCTAGCAGAGGTTACGAAGATCACCGACCCCCTAACGCTAAACCTAAACACCATGCGTAGCCCCAAGAAAATTAGCGATAGGAATGGGATAAAAACTATCAGAAATACAGGGACAATCACCCAAAGGGTCGACCCCAGATCGAAAGTTGTAGCTAGCAGCTGCCCAATGGTTAACCCGCTGTGGTTAGGAAGCAAAGCAACCACAATATCGCCCATGAACAGCGAAAGCACCGAGGCCATTATACCCAACAGCCCAATGCCTATAAAAGCCACAGCGACAATAGCCCTAAAAACCTTTGCTATCACTACCAAAACGCTACCCAACGAAACGAAAGCTCGACCCAAAGCGCTTAAAAAACGTTCCATTGCACCTGCAAATTTGTTCCTGTTCATATTACTACGCACCTTTTCAAATTCATTCTTAATATTTTTCTCCAAATTCGATATGTTTACCTCTTCGCCCCGCATCTCCATACGCTGACGAAGGGTTTCTGCCTGTGGAAGCACTATCCAAAGTGCTATGTAAATAGCTGCTCCTAAGCCGTTGGCTAGCGTTAGCACTGCAAAAAGTATACGAAAAACTAGCGGGTCGATATTAAAATAAGCACCCAGCCCGGCACCCACACCAGCCACCAAAGCGTTCTGTGGGTCCCGATACAAGCGATGCTTTGCATTTCGTTCTCGACCTGTGGCGGTTGGGTCCTGCTGATCTGCTGTGTCCTCGCTTGAAATCTGCTCGGGTTTTCCAAGGGTTTCAATTACCTCAGATACCATCTCAATGGTGACTATTTCTTTTCCTCCCAGCATCTCTACAAGGAGCTCCGCTGCGCGTTTCTCCAGGTCACTAATCACCTCCTGCGCTTCTTCGTCATTGCCAAAGTGAGCCTTAAGGGATTCAATGTATGTATCCAGGGCCTCGTATGCATCCTCCTCAATGGTGAAGGCTACACCTCCTAAGCTTATTTTTATTGATTTTTTCATCTTACGTTTATTTATCGTTCGACCTGATGGCGTTTACCGTTTTAACCAGCTTATCCCAGCCCTCTTCGAGCTGCTTAAGATACTCCTCGCCCTTAGGTGTTAGGGCATAGTATTTACGGGGTGGTCCCTGCGGCGACTCCTCCCACCGATAGCTTAGCAATCCCGCATTCTTTTGGCGCGTTAGCAAGGGGTAAAGCGTACCCTCAACCACCAGCATCTCCTCATTCTTAAGCTGGTTTATCAGGTCGGTTGTGTACGAGTCGCCCCGCGAAAGTATTGAAAGGATACATAGCTCCAGCACACCCTTTCGCATTTGAGCTTTTGCGTTCTCTGCATTCATATCTTTACTGTTTATTTACGTTGATTAGCTGATCCCTGGAATGTTTTACCAATATTCTCGGCGGTAACTGGTTCACCAGTCATCTCAAGCCGTTCGGCTGCTGTCCGTGCCTCGGGTATTACAATCCACAGAATTACATACACAAAAAAGCCTCCGCCACCCCAAAGTGCCGTTATCACGAATAGTATACGGATTATAACTGGGTCAATATTCCAGTAGTACGACAACCCCGACGATACGCCTGCAATTATCGAGTTCTCGGGATCGCGATATAACCTTTTTCCTGTGCTGTTAAAAGGCCTTCCGCTGGTAGCCTTGTACTCCTTTTGCTCAGCACCCAAATCGGTTGGATCGCCCATAATGCCTACCACCCTATCCACTTGGGCTAGGTTTATTACATCGTCGGGTTTGGGTGCAGCCTCTCTGAAATGCTCTGCAATTCTAGCCTCAATATCGTTCATTATTTCTCGCCTGTCGGGCTCATTGGAGAATCCTGCCTCCAGTCGCTTGAGGTACCCATCCAGCTTTATGTACGCATCCTCCTCAAGGCAAAAAACCAATCCACCAAGGCTTACTGTAACTGTTTTTTTCATAATTATACATTGTTTAGGATAGTTCTAACACTTTGCAAATATATATCATTCTTCACTACCTTGCAATACATAGTTGTAAAAATTTTAGAATATTTTTTAGTGGTTAGCCATATTGTTGATTTTATGGCCATTAGCATAAATTGATGCTTGAACATTTTAAAAACGTTCTCAAAAAATAGATTGAAAATCCTTACCTTTAGTTCGATATATTTTAAAATGATGACATGATGAGTATACTTTTTAGTGGCCAGCTCAACAAGATGAGGTTTCACAATTCGGGCTCAGAATTCATGATTAAACCAAGCTACTACCTGGCTGCCCAAAACCATGAGGTAAACCTTAACGAGGCCATTGGCAAAAGGCTAACCATATCTTACACCGGAAAGATTACTTGCATTAGCTGTGGAAAAGAGATCAAAAAATCGTATGGTCAGGGCTACTGCTACCCCTGCTTTATATCGGTACCCCAAACCGAGGAGTGTGTACTAAAGCCTGAGCTTTGCCGGGCGCATGAGGGGATAGCCCGCGACATGGAGTTTGCCAAGGAGAATTGCCTTGTGGATCAGTACGTGTACCTAGCCCTATCGGGCGGGCTTAAGGTTGGAGTAACTCGTTACCATCAAGTGCCTACCCGTTGGATCGATCAGGGAGCCAACAGGGCAATTATAATAGCCGTTGCAAAGAATCGACATACAGCAGGGCTTATTGAGGTGGCTCTAAAAAAAATATTGGCCGACAAAACCAACTGGCGAAAAATGCTAATGGGTAACGATGGGCAGCGGTCACTAACAGAACCGAAAAAGCAAGCGGTTGATTACATAAATCAGCAAGGCATAGGCTTTACCACTGCTCACGATGATGAGTACCAAATTGAGTACCCCGTTGCATCGTTCCCAACCAAAATATTATCTAAGGATTTAACCAAAGAACCAATAGTTGAGGGGATGCTCAACGGGATAAAAGGCCAATACCTGATTTTCGAGGGGGGTGAGGTTATAAACATCAGAAAACACACCGGATTTCACGCTGTGCTAAAGGTGGAAACGTAGGCTAGCCATACGCTTATGTTACGAAACATAAGTAGTTTTCGACCGCTCGTAACTCCACTTAACAACCATGCAAACACACCTGCTACACAGCTGTATCAATGGGTGATACACAAGGTTATCAACACAATTATAGCAACGTAAAGTATCAAATGAACACCCCATTTTTTGATTCATGCTATTAGTAAAATAATATTTTGCGATATTTTTTATTTTTCTTTGTAGCTATCCCAATTAGGGGCGTATTTCTGACTTTAATCTAACACTACAGAAGCTATGGTAAAAGAAGGTAATGTCACCAATGCACCCACGGAGGGTAAAGGTTTCCTGGGCTGGATTGAGCGGTTTGGTAATAGGCTGCCACACCCATTCTGGATTTTTATTTGGATTTGCATTTTCGTTGTTGTTTTTAGTGGTGTAGCAGCACTTTTAGGAATAAGCGCTGTGGATCCAGCCACGGGCGAAACCATAATGGCCGAAAATCTTGTTTCGGGCAAGGGATTACGACTGTTCCTTGAGAATATGGTGACCAACTTTGGACACTTTGCCCCCTTTGCCCTGGTGCTCGTTATGTTAATGGGTGTTTCCGTTGCCGAAAAATCAGGGTTGCTTATATCCGTCCTCAAGTCACTAGCCTTTTCGGTTCCCCGAAAAATTATCTTCCCCATCATTTTTATAATTGGTGCATCGGGCAATATTGGTTCCGATGCTGGTGTGGTGATAGTTCCACCTATTGCAGCACTAATATTTGCCCAAATGGGTATTAACCCCATTGCGGGACTTATTGCTGGATACGCAGGAGCTACGGCAGGCTTTACCGCCAACCTCCTTATAGCTGGTACCGATGTGCTACTGGCTGGAATTAGTACCGAAATTACGGAGAATTTTGCTCACCTCGATGAGGTAAGCGCTACATCGAATTGGTACTTTATGATTGCCTCAACCTTTATGCTTGCCCTTGGGGGTGCTTTTGTTGTGAAGCGTTTTACCATACCTCGATGCAATAAGTTTGAGATAGAGAATGCTGATGAGGTTATTAGTAAGGATGCCCAGCATATTGTAACCCCAGAGGAGAAAAAGGGAAAGCGCCATGCTGGAATTGCATTCCTAATTTACCTTACAGCAATTCTTATCCTTGTTGTTCCTTCGTGGGCGCCGTTGCGAAACCCCGAAACGGGTTCTCTGGTACCCTCGCCATTTCTTAGAGGATTAGTTCCAATCCTATTCTTTGCCTTTGCAATACCAGGGTACTACTACGGTAAGGCCGTTGGAACCATAAAAAGCGGTGCCGATGTGCTGAGGCATATGGAGCAGGGAATGAAGGATCTCTCGGGTTACATTGTGCTGATGCTGATTGTTGCTCAGTTCATCAACCTGTTCCACTGGAGTAATCTCGACACAATACTTGCAATTAAAGGAGCCGACCTGTTACAGTCTGCCGGGCTAACCGGACCGCTAATGTTCGTTCTGTTCATTGTTCTGGTGGCTTTCCTAAACATTTTTATTGGGAGCGGCTCTGCCAAATGGGCAATTTTTGCACCCATATTTATCCCCATGCTATCGCAGCTCAACTACAGCCCCGCATTTGTACAGCTGCTGTACCGTATTGGCGACTCCATTACCAACTGTGTAACTCCACTTTACGTGTACTTCCCGCTACTTTTAGGGTGGATACATAAGTACAATAAAAATATTGGCATAGGCACAATTGTATCGCTCCTTATCCCGTACATGGTTGTTTTGCTTATCATGTGGATTGCCCTAGCGTTGCTTTGGTACTACCTAGGATTACCCATTGGAGTGGGCGAAACCATATTGTTGCAGTAAATAATACCTTAAACGTAACGAAAGGCAATCCAACGCAGGATTGCCTTTCGTGGTTAGCTCCACAGCTGGTGAGTAATAGTAAAGCAGATAATCAAGAATTGATACTTAAACCTAATTGATAAATGTAGGTGTGTTTTTTGATAAAACTAAACCTTTAGCTTTTTTTCATCCATACTATTGAATAAACATTTATCTTCGTAAATTATTTTGAAACTATACGCCCTATGCTTCGAATTGTTAACCTAGCCTTACCCTTAGTCTTACTGTTCATTGCAAGCAGCTCCGTTGGTCAAGAAACTTGGAGCCTTGAACGTTGCATCGAATACGCACTTGAGAACAATATTCAGATTAAGCAACAGGAGCTTAACGTGAAGGTAAGTGAAAACCAGCTGACCCGGTCAAAGCTAAGCGCTTACCCAAACCTAAATGCTTCGGTGAACCACAACTACAGCTTTGGCCGTGCTATCGACTATGGCACCAACACCGTTTCGCAGGATATGGAAGCGACAAGCTTCTCGGTGAACTCTAATGTAACCCTCTTTAATGGGTTACAAATAATGAACTCGCGCAAGCAGGATTACTTTAACCTAATGGCCACCATTAGCGATGTGGAAAAGCTTCGGAACAATATCTCCCTTAATATTGCCGCTGCATACCTGCAGATCCTCTTCAGCCAGGAGCTGGTTGAAACTGCCAAAAAGCAAATGGAGCTCACTTCGATGCAAATCGAAAGAACCAAGCAGCTGGTTAATGCGGGAAGCCTTCCCGAGGGCAACTTGCTTGAGATTGAGGCCCAGCTTGCATCAGATGAGTTGCAGCTGGTAAACACCCAAAATCAGCTGGAGCTATCGTACCTTACCCTTACACAATTTCTCGACATTAAATCCACCGAGGGGTTTACAGTTGAAACCCCGAACCTTACAGGCTTTGATGAAACTATCCCGGCCAGCTCACCAAATAATGTGTTTGATCAAGCGTTGAACTTTCTACCTCAAATTAAAGGCGCGAGCTTAAGGGTAAACAGTGCAGAGAAAGGTGTTCAAATCGCCAAAGGAGGACAAAGCCCAAGGTTGTCGCTGGGTACCAGCTACAGCTCCGGCTCGCGCCGGTTTCTAAAGAGCAACCCCCTTGTATCCGAAGATCCATTTATGGATCAGATTAAGGATAATGCCAGCTTAAGCATAGGGCTAAACCTTTCGATACCCATTTTCAACGGATGGCAAGTGAAAACCTCTATCTCCAATGCATTTATTTCGCTCGACAATGCGCGATACAACTTGGAGCAAGAGAAAAATATACTTTACAAGGATATTCAACAAGCCTACACCGACGCAATGGCTGCGCTAAAAAAGTATAATGCTACAAGCAAAAATGTTAAAGCCCTTGAGGAAGCTTTCCGATACGCAGAGCATCGTTTTAACCTGGGCTTGGTTAACTCCTTGGACTACACCACAGCCAAAACGCGCTTAACCAAAGCCGAGGCTGACCTGCTTAGCGCCAAGTACGAATTCATATTCAAATCGAAAATACTCGACTTCTATCAAGGAAACCCTTTAAGCCTATAATATTTATCAAATTATGAAAAATAAAAAATTATTCCGATTCCTAATAGTTGCAGTTGTTATACTGATAGTAGTAGCCATAGTAGGCAAGAAATCGGGGAAGTTCGGTAAACCCGAAACCATTGATGTAGTTGTTGAAAAGCCAGAGTTCAGAACAATTATTGAAAGCATATCGGCCAACGGAAAAATCCAACCCGAGGTTGAGGTTAAGATTAGCCCAGAGGTATCGGGCGAAATTATTGAACTTCCGATAAAAGAGGGTGATAATGTTACGCGCGGACAGCTCCTTTGCCGCATTAAACCCGACACCTATATCTCGATGAGGGAGAGAGCCGAAGCAGCGGTAAATTCTGCAAAAGCTAGGCTAACACAGGCGCAGGCGCAGCTACAGCAATCGGAGCTTGCCTACAATCGGAACAAGAAGCTGTTTGAGCAGAAGGCCATCTCCGAGTCTGACTTTGAGAATGTGAAAACCAGCTATCATGTTGCACAGGCCGACGTAAAAGCCGCTTTATTCAATGTGGAGAGCGCCGAGGCCTCACTTAAAGAGGCCAACGAGAACCTTAACAAGACAACCATCTATGCTCCAATGAGTGGTACAATCTCGAAGCTTAGCGTGGAGCTAGGTGAACGCGTAGTGGGAACAGCCCAAATGGCAGGAACGGAAATACTCCGCATAGCCAATTTATCGAGAATGGAGGCACGGGTTAGCGTTAACGAGAACGACATTGTAAGGGTAAAGCTCAGAGACACATCGCTGATCTATGTTGATGCATACCCCGACCAAACCTTTAAGGGTGTGGTAACTCAAATAGCAAATTCGGCAAGCATTACAGGTGTTGCTACCGACCAGGTTACAACCTTTGAGGTGCGAATATTCCTACTGGAAAATTCGTACAATCACCTGATAAAACCTAACCAACCAAACCCATTTAGGCCTGGGATGTCAACCACTGTTGATATTCAAACCATGACCAAGGCCAATATACTCACCATTCCAATCCAAGCAGTTACCACACGTGCCGACACCATACCCGCTGCCACTAAGGGCAACGACTCTCAGCCACAGAGTAATAGCAACCAAGCTTCGGAGGGAGCACCAAAGCCCATTGAGGTGGTATTTATTGCTGCAGGCGATACAGCACGGATGGTAAGGGTAACCACAGGAATTCAAGACAACCGCAACATTGAGATTACCAGTGGTCTCGATGGTGAAGAGGAGGTTGTGGTTGCTCCATTTAGCGCAATTTCGCGTAGGCTTGAAGATGGTAAGCTGGTGAAAAAGGTAGAACAGGGTAAACTATTCCAGTAAACAATGATAATATATGAAACCGATCCTTTGCATAGAATCGGGCACTAATACTTGCTCAGTAGCTCTTGGCTTTGGCCAGGAGCTTTTGGGCATTAGGGAGAACCATGAGCCCAACAACAACCACGCAAAAAATCTTACCGTTTTTTCGCAGGAGCTTCTTAATGAGCAAGGATTACAGGCTTCCGATTTGGCTGCTGTTGCAGTAAGCAAGGGGCCAGGTTCCTACACCGGCCTACGTATTGGTGTATCGGCCGCTAAGGGTATATGCTTTGGTGCCGGAATACCACTTATTGCCATTGGCAGCCTCGACTCGATGGCACATGGAGCCATAGAATGGCTTGGTAAGCAAAGGCCAACCCTTACTCTCGATATCATTTGCCCAATGATTGATGCCCGAAGAATGGAGGTGTACACTCAATTTTTCGATACACATGGCCAACCGTTATCAGAGGTAGAAGCAAAGATTCTCGATGAAAAATCGTTTGCCGAAACGCTCACATCAAAGAGAATGCTTTTCTTGGGAAATGGCTCGCAAAAGGCCAAAGCAATGCTTAGCTCGCCTAACGCATTATTCGTTGATGATTTTTTACCCTCAGCAAAGTTTATGCTTCCTCTAGCAACCGAACGTTTCAATCACCAACAATTTGTCGATGTTGCTTACTTTGAGCCTCTTTATCTGAAGGATTTTGTAGCAACCGTGGCTAAAAACAAGGTGCTTGGGGGCAACTAAAGCCTTCTTGCATAGCGATAGCATGATTTTAGAATACTTCTGCAATTTTGCCATAACGATGCAATCTCCTACAGGCATACCTGCAAGGGATTGGTGCCCTAACCGTCGAAAAATCAAAATAGAACATCAAAAAAAAGGGTAAAACACTCTTACCCCAAAAGCTATTTTACTATTTTTGCCCCCGAATTCATAATAGTAGATAAATAGATATGGCAACAACAGCAGATTTTAGAAACGGATTGTGTTTAGAGTTCAATGGTAAACTTTACACCATTGTTCAGTTCCAGCACGTAAAACCAGGCAAGGGCGCCGCCTTTGTTCGCACCAAGATGAAAAACCTAGAGACAGGTAAAATACTAGAGAATACCTTTAATGCTGGGGTAAAGATTAACACCGTTCGCATTGAGCGCCGCCCATACCAGTTCCTTTACAAGGACGAAACAGGCTATCATTTTATGCATCTTGAAACCTTTGAACAAATTACCCTTCAAAAGGAACAGGTGGATGGTACTGATCTGATGAAAGAGGGGCAGGGTGTTGAGATAATGGTACACGCCGAGAATGAAAGCATTCTATCCTGCGAACTACCACCCTTTGTTGAGCTAGAGGTTACCTATACAGAGCCGGGCCTTAGGGGCGATACCGCTTCGTCAACAGCCCTTAAACCAGCCACCCTTGAGACAGGTGCAATCATTAACGTACCACTATTTATTGAGATAGGCGAGAAGATTAGGATTGATACTCGCTCCCGCGAATACTCCGAAAGGGTAAAGTAGCGCGAAGCTTACCTATAAACAAATTTATCCCCACAATCTGCCTTGGGGATAAATTTTTTTGTATCTTATACCATTGTATACAAGTGCATAATTCCTTGGTAAGGCTGGTATAAACTAACCTAAGCATTATGTCTTTCAATTCATCTAAACGATTAAAACTCAGCACCTTCAAACTCAACACGCTGCTAAGCATGGCGCAAGCCATAAGTGGGGAGATGAGAACCGAAGACCTAATGGACAGGTTTCGTACCATCCTAAACGATGATCTGGAGATTGACCGAGTTCTCTTTTTTAAGTTCGAGGAGAGATGGCAGCTATTACTGTCAACCAACTGCCCCGAAACCATAAGCTCGCAAATTGATCCCGAAAGGGACTTGCTTTGCTTTGATGACATCACATTTGTAAGCACCTCGGCCAACAGAATTCTACAGGAATTCGATATTATTATCCCTGTTGTTCAGGGCAATCAGGCGTTAGCCTACATCCTTATTGCCGACACCAAGGACGAGGCCAAGGGCGTTAGCGCCACCATTAAGCACCTCAACTTTGTACAAACGCTCTCCATAATAATATTCGTTGCAATTGAAAACCTTAGGCTTTTCCATAAAACCTTGGAACAGGAGGCCATGAAGAAGGAACTTGAATTGGCCTCGAAAATGCAGAACTTGCTAATCCCCAACCAAGAAGACCTACCCCAAACCAGCAACGTGAAAATCCACTCGTACTACCATCCACACGCCGAGGTTGGCGGCGATTTTTACGATGTGATACCACTAGAGCGAGATGAGATTGGTTTCTGCATAGCCGATGTGTCGGGGAAGGGGATGGCGGCTGCAATACTTATGTCGAACTTTCAGGCCAACCTAAGGGCTCTATTCACTTACGATATCACCCTTACAGGCCTTGTTGAAAAGCTTAACGCTCGGGTACTGGGTGCTGCCAAAGGCGAGCGTTTTATCACCCTATTTATTGGCAGGTACAACCCCAATCGCAAAACCCTTGAGTACATCAACGCAGGGCACAACCCCCCAGTTTTTTTCGACACCAGAACCAAAGAATGTAAGCAGCTTACCAACGGGTGTGTTGGACTTGGTATGGTTGATGAAATTCCGGTTATGAATGTGGGATCGTTAAGGGTGACCTCTCCCTCAAAGCTAATTTGCTACACCGATGGTTTAGTAGAATTCTCTATGGAAGGAAAAGTAATTATGGATCAGAGCATTGTTGATGAATGCATTGGGAATAACTCGAGCATCGCCGACAATGTGAACGAGATTGTAAACATTAGGGTTGAGCAAGAAGAGTCGAACACTATACAAATCTTTGATGATATATCGATACTAGGATTTGAGTTTCGATAGAACATCTATTAAGCCCCTTTACTCTCTTCAATTGCCCCTTGCACAACCTTCCGTTCCAGCGCCACTATAATTGCCATAAAACCCCAAAAAACAGCTGCAATTTTATCGGCATCGAGAAAATTGTTAAGAAATCCGTGGAAAATATAGGTCACAAGCCCCACAAGGCATGCTATCGCAATATTTCTCTCTTTGCGACCAACTCTTGGGTTAACAATCAGCCTTAGCCCAGCCACAAGGATAAAAACAATGATCAGCACAAAACCTATCAATGCTGGCAAGCCAGCCTCGGACATTAGCCCTAAGTACTCGCTATGGGCATTACCGCCTGTACCAAAGTTTGTACTTATAATGGTTTTGTTGTAACTCATTTGGAATGGAGCGTACTGAAACTGATAGGTGCCGGGGCCCCATCCAAAAAACGGTCTCTCCCTAAACATAGCCAGCGCTGCATCCCATCTGTTTATCCGTTCTAGGTTAGAAGCATCAGACTTAATATTAATGATAGACTGAACGTGCTCTGTAAAATCGCCGCTGGAATCGGTGGTATTGCGCTCCAAACGCCAAAGTATATCATCCTGAAAAGTAAAAAATACTGCCAGCATTAAGCCTAGAGTAATGATTATGCTGCGAAAACGAATCTTAAATAGGATAAGAAACCATACGCCTGCCCCAGCAATTAAACTTAACCAAGCTGCCCTGGAATACGAGAGCAAAAGCGCCACAACAAAAAAGGCAGATAGCACCCATAGTATCCTTTTAAATATCCTATTGGAGGCATTAACTGCCAAAGCAATGGCTACAGGAATAGCAAAGGCCAAAGCAGCCCCGTATGAGGTGTGATCGATAAAGAATGGTGCCGATGCCCCATGGGCAACCTTATGGTCAAACAAGCCATACTGTGCCTGCTTTATAAGGCTTAAAACAGCAACAATAAGGAGCCCCAAAATATAAAATTGTAAAAACCGATTAATATTCTTGCTATCCTGCACAAATAGCATGTAGGCTAAATAGAAAAACACCCCAATGAACCAAAAACGTACCAGAAAGTATTTAATTGATACTAGCGGCATCTCGCTGGTAACCGTTGTAATTAGAAGCCAACCCAAATAAAACAGCATAGAAAGAAACACGGGGTGTACCAATAGTTCACGCCTGAAATATCCTTCCTTCAACGATTTAAGAATAAGCATAATCAAAAGGAAAACCAGCATAGGCTCCGTGGGAAACCAAAAATCAAAGGGTAACCCAGGGACTAACCTGCGTAAAGGTATGGATAGGGGAGCGAGAAATGCTAGGGCAAAGAACAGCTTGGTGGGTGCAAAAAATACCCACACGGTCACCAGCAGCAAAAAGGGGGCTGCGCTTACTAAGTACGATTGCCTGTAGAGCAAAAAGCTGTTGACCGCAATGAATAACAGGCTAAAGAGAACAACAAGCCATATTTCAATCCTACTCCTTTGCAATGCGGGGTGGGTTTATCGATCGCCTAAAAAAATCAACAAGTACAAACAGGAATAATGAGAAAAAAATTGCAGATAAAGTTGCCGCAACAACAATTACCAACTTTTTGGGCTTGGCTTTTTTATCGGCGGGGTACGCCCAGTCAATTACAAACTGCGACGGGATTAACCCCTCGGCTTCGGCCCTTAGGATATGCAAATTCTCCTGCATATCCTTTAGCTGTAGCGACTTGTACTGCACATCGTTAAAGAAACGGGTAAAACGGGCGCCGTGCAATGCTAGCACATCCATATACCCCTCGATACGCGATGAGGCGGAGGTGCTATTGTTTGCAAGAGCCTCAACGTAAACCTTTGTGACCTCCTTGGCTTGGTAAGGTAAATCGAGCACCCCTTGTGACATTACAAACGATAAGCTGTCATCAATCCGATAGGCTTCCGAAAGGGTTTGCTGGTAGTGATACTCCAACACATCGAGGGCTTTTTGTGCTACTAGGCGCTTGGCCTCACGGGTTAGGCTATCGGCTGCCACCACAATGGCATTGGCCAGCTTGGCTGCCATAAGGGGGTCGTTATCGTAAACCTCAATCATCACCGAGCGGTAACGCGACGGTCTGAATGAGATGTTGCCATTATACGCTCGGTTTACTTTATGCCACGCAAACTTCTCGTCGGGATTAATGCCGTAATGTTCAAACAGGTTAAATTCAATAATGATGTGCCTACGCAACCTTTCCGACGAAAGGATCTGTATGAGGTGCTCCACCTCCTCGTCATCGCCAAAAACGGTAAGCCCTTTGGCACGAGATGCCACAAAAATATCCTTAGCCGCTTGTGTTGATGCGGCAGGGATAAGCACAGCCGTGGATTTAAACTGTGGTGTTATGAGGAATGAAACCACTAACGATAGCGCAAAGGCTATTGCCCCAATAAGAACAAAAACCGTGCGTCGTTGCCAAATCATCTGAACCAGATTTGTTCCATTCAGATTAAAATCGGGTAGCTCCTTTTCCATTGCTCAACCTTTTAATCAACTTTTATTAGAAAGTAGTTCTTTTTACCTTTCTGAACCAATAGATACTTATCGTTTATTAGCCTTGTGGCGTCTATCACCATATCGGCATCCTCAAGCTTCTCCTTGTTAACGCTTACTCCGCCGCCCTTAACTGTCCTCCTCAAATCGCCCTTCGAGGGGAATATCTCACTTTTCTCGGCCGCCAATTCTGAGAATGGAATTCCGCTGGTGATCACCTCTCTAGATACGTTGAAAAGGGGTACACCTTCAAAAACGGATAAAAATGTATTTTCGTCTATCCTGTGCAAAATATCGGAGGTTGATTTTCCGAAAAGGATTTGTGAGGCCTCAACAGCTGTGTTGTAATCCTCCTCGGAATGTACCATGGTGGTTAGCTCCTTTGCCAGCACCTTTTGCAGCTTACGCTCATGGGGTGCCTGCTGATGCTCGGCCACCAGCTGCTCAACCGTTTGCTGATTAAGCAGGGTGAATATCTTGATATACTTTTCAGCATCCTCATCGGAGGTATTTAGCCAGAATTGGTAGAATTTGTAAGGCGAGGTCAGGTTCCTGTCGAGCCAAACGTTGCCCTCCTCTGTTTTACCAAACTTACCACCATCGGCCTTGGTAATGAGTGGGCAGGTAAGAGCAAACGCCTCACCACCCAACTTACGACGGATAAGCTCGGTTCCGGTGGTAATATTTCCCCACTGATCCGATCCGCCCATTTGCAGCTTACAGCCATGGGTCTGGTATAGATGAAGGAAATCGGTACCCTGCACCAGCTGGTATGTAAACTCGGTAAACGATAGGCCTGCACCCGCCTCGCCGCTTATGCGTTTCTTTACCGAATCCTTGCTCATCATGTAGTTTACGGTGATATGCTTACCTATGTCGCGAATAAAATCGAGGAATGAGAACTCCTTCATCCAATCGTAGTTATTCACCATTACGGCGGCATTGGGCTCGCTCGAGTCGAAATCGAGGAAACGAGAGAGTTGGCTCTTTAGGCACTCCTGATTGTGGCGTAGCGTTTTCTCATCGAGAAGGTTACGTTCCTGCGATTTTCCCGAGGGATCGCCAATCATACCGGTTGCACCTCCCACCAGCACAATGGGCTTGTGCCCACAACGCTGTAGATGTTTCAGCATCATAACGGATACTAGATGGCCAATGTGCAACGAGTCGGCAGTGGGGTCTATTCCCACGTATGCAGTGGTACGCTCCTTTTGGAGCTGCTCCTCAGTGCCGGGCATCATATCGTGAATCATACCGCGCCACTGTAGTTCTTTTACAAAATTCATGGTATAAAAAGTTTGGGCAAAGATATAAAATGCTGGTAAATGCCGCTCTTATTTTAAAGCGGCATTGAGCAACAAGCTATGGTTTTTGTGTGTTTTTTTGAATGCTGAGGCTTCAGCTTTACACCTCAATGTCTTTCTCCTTATGAACAGTAAAAGTCTCCTCAACCTTCTCCTTTATCTCCTCAAAGTTAAGGTATGGGAAAATGCTTGGAGCCAACCGTTCAACAGGCCCATAGAGCAATGAGTTTTCGCCAAAATTATCGGGAATAATCCTAACCCTATCGCTCACCTTACCCAGCAACAAAAGGATAACGCTAAGAATAAGCGCTGTTTTTAAAACGCCAAAGGCAACGCCCAGCAGCATATTTGCTAGGCCTAGAAAGGCCAAGTTTACAATGCCCTCTGCAAGTGTACCCAAAAAGTGAACTCCAACAACAATGGCCACAAATGTAACGGCAAAGGCAATAAGTGGCATATAGGGCGAGTTGAATGAGAATAGATCCATAATTAAACCCGCCGTAAAGTCGGAGAAATGAATTGCCCCCCAGATTCCTAGAAGGAGTCCTACCAGTCCAGCCGCTTGTCCAATTAAGCCCTTTTTATATCCATTGAACCCTGCAAATATGAATACTGCAATAAGTATAATATCTAAAATGCTCATTAGGTTTTATTTTAGGGTTAAATACTTATCTATTTCTTTCTATTCACAACAAAGTTGGCCATATCGATAAGGGCATCGCGATAAATTGATTCGGGAAAGGGTTTGAGAGCGGCAATTGCTTTATCCTTATATTCGTTCATACGGTCTGTGGCATATTCAATGCCACCATACTCATTGGCAAACCGAATAACCTCCTCTACCGCTTGCTGGCTGCGCTTACTCTTACGAAGCTGCGAAAGCATACGTCTCTTTTTGACCTTGTCCACTCTCGACAGGGCGTAAATCAGAGGCAATGTTAGCTTATTCTCCTTAATATCGTTACCCGTTGGTTTGCCAAGCGCACCCTTGGCCTGGTAATCGAAAATATCGTCTTTGATCTGAAAGGCAAGGCCTAGGTTTACTCCGTACTCATACATTTTATCGATCATGGCCTGCTCGGCCCCTGCCGACACGGCACCATTCACCAAGCATGATGCAATAAGAGTTGCCGTTTTTTTGTGAATGATATCGAAATAGGTCTCCTCATCGATGTTCATTCTCCTTGAGCGTTCAATCTGCAGCAACTCACCCTCACTCATCTCCTTAACCGCATGGCTCATATTGCGTAGCAGCTCAAACTCGTTGGTTTCAATGGCTAGTAACAGGCCTTTGGATAAGAGGAAATCGCCCACGAGCACGGCAATTTTTGAGCGCCAAAGCGCATTGATTGAGAACGACCCACGACGCTCGTTGGCCTCATCTACTACATCGTCGTGTATAAGAGTTGCCGTATGGAGTAGCTCTATCATTCCTGCGGCAACAAAGGTTGCTTCTGTGATTGATCCGTTCATCCCGGCCGATAGAAACACGAGCAATGGTCGAACCTGCTTGCCCTTGCGTCGATAAATGTGGTTGGTTATAATGCTAAGCAGCGGCACCTTGCTGCTCATAATTTTTCGGAAGTAAGGCTCAAAAGCCTTCAGCTCATTTTCGACTGGTTTCTTTATGGAATTTAGACTTGACAATTGGTTTTCTTTTTTTAATATCGACAAATTAACTACTTTTTTTGCTTAATGAGGCAGTAAAAACTAAAAAACTACCCTATAACACTTTACCCTTTGGCCCGTTTGGGTACCAAACAAATGGTTCGATTGAATAAAAAAAATATGATCGCAGCCAAAAAACACTAAATATTTATATATTTGTATCAATTAAATATGTTGCTATGAGTACCGTTAAAGATTTAAAGATTGAACAACTAGAGCAAGCTGCCAGCATGCTTAAGGCCATTGCTCACCCTATGAGAATTGCCATTCTCAACTTTTTGGAAGATGGCAATCGAATGACCGTTACCGAAATCCACGAAAAGCTAAAGATTGAGCAATCCACAACCTCACATCACCTTGGAATTTTAAAGGACAAGGGCGTTCTGGCATCGAGGCGTGAAGGCAAGAATACCTTTTACTTTCTAAAGAACGATAGCCTTTCAAAAATTATGGAGTGCCTAAACAAATGCACAACATAGTTTAAAGCAACAGAAACTACATCAATAGAACAATTCTCTGGTGAAGTTGTTTTCGGAGTGAGGATTAATTCATCCTACCCCAATAAGCAAGCTAATTGTTAACAACAACAGAATGCCAAAAATTAGGCTTACGAAGGAGTTCTCCTTTGAGATGGCGCATGTGCTCGAGGGGTACGATGGCCCTTGCAAAAATGTGCATGGACATTCGTACCGATTATTTGTAACCGTTATAGGTGAACCAAACCCCGATGCAACCAGCCCCAAATATGGAATGGTTATGGATTTTGGGCATCTAAAGGCCATCGTAAAGAAACTAGTGATCGATAGGTTTGACCACGTGTTAATGATTAAAAGCGATAATAAGATCTTATCGCATCAATACGCCCACACATTAGGTAAGATTGAGTGCGTAGACTACCAACCTACCTGCGAAAACCTTTTGCATCATATTGCCCAACTTATTACCAAAGAACTTCCGCCAGAAGTAAAGCTATACCATTTAAAACTACACGAAACGGCAACCAGCTACGCCGAGTGGTTCGCCACTGACAACGAGTAGTATGAACGACAAACACAATCTTCTTCAAATTGAAGTTGACGACAGAACTACCCTTCGAGAGATTACCCTCGATGACGTAAGCGATATTTTTCACACCATCGATATACAACGAGAATACCTAGAGCAGTGGTTGCCCTTTGTTCCTTTCACTAAAACGATTAACGATAGCCTAGCCTTTGTGCAGTCGGTGCTTGATGCTGCCCCAAACCAAGCCGAATTGGTATTTACCATTAGGTACAACAATGCATTTGCAGGGCTAATTGGGTTTAAAGATACCGACAGGGCCAATAGAAAAACGGAAATTGGCTACTGGCTTTCAGAACCACTACAAGGTAAAGGAATTGTAACGCGATCGGTTAAAGCATTGGTGCGCTTTGCTTTCGATGAACTTGACATCAACAGAATTCAAATAAGGTGCGCAGTTGGCAATACCCCCAGCAAGAGAATACCCCAACGGCTTGGCTTTGCATTAGAGGGCCTTGAGCGAGACGGGGAGCTACTTGCCAACGGATTATTTACCAACCTTGAGGTTTATAGCCTTACAAATAGTGATTACATTACTAATAAGAACCATTACACGTAAACGAATAGAATAGACATTATGAACTGGACAACAAAAGATATTCCCTCGCAACAGGACAAGATAATTGTAATTACAGGTGCTAATAGTGGGCTTGGGCTTGAGGCGGTGAAAGCATTAAGCAGCAAAGGAGCCAGAGTGATAATGGCTGTTCGTAGCCTTACTAAAGGGCAAGATGCCATAGTAGAAATCAACAAGCTGCATCCAACAGCGCAGCTAGAACTTATGCAGCTAGACCTTTCCGATCTAGAATCGGTTGTCGCATTTGCCCACGAGTTTAAGCAACGGCATGCTCGCCTCGATGTGCTGATAAATAACGCTGGGGTGATGTGGCCACCCAAAAGAGAGGTAACCCAGCAGGGGTTTGAAACGCAGCTGGGAATCAATCACCTTGGGCACTTTGTTCTCACAGCTTTACTTATGGATGTGATTAAGGTTACTCCTAACTCGCGAATAGTAACACAAAGTAGCATAGCGCATAGGGCTGTACCAACCATTAACTTTGATGACATAAACTGGGAAAAATCGTACAATAAGAACAAAGCTTACGGCCAAAGCAAGCTGGCAAATCTGCTATTTACCTACGAACTCGACAGAAATTTGAAAGTGCATAAGATTAACACAAAAGCCATTGCCTGCCACCCAGGGGTCTCGAACACAAACCTTTTCAGAACGTCGGCCAACATTGTAGGCAAGGCAATAAAACTGATTGGGCAAAAGGCTGAGATTGGCTCACTACCCATGCTAAGAGCCGCTACTGATGAAGGACTCAATGGAGGTGAGTTCATTGGGCCAAGGGGTTTTATGGGGTTTTCGGGATATCCTATAGAGGTTAAATCGACCAAAACAGCAAGAGATAAGGAGCTTGCCAAAAGGTTCTGGGCAGTATCCGAAGAGCTTACCGGAACACATTTTAGTTTTTAACGATGATATCTTTAAAAATTGAATATACCTGTTAAAATGGGGGTTCTACTACCATTTTAGCGGATAAAGGTCTGGCCCTCCATGGAAAAACAGAATTGCACTTCTAAAATGTTGAGATTTTCGATGGCCTCTCGCTACCAATTTTATTCCCTGTATTTTTCCATTTAACCCATCAGCCATAGCGTTTCTTACCCCTGATATATAGGTATTTACAATGCCACAGGTATGGCCTAGGAACGTTGTTATCACTTTGTTCATTTCCTTAACGCCTTTTTGTAAGGAGTCCTGCGCCCAGCTTTTGAGAATGTCAACCACACCGTCTTCATCATGGCAATACTCAAAGAGCGACTGAAAGTTTTCACGAATGCTCATCGCTCTCGTTACTTCAAAGTTCGAATCCTTGATCATCTGGTGCTTTACCTGCTGTTTAGCCGTTAGGTTTTGCTCATTGTAAAGCGGTAAGTACCGGCTGTTTTTTTAGCACCTCTCTTCGCCTGACTATGTCAATCGCCTCGTTGAGGTATTTTGCCAGGTGGAGCTTGCCATGCACGAGTTCAGCATTGGGCACCTTGCGTTCAGCGGATTGCATGTAAGGCCTCCACATGTCCATGCTAACTGTATTGATGCTTTCCAGCTGGGTTTTTGTAAAGGTATTCTCCAGTAGCCGTTCGGTTGATGAGGTGTGTACTCCGCTAACGCACGAGTCGTCTCGTGTGGTATCGAATGAAATGCCACACGATAAAATTATCTGGCAGCGTTGGTTTGTATAAACATCTGTACGAAAATCCGATTTATAGGGGGTCAAACCAATTAGCTCCTTAGCAGTACAATGAATCAGATTCAAAAGTCTAATTAATTTACAGATAGATTATTTAAACATTTCTAAATGCATCTGACCTGGTAAATTGCCTATCTTTGCGGTAAAAAACAGAAGAATGATATTTAATCCTTCAGATATTGAGATAATGGCACCTGCAGGTAACTTCGAGTCACTAATGGCAGCCATTCAGGGTGGAGCAAACTCGGTATACTTTGGCGTAGGCCATCTCAATATGCGGGCCAAATCAACGGTAAATTTTACTGCCGACGATTTGCCCGAGATTGTGCGGATTTGCAGCGAGAACAAGGTTAAAACCTACCTGACGGTAAATACTGTGCTTTACGATCATGATATCCCGCCAATGCAAAAGACCATTGAGGCAGCAGCAAGAGCAGGGGTATCGGCCATAATTGCCTCAGATCAATCGGCCATAAGCTATGCACGTGAACAAGGGGTTGAGGTACATCTATCTACTCAGCTAAATATAAGCAACACCGAGTCGCTTAAGTTTTACTCTCAGTGGGCCGATGTAGCTGTTCTGGCGCGGGAGCTCACCCTCGATCAGGTGGCTGTTATTGCCCGTAATATTGTGGAGCAGAATATCACTGGCCCATCGGGCCAAAAGGTACAGCTCGAGATGTTTGCCCATGGGGCGCTGTGCATGGCCGTTTCGGGTAAATGCTATATGAGCTTGCATCAGGCCAACTCATCGGCCAATCGCGGTGCTTGCCTACAAATTTGTCGACGCTCCTATACCGTAACCGATAACGAGACTGGCGATCAGCTTGAGATTGACAATGAGTACATCATGTCGCCCAAAGATTTGTGTACCATTGGTTTCCTGAACAAGATTATTGCATCGGGCGTTAGAGTGCTTAAGCTTGAGGGTCGTGCCCGTAGCCCAGAGTACGTGAAAACCGTTACCCAATGTTACCGCGAGGCGGTTGAGGCCATTGCCGACGGAACATATAATCAGCAAAAGATAGATGGGTGGATGGAGCGCTTATCCAAGGTTTTTAACCGCGGGTTTTGGGATGGCTACTACTTGGGGCAAAGGCTTGGCGAGTGGAGCCATCACTATGGTAGCGTGGCAACCGAGCGAAAGGTGTACGTTGGGAAAATTTCAAACTTCTTCTCAAACCTAGGTGTGGCCGAGCTAAAAGTTGAGGCAACCCAGTTTAACAAGAACGATAAGGTGCTGATTATTGGCCCAACAACAGGTGTAGTTGAACTAATAGCTGAAGATATACGTGTTGACGATAAATCCGTGGAGCATTGCCCCAAGGGGGTAAAATGCTCGTTTATTACCCCCGAGCTAGTGCGACGAAACGATAAGGTTTACAGAGTAATTTCAGCTAAGCCCAAGCTAGCCTAACACACCAACCGATTGTAAATGGTAAAACGAATCCTGTTTAACGGTTTGGGGTTATGGCTAGTGGGGGAGTGCGTAGCCTGCGTTTTCGTCCCGTGACGAAAACGCCCGAGCGGGCGAAACCGCTCCGAAGTTCCAATGTCAACCCACATTGGCTACACCCCTTGTTGTAGCCCGTAGTTAATTAATCGTCAATCAATTGTTTTTCTGAATTTTGAAATGGTTTCTTCAACGTGATTTAATTCAACTATCCATTCAAGTAAATCCTTATTTAGCCACTCAATCCCTTGAATTATTTCGTCCTTATATGAATTCAAAACGTCTAAATTCCATGTAATTGCTTCGTGATGAAAGATTCTATTTCTTAATTTTCTAATCCCGTTAAATTTGGAACTCATTGTCTTTCTTTTTCTTATGTTTTTCGGACAATTTGGAAATGCTAATCTCAGGTTTTTCCATAAAGTCATTTCAAATTTTGTGTCAAACAATGATGTCCAAAAACCAAATGAAAGTTCTGAAATTATTCTTCCTGGTGTTATTTCCTTCTTTTCGGAGTAGATATTTGTTCTTGCTTGTGATATTCTGTCGATTTGAAATCTGGTCGCAATTTTTACAAAATCCTCATTATCATACCATTCTTTATCATTAAATCTTTTAGTCAACTGATAATCAATAGAATTTCTTAAACCAACCTCTAATACAGCTAGTAAAGGGTAAAAAGATTCAGATATAAGAATGTTGCTTTTATAATGAGTAATTGCTTTAGAAAGGTCATTCTTGTGGTAATTCAAGTAGGGTTCAAGTCTTTATTTCGAAATTATTCGTTCAACTATTGCATTGTTGTCCATAAATGTATTATCTTTGCATTGTAGTCCCGGTGATTCCTCTCCCAGTTTTTATGCTGGTGATGAAGCCGGGTTTTTTGTTTTACATTGTTAAAGATAATCTTTCCATTTCAAATATTTATTTCATTTTTCTTCTAAACGCACCATAGAAGCTTTGCTGGCGTATCTTCATACTATGGGCTACAACTTTCGGGTACGCAAACCTTGTTTACCGGGTTAAAGTACGTTTCGAGCGATTTGGCCAGAACAATGGCTGTTGGTATGCCAATTATCGATATGAAAAGCCCCACAATTTGGCAAATGGTTACAATGGCCAGCACTAGCCCTATGGGAAAATAGAAAATGCGCACAATAAAACCATAGGCCTTCCAAAGCTTGTTCTGCTTTTTGTTTAGGGTGTTTCTGCTCACCATCCTCATTGAGAATGGCGTAAGTAAAAACCGAGCAAGTTGCATAAGCCCCAGACCTATGGGTGAGGCAACTATAGTAAGGGTTAGAATTCCTCCAATAATAAACGTCCAAAATGCGGTTAAAAATCCAAGAAAAGGGATATGCCAAATGATGTTTCCAAGTGTGCGCATAATTTTTCTATTTACTTTTCGATTTCAACCACAACTATTCCAAGCTTTTTGTCGAGGCCCATCACCGGGTTGGCGAACTTGTAGCTAGTGCCCATGTCAACCTGAACAATAGAGGTTGCAGATAGTATCGCGCTATCGGAAATTTTTGTTTCAAGATCCTTCTTGTTGGTCGAGATAATTATACTACCATCATTCGGATCCACAAGCATAACCCTCACAACCCTTCCTGTTTGTAGATAGTTTACAAAGAACTGCTCAACCTGTTCCATATTGCCACGGGTTAGCTCGCTACGCACAGCCCAGGTGAATATACGAACGTTGTTCTTAAGATGGTAGGTGTTGAGGCTGTCGCGTTGTTGCGCCATGGTTGACTCGTACTTCCGGACAGTTCTGTTCGTTTTAATACTCATGAAGCCCCAAAGCCCTAGAATAATAAGCAGGGCAATAAGGATTACCGATAGGGTAGGTTTTTTTTTGATAAAGCCGAGGACCCTTTTGAGCCCAGAGCTATTCTTATCGGGATCAGGAACGAATTGGATGGCTGGCCTGTTGTCGCTGTTCATTTTATTATAGTTTAAGTTAACTGTTGGCTAAAGATAAAGCAAAGGAAAAAACTCTGCAAAAAAATTATGTTAATAGTAACCAATAAAGAAAGATTATAATCCCCGTATCCTTTACTTATCTTTTGAGTTATCATACTGGCAAAACAAAGATATTATACAGAATACTACATCCAATTAGAATACAGTTGTTGAGGTATAAACTTATAGCCTGCGGCTTTTGTGTTTCCGTTGCCCTGCATATACATACACTCTTAGCCAACGACGATAAGATTTTGGGTAACAACCCACCACCCCTAGCCGACGGCACGCAGGTGATTGATGGCTCAATTTGATTTTTGATGTAGCAAAACAACTCGTCAGTATTTGTCCAGCTGTGGCCATGAATTGTATGTGAATGTTGGTATGGGGCCGTTTCGTATTTTGTTGATTATCTGAGCGTAGTGAATTTGTTTTGAAATTTTTTTTAAAAATTTGCTTCAATATTCTTCAGGTAAAGAAATAATTATCCTAAATTTATATCTTTAAAAATTGTCTTTGTCCTAAAACCACAGTAGCTATGGAAATCAAATCTCAGAAATTAATTGTGCCTTGGGATTTTACAAAAGTTTCAGAAAACGCCCTGCTTTACGCACTTAAAATTGGCTCGTTTACCGACAGCTTCACCATCGATCTAATTCATGTGGTTGAGGCAGTAGGAATGTTTGGTAAGGGTAAACTTACCGAGAAGGAGGCCGCTGAGAAAATTAAAGCCGATGCTGCCCGTATAAAGGAGCAGTATGGGGTTGATGTTAAAACCGTGATTCAGGAAGGAAACATCTTTCACACCATTAGCGAGTATGCTTTCGACATTGAAGCCGATACTGTGATTATGGGTACGCATGGAATCAAGGGTGTTCAGAAGTTGACAGGCAGTAAAGCGCTTAAGGTTATTGCAGGTTCCAACGTACCGTTCCTGGTTATTCAGGACGCTCCTAAGGAAGGTCGAATTTTCGAAAACATCGTTTTTCCCCTCGACTATAGGCTGAATGAAAAGGAAAGGCTTCGCTGGGCTATCCGAACGGCACACCAGTTTAACTCTCGAGTTCATATAATTTTGCCCCACGCCACCGATGCTGGAATCCAGAAAAAGGTGAATTACAACTTAGCCTTTGCCAAGAAACACCTTGAGGCCAATGAGATTAATCTAGATGTTCACAACGCAGCTAAGGGAGCGAATTACTCCGATGAGATTATTAAGTTAGCAGTAGATATTGAAGCCGATTTAATTTTAATAATGACTACCCCAAATCTCGACTTCACCGACTATATCTTTGGAGCGCAAGAGCAGTACGTTATTGCCAACAATGCCAAAATTCCTGTACTTTGCATAAACCCTGCCATGGTGTAATCCATTAGGTTCGGTACTTCTCATCCTGATCGTTGAGTATGCTCAGGTAGCTGAAGTAGCGCGAGGGGTGAATGGTACCGTTTTCAACCGCATCTTTTACTGCACACCCGGGTTCATGCTCGTGTGTGCAGTTTTTGTATTGGCACCGCGCTGCAACCTTGAATATTTCAGGGAAAAAGTGAAAAATCTCCCTTTTGTCCATATCAACCAGGCCAAAACCCTTAATGCCAGGGGTGTCGATTATAAACCCACCATTCTGTAGGGGGAACATCTCGCTGAAAGTGGTGGTGTGCTTTCCCTTTAGATGGTAGTGCGAAATATCCGCCGTTTTCAGGTTTAAGGAGGGCTCAACCCTATTGATAAGCGTGCTTTTTCCCACACCCGAATTGCCCGAGAAAAGGCTAGCCTTGCCCTGTATTAGCTCGCGCACCTGATCAATCCCCTCGCCAGTTTTGGCCGATACCCTGTAGCAAGGGTATAGAGGCTTGTAGATAGATTCGTAGTGGCTGAGCTTCTCTTGGAACATCTCGTCGGAGTATAGATCCACCTTATTAAAAAGTAGCACAGCGGGTATTTGGTACGCCTCCGATGTGGCTAGGTATCTATCGATAAACACAAGGTTTGTTTCAGGGAAGTCGATGGTTACAACCAGGATGGCCTGATCAATGTTTGCGGCAATTATGTGTGACTCACGCGACAAGTTCGACGATTTGCGGATAATGTAGTTTCTCCTCGGCTCAACCCTATCTATATTGCCAGTAACCCCATCGTTCTCAACGCTAACCTCAACCGTGTCGCCCACAGTAATAGGGTTGGTGGTGCGCGATGACTTGAGCCGTAGCTTGCCCCTTACCTTACATTTATATCGGTTACCCTCATCATCGATAACGGTGTACCAACTTCCGGTTGACTTAAGCACCTTTCCCCTCATCTGCAAAAATCGATTTGTTGGCGTAAAATTAGCATTTTAATGGCTTGTTTCCCTTAACGGGTACAACTTTATGCCGAAAAAGGCGCAGGGGCCAATTTAGGCCCCTGCGCCTTTTTGAAATTTTGTAAATGTAAACCTATTCCTCTTTAATGGGCTTAAAGCCGTTGCCCAGAATTTCGTTGGCATCAATCACGGTGATAAATGCTCTTGGGTCAATCTGCTCGATGAAGTCGCGAAGCATATGTACCTCTCTACGGCTCACGTTTGTAAAAATAATCTTCTTCTCCTGACCCTTATACATACCCACTGCATTTATAAGCGTTCCCCCGCGATCCAGGTCGATAATTAGCTTATCCCTAATCTCGTCGTACTTGTCGGAGATGATAAATAGGGTTTTGTCGTAGCTTACACCCTGAATGGTCATGTCGATAACCTTTCCGGTGATGTAGATAACAATCCAAGAGTAAAGTGGAATTTTCCAATCCTGAAATGCAGCAAGGGCAATTAGCACGATGGCGGAATCGACATAAATCATTAGCTGCCCCAGCGGTAACCGGGTGTATTTCGCAATAATCATGGCAATGATATCGGAACCGCCACTGGTAGCCTTCGATTTGAAGATTAGCCCAAGCCCAAAGCCTATAAGCACACCGCCAAATATGGACGATAGCAAAGCATCGTCAACCAGCGGCTCGTATCCAAACAGGTAGTGTTGCGCATCAATAAAAATTGAGGTGAGGATAAAGCCAATAACGGTTTTCACTCCAAAGCGTGGACCAAGCAGCTTTATGCCAATAATGGTGAGCGGTATGTTAAGTATGAGACCAACGGTACCAATGGGAAAACCTTCGGGTGCCCAGCTAAACATCCCCTTGGTTAGGTAGTGTACAATGATACCAATACCGTATACCCCGCCAGGTGCAATTCTATGGGGATCGATAAAGAATACGAAACCGGAGGCCAATATAAATGCACCCACGGTTATTAGGGTCCATACCCTAAACCATTCCCTTGAGAATAGCTTCTCCTTTGATACATAGCTCATAATGAGGTGGTTTTTTGAGGTTTATTGTTTTCTGAAATTGGCTGCAAAATTAGTATAACAATTGGAATACGGAACCCCCAATTGTAATCAAACACCTGTTGCTGGATAGTTTTTTTTTATATGAATACTCAATGTTATACCTATTTTGACATAGCCTGTTGATCTAATGATAAATCTGTTGTATTCTCGAAATTACATTACGACCTACCCTACTATATACCTAATTGTAAACATTTTAGGCAACACATTCAGTATCCATACCTCAATGAACGAAAACAATAACCCTGTCCTTTAGGGCAGGGTTAAGAATTCTAATGAGAAGCGGGGCTTTAGCCCTGATATTTTTTGCCAAACGTGGATACAAACAACCATTAAACCCAAATTTGTCATTAGCGTTTTTTTCTAATGATCGCCATTAGAAAACGATACTGTTAATACACAGATTAATTGAATGTTATGATGACAAATCGATGAAGAAAAACTAAAAATTTGTAAGCATTTATGCTTACAAATTTAGTTTTTCTAAATCAGCTTGTCCCGATTCATCGGGAGGGTTAAACCCAGCTAAGCCATTAGTTCGCAGAACTCCTAATGACTAATCTGGGATAAAGTTTTGTGGACAACTTCTGTTAAGCCACCTGGTTGCTTGCGCTACCCCTAGAGTTAAATGGCCATGGCGTAACCTGGTTGGTGCTACCTATCCCTATTCATAATCCTTTCGGCAATGGTTTGGAGAACAACTTTTTTCTCGCTACTTACATTTATTCCCTCTAATGCTTTAAGAGCATTGTCGAAGTACTCGTTAATCTTCTCCTCTGTTATTTCCTTTACACCTACCTCGTTGTATATTTTTAGGACTTCCTGAACTTTTTGTACGGGATCCACTCCCTCTGCCTTAAAGTAGCTGCTAAGCAGCTCTAGCGACTTACCCTTGGCGAGCGAGAATGCCTTTATGGTCAGAAAAGTTTTTTTGTTGGCCACTATATCGCCACCAATTTTTTTCCCAAAGGTGTTTGAATTGCCAAAGGCATCAAGCAGGTCGTCTTGTAGCTGGAACGCAAGGCCAAGGTTGAGGCCAAACGTACCAAGTTTGAGTATATCTGGCTGAGGCGCTCCAGCAACAATACCCCCAATTTCTAAAGCGCCTTTGAGTAGAACAGAGGTCTTAAGCTCAATCATATTAAGATACTCTTCCTGGGTTATGTACTGAGCCGTTTCAAAATCCATATCGTACTGCTGCCCATCGCATACCCCTAGGGCAATTTTGTTGAATGTGGTGATAACCTGGGCCATTATCTCTTTATCCGACCGGGCTAAAAGCTGGTAGGCCAAAATGTTTAGCGCATCGCCTGATAAAATGGCTATATCCTGTCCCCACTTTCCAAAAACGGTTGGTTGGTTTCGCCTTATGGGCGCCTTATCCATAATATCGTCATGTATAAGGGTGAAGTTATGGAAAAGCTCAATTGCTAAGGCCGGGTATAAGGCCTTATCAACAGCGTTCGAAAACATATTACAAGCCGCTAATACTAACACAGGCCGAATCCTTTTCCCCCCGGACGCTAGGGTGTAGCGTATGGGTTCGTATAATCGCTTAGGCTCTTCTGGAATCGAAAGGTTAAGAATACCTTTGTCGGCAATATCTGTTAACTCCTCAATGCTATACATTTGAAAATTTTTGTTTGTTATCTTTTACTATTAGTAAAGATATGAAAATAATAATGATGACAAAAGACTTTAGGATAAACAATCGGAATCGGACGCATTGTGTTTAGAAAGAGACAGCAAGATTGATGGAAGTAGAATCAGGTTGCTAAATAGAGCAACCATAAGGGTAAGCGAAACCAGTAGTCCCAGCGATACCGTACCCCCAAACTGCGATGCAATAAATATTCCGAATCCAAAGAAAAGGACAATGGAGGTGTAAATCATGCTAACCCCTGTCTCTCTAATGGCACACAGCACCGATGCCTTTTGGTTATTGTTGGTGCGTACAAGCTCTTGCCTGTACTTGGCTAGAAAATGGATGGAGTTATCAACAGAAATACCAAAGGCTATGCTAAATACAATTACCGTGCTGGGTTTCAATGGGATACCAAGAAACCCCATGGCCGCTGCGGTGAATAGTAGAGGGATGAGGTTAGGTAGGATGGATAGGATAACCATTCGCCCCCTTCTAAACATCCATATCATGAATACTGAAATTATAGCGATGGCTGCGAGCAAGCTAACGAAAAGGCTTTTAACCAAGTAGTCGTTGCCCTTGGCTGCAATTACGCTCCCTCCGGTAATAGCTACCCTTTGCGCATCGTCACCAAAAATTGAATCCACATCGGCCCTGATCGACTCTTTTAGCTCTTTAACCCTAATGGAGCCAATGTCGGCAACGTTATACATCACTCGGGTTATGCTTGCTGTTGAGTCGGCAAAGCGCTTTAGCAGCTCGTTGCCCTCCATATTTTTGGGCAGGTAGGAGAGGATAAAGTTTCGCTCGGGACCAGATGGGAGCCTATATTGATTTATACTCCCGTTGTAGTAGCCCTGCCTAGCAAACTTTGCTGCTTCGGCAACTGAAAGAGGTTTGGATAGCTCAGGGTATTCCTTCAGCTTGTTCTGCAACGAGTTGATTTGCCCTAGCGTTTTGGCCTGCATAATACCGCGAGGAGCATCGGTATCTACCACTATTTCAAGCGGCATTATACCCGAGAAGTTCTTCTCAAAGAACTTTAAATCAACATACACCGGGTGTTTTTTAGGAATATCATCAACCATAAAGCCAAGGCTTTGAACCTTAGAAAGACCCCAAAACCCAAATGTTACAAGTATTGCGGTGGCAAAAAATACCAGCTTGCGGCGGTATAGCCCAGTGGAAATAACTCGCGATATGGTATTTTTTATCCTCACGCCCTCTAGATGTTGTAGATGACGAGGTTCAGGTGGGGGTAAAAAGCTGAATATTGTTGGAATAAGAAGTAGCGAAACCACAAAAACAACCATTATGTCTATAGCGGCAACCAGTCCGAACTCGGTAAGAATCCTTATGCTAGTGAACATAAAGGTTCCAAAACCTGCAGCGGTGGTGAGGTTAGTAAGGAATGTGGCACTTCCAATTTTTTGTATTACGCGCTGCAATGCTTTTATCTTATTGCCATGCACGCTATATTCATGGTGGTACTTGTTTAGCAGGTACACGCAGTTTGGCACCCCAATAACAATTATGAGAGGAGGAATTACGGCAGTGAGTAGGGTAATTTGGAAACCAAGAAGCGACATAACTCCTAGACCCCAAACCACAGAAACCGCCACCACAAGAAGCACAAACGTCATGATTCTAAATGACCTGAACAGAAGGTATATGATTACACCGGTTATGAGTACTGCTAGAAAGATAAACATGAACATCTCGCCTTTTATCATCTCGCCCACAGTAATTCTTATGTAGGGTAATCCAGAGTACCTCAGCTTGTTACCGGTGTTCACTTCGTACTGCTTGCAGGCATCTATTATCGACTCCATGAACGAAACCCTGATGGGCGTGCTAATTTTCTCGTACCTTAGCGTAACCATCATGAGGTAAACATTAGCCTCCTTGTTGTATATCAGCTCTTCGTAAAAAGGGAGTGAATGGGCAACGTTCTTTAGCGAATCTAAATTTGTATTGCTGAGATCTAGAGGAAAAACTCTATTAAATTCAAAAACCCTATCTTCGATGTTTCTGTCAAGAGTAAAAATGTCAAAAATGGAAAAAACCTGTTCAACCCCATCAATGGCCAGTAGATCTTTTTCGAGCTTTTGCCAACTTTTTAGGTTTCCCTCGGTGAAAAAGTTATCATCCTCAACTCCAATAACCATTATATTTTCACCTTTACCAAACATGTCGGTGTAGTGTTTATGCTGAATCAAAAGGCTATCCGTAGAGGGGAGCAGGGGCGTTGGCTCGTAGTAAAACTTAAGCGATGTGGTCATATACGCCATAAAGGCAGTAATTAAACCAACCGAGATTAAAATTAACAGCCTGTTGCGTAAAATTAATCGGGCAATAATTTGAAAAACCATAGCATACATTAATGATGCGGCAAAGGTAATAAATTTGGGTAAAGAAATAATGTTATATGATTGTCCGCTAACATACCTAAAGTTAAAATATAAGAATACGTCATTGCGAGCCTGCCTTTGCCCTGCCTTTGCCCTGCCTTTGCCGGCAGGCAGGCGGCAGGCAGGGAGTGTTTTTTATGACGAAGCAATCTAT